>ERZ773018.231-NODE-231-length-37411-cov-13.816790_pt1 | contig 37411 bp, 32 predicted proteins | sample MGYA00580840_ERZ773018 | MGnify/ENA primary metagenome ERZ773018 (study PRJEB29015, sample SAMEA2738125) | human oral metagenome | biome: human oral; feature: human-associated habitat; material: saliva | place: China | collected 2256 ... | reverse complement strand
TTGTGTTTTGGTTGGTATTCCGGTCAAAACATAAGCTATATGATCCCGTGGTGTCATAGTGTGGTGACGTCATGGGGTCATGTGGGTGTTGGTCGCGTGCATGTCGTCTTAGCATCCTCTTGGCTGTGGCCTTTGGTGTTTTGTTGGGGGGCTAGCGATAGCCCCCCAAACCCCCTATCGGCGCAACGACAAGCGCGCACGCTTGTCGTTGCATCAAAAGCCTTGGGTCGCCAAAGCCGGTGGCTGGGGGATGTGATCACTAAACCCCTAGTCTCACCTTGCTGGAGGGTTGGGTGAACTTGTCTTGGTTTAAACCTTTAAAGACACTAGTCAATAATGGTTTCTTGATCCCTAGCTATCTTAGTTTCATGGTGTCATGGTTTCATGAAATCTTTACGTGTTATTGCAGGTGGGTGCTGGTTTTGGGGTTGGTTTTGGTGTCATGGTGATATGGTGTCATGGTGATATGGTGTCATGACACCATGATGCTATTGGTTTCTGCTCTCTGCGTTTCTTTTTCTTGTGTTGTTTTTTATTCTTTGTGGTCGCGGTTGCATCATTGTCTTCCTTCGCCTGTGAAGGAAGGTTTGAGGGCTTAGGCGGATTTGCGCGCAAGTGTAACTAGCTAGTGCGAGGTTTTCGAGGAAGGTGGGCACATGAAGGGTAAAGGGCTTGTAGGGATAATTTTCCTTATGCTTTTGACGTTGCCGATGATGCTTATTTTTGGTGGGCCCCCATCAACAAATAGTTCTAATGATGGTGGATCGTCAGGTTCTGGTGGGGGTTTGGTTAACGTACCGGACCAGTATCGAGATCTAGTTTTAGCTGCTGGTAGCAGGTGCCCACAGATTGCCCCTTCGCTGATCGCAGGCCAGATTGAAGCTGAGTCAAACTGGAATCCTAATGCCCAATCTGATGCTGGGGCGCAGGGTATTTCGCAGTTTATGCCCGGTACATGGGCTAGTGTGGGTGAAGACTTCAACAAGGACGGCAAAATTAATGTTTGGGATCCGGGTGACGCGATCCCTACCCAGGGTAAGTACATGTGCGACCTGGCTGCCCAGGTCGAGTTTTACCTAAAAACTGGTGACATTAAAGGCAATATCGTCGAGTTAACCCTGGCCTCATATAACGCAGGTCTGGGCAACGTGCTTAATGCTGGGGGTATCCCGAATTTCCCTGAAACCATCAAATATGTTCAACGTATTTTAGAGTTTAAAAGCAAGTATGAGGGTGGTGGAGGTGGTGGTGACGTAGCTCCTCCAGGTGGTTATCCTCCTGAGCCTCAAGATCACGAAGATCCTACTCCTGGTAATCAGAATTCAGGTAAAGTTACAAAACGTACATACGTTATGATTACTGCGGTTATGGCGAAGTATCCTCAGATTAAAACTCCGTCTTTGTATTGCTGGGATTCGCACCCTGCCAACCCTAGCTCTGACCATGCTACTGGAAAGGCCTGTGACATCCCGTTTTATGGGTGTTATCAGGAGAATCCAGATCGTTCTAACGATCCGTTGACAGGGAAGATTGCTGGTGATGGTGCGGCTCAGTGGTTAATTGATAACTCCAAAAAATATGGTATTAGCTATATTATTTGGCAGGGGCGTATTTGGGAGCCGGATAAGGGTTGGTATGCTTATGATGGTGCTGGTGGAATTTATAACCCGAATGATTGTAGTGGTGGGCACTACGATCATATACACGTGAGTGTTTTTTAGGTTACTAGCTATAGTTACAGTCTTTTTCTTGGGAATTTACACAAGTTTTTGATTATTCCAAGAAAAAGACTGTAACTAATACTGAAATTTCAGGGTCTTTGATTTATATAGGGATTTTTTAAGTTATCTATAGCTTCTCTGTCTAGTTTGGTTAGTGCGCGTGATACTGATGATCTACCAACTCCTAGTACTGAGGCTATGTGGGTGAGTGTTTTTCCTTCTGCTCTCATCTGGTTGGCGGCTGCTACGCGTTCAGGGGTCATTACTGTGGGCCTGCCTCCGAGTCTTCCTTGGGCGCGGGCGTGGGCTAGGCCTCGCATGGTGTTTTGTCGGATTGTGTCAACTCGTAGTTGGGCGAATACTGCAACGATTCCGAACAGGGCTCTGCCCATGGGGGTGGTTGTGTCTATGTCGGGTTCGGTGAGGCTTTTTATGTTTATGTTTCGTTGGGCTAGGTCGTTAATGGTTTCAATGGCCATTTTCTCGCTTCCGGCGATGCGGTCGAGTCTGCGTACGACAAGGGTGTCTCCTGGGCGTAGGTAGTCGAGGCAGGCTAGCCATTGGGGTCTGTCTTTGATGCGGCTGGATTCTCCGTGGTCTACGTAGACTCGTATGGCTCCAGCTTCTAGTAGTTCGGCTTCTTGGGCTTGGGGGTTTTGTTCGCGGGTGGATACTCTGGCGTAACCAACTAAGCTCATATAGCCACTCCTAAGCGCTGCTGTGGGGCTTTTAAAGTCCACCGTAGGGATTTGGTTGAGCAGGGGTTGTTGGGGCCTCTGTGGGGCTTGTGTGAGGTCGTAGCGAGCTTAATGAACTTGGTTCGTCTAAGAAGCTCTTCCATGATTCCCCGCACCTACCTTGTCTGCATGAGATCAGTGTACTCGGCTTGTCCGAAAACGTCTTGGTGGGGGTTTTGAGCTAATAGGGTTATGGGCGGTGGTTTCGGTCCGGCGTGTCGCTGCTTTAGAGCTGTGTGTAGATGGCTGTTCTTAAACGATCGTTTATGGGACTTGTTCTCCCATCTCTTCGGTGAGGTGGGGTTAGGGGTGTGGGGGCTATTGCTAGACCCCACACCATAAACGATCCGGCTCATCCCCACTTACGCGGGGAAAACGCGCGCTAGCGCAGTCCAAATGGGACAAAGTTAGGATCATCCCTGCTTGCGCGGGGAAAACGGTGAGGACGCTGAAGAGACAGACTCTATCGGGGGATCATCCCCGCGTGAGCGGGGAAAACTTCTTGATCTGCGATTGTATTACGTAAAACGTCTAGATTTTGGAGACTAGGCGATTTAGTGGGTTCGCGGTTTTTAGCGGCTACGCCGATAAAAATGCTAGCGAACCAGTAGACAGAGCCTGCGCGTTAGCGCAGTCCATAGCCCTTCCGAAAACTGGTTTTCCACAGATTCACAGAATCCACAGGCCCTACTATGGCTAGTAAACCTCTGGTATATAGTTCTGGCAGCACCCACTTTTGCCTTATGGCAGTAATGGAAAGTGGATGTTGGGCGCCCCTAAAGTACCCACCTAGCGCCCCTAAAGTACCCACCCCCCTCCAAAAATCGGTTCCCTCCTTGCCAGAGTTTTCCACAGGTAAAACCGCGTGAAATCAACGAAAAGTAGGGGGCGCCCCTAAAGTACCCACCCTGATTTTTCGGGTACCCGAAAGCGCCCCTAAAGTACCCACCCTGACGGCGTTTTTAACGGTTTTTTCCCACAACCTACCTAAAAGTGTCGTAATCATATTTCACCTAAAATGTCAATAGTTTGGGGCGAAAAAGGTTCCCTGAAATTTTTGTTGGATTAAAAGTCTCGTCCCCCACTCGCCGTGGTGATAGGCTGAGTTTTGTAAGTAAGTGGTGCGCACAAAAAGAAAAAGCGCGCCACCACAGAGTTCCTAGCTCTGTGATGGCGCTTGCGTACCAACCCCTCCACACGAAAGGGGGTCGGTAGCCGTGGCTATCCTACCTCACAACGGGCCCGATGCTGGGTCTAATAGTCCTGCTGTAGACCTGAAGCGGGCGATAGTGACAAATGTAGGTAACTCTAAATCTGCCGCTTGGGTAGATGAGATGATGGCGCTGCGCGAGGACGCTGAAGAGGCTGGTAGCATCGGGTTTTGCTCGCGTATTTTCACCCAGCTTTCCCTGCCGTATCGTGATCCTGGGGCTAGTGGGGCGATTACCTGGGTGCGTCAGAACGGCCCCATGCGCTTGCAGTTAAACCCGCTGTTGGATATTGATGCTGATGGTCAGGCGGTTCCTGCTTTTCCTTATGGGAAATATCCTCGCTTGATTTTGCCTTGGCTTTCCACTCAGGTGGTTTTGAGGGAGGCTGATTTGGAGTCGGATGGCTCGCTCACGGTTGAGCTGGGTGAGTCGATGCGCGACTTTTTGAGACTGCTGGATCTACCATATGGGGGCAAACAAGGGCGCCTGATGCGTGAGCAGGCGCGGCGCTTGTTTGGCGCGGATATTCTCTTTAGTGAGGATCGGGGCCGGAGCCTGCTGGGTGATAGGCGTCAACGGTTGTATAGGATGCCGGTCTCCCAGGCTTATGAGCTCTGGTGGGACTATGATGAGACTGAGGGGCAGCAGGCGCTTTGGGGTAATCGGGTTTGCTTGTCGAGCGCGTTTGTGCAGTCAGTTTTGACTGCGAAGATCCCTACCGATATGCGCGCCCTAAAAATCCTCTCGGAGAGAGGCGGGCCGCTCGCTATGGATATTTATTTGTGGCTTAGTTATAGGCTTTTTGTGGCTCGTCGTCCGACCCTGGTGCCGTGGGAAGCGCTGCAGGCACAGTTCGGCAGCCAGACGGGGAGGCTACGTAAATTCAAGGAATTGTTTAATTCTAAACTTGTCTTGATTTTACTGGTGTATCCTGAAGCGGTTTTTACTGAAACTGACAAGGGCCTAATGCTTTACCCGTCCCCTTCGCCGCTAGGGCATAAGCGGCTGCCGCGTCCTGAGAGGGCTGCAGCCAAATGGATGGGTAAATCCTAACGAAGTTAAGTACTTAAAGCCTGCATGGCTTTGAGTACTACACTAAAGGGCTGGTAGGCCTTTAAAGCGAGGTCTACCAGCTCAAACTCTCCCCCTAACTCCCTTACAAGCAGTGTCTGGTCTAGTGAGTTTTTAGGGGGTTGGTGTGTTGGATTTTGATTGGCAATTCTGGGCGCATCGGCTTACTGGTTTGACTGCTTCTGAAGGTCTGGTGGTGCGGGAGATCGCGTTTTTAGCGGACTGGCGTGGTGTTGCTCTGGCTTCAAATAATTTTTTAGCTCGTTCGACTGGGTTAAGTTCACGTAGTGTCGCGCGAGCTAAAAAGGGGCTAGAAACCAAGGCAGTGTTAGCTGTGGTGCCTAGGTGGCGCGCTGATGGTGGGCAGGGTATTAGCCGGTATGAGTTGAATATAAAAGCTATGAGTTTTAGCTCGTCTGAAACCACGTCGACTGTGTCTGCGTCGCTGACGGGGAAGTCGGCTTTACCGGTACCAGCGCGTAGTAACAGGTTAGGGCAGTTGATTTATAAGGCTGATAGTGATGGCTGGTGTGGCGATTCTAGCGACTTACTTGCTAACTATTTGAAAGAAAATGTTAAACACTTATCAAATAGTGTGCGGCAAAACTTGATTTTAGGTATGAGTTTGGAGCAAGCGCGTGATGATGCTTTAGGTTGGGCTTGGCAGGTTGCGCGTTTAAACACTCGTCAGGTTTTGGGTGCTCGTGATTCGTGGGCGATGCTCTCGGTGTTAGTGGCTCGTATGTCGTTTAAAGCTAATGCTAGCCGGGATCTTCCTTTGGAGGCTGAGCTGATGGAGGGTAAGACTGTGGTTAGTGGGGATGATCAGGTTGATCGTTTACCGGGCGCGGATCTGGATGATTTAGAAAATGTTTATGGTCCGCTTATCTCTGACCTGGTGTTGTGTGGCGTGGATGAGAGTTTAGCTTGGGCTTATGTCTTGCGGGTGGTTGATATAGCTGTGTGTAGTTATGATGTCTCGCGTCGTCACACGTTGGCTGCTACTGACGCGAAATTATCGGCTTTAGGTTTAACTCCTAAAGCTGCTCGTAAGTTGATGACTCTGGTGAGTGGTACGCGTGGTGAGAGTGAACCATTTTTTAGGTTGGATAAGCCTCGGTATGAGAGACTGTTGTGTGACGTGATTGAAGGAATTAATTTCGTCTAGGACTAAAGGGGGGGGTGTCAAAATGACACCCCCCTATTTTGTTCCCTAACTCACATCTAGGGTTGGGGGGAGTCCTTTGAAAAGGTTGGGGTTTGGGGGGGTTGTTTGGAATTGTTTCCATATCCATTGGGTGATGGCTTTGATGTCGGGGTTTTGGTCTAGTTCTAGTTCGGGGGTTACAGCGCTGATGCTGACGCTGTAGGTGATTTTGAAGTGGCGTGGTGTGGTTCGCATGCGTTTAGAGAGGGAGTTGATCTCTTTTAGGGCGTCTTTGTAGGTGAACTCTTGGCCTACCAGGTCATTACCTGTGCGGGTTTTGTACCAGATGGTGTAGGTGTGGCGCACAAACAGGGTCAAATCTTCTTCAAAGTTCATGTGTGTTCTCCGTGTTTTGTGGAGGTTTATTTTCTTGGGTAGGGCGGGTATTTGTAGGTGGTGTTTGCGCGCGAAAGTTACTTAGGGGCGTGAGTGCTAGTCAGGTTAATCCGTGGGTTACGACCCCGTTGCCGTCACCGGTTGCTAAAGCAGCGCCTGTGGTGTTGCCTGATCCTGCCCCGGTATGGTCGCCTGGTGGTATTGACCTTGAGCAGATGCCGTTAGAGGTTAAATCTGGTCTGGTTAAAGGCTCTGGTTTGGTGGTGGTTGGGGCTCATGGTGGTGCTGGTACTTCTACCTGGGCACGACTGATGGAAGCTGAAGAACTTAACTGTTTTCCTGGTGAGCCTGTCCCGGTGGTGATTGTGGCTAGGTGGAACGCTAGTGGTATTAAGGCTGCTCATGCGGCGGCTTTGCAGTGGGCTAGTGGCCTGGCTGGAGCCTGCGTTTTACGTGGGGTGTTGTGGGTGCCCGATAGTGGTGGAAAGCGTCCTAGGGGGGTTAATGAGATTTTTTTGTCTGCTTGTGGGGCGTTTCCTGCCAATATTTGTGCGCCCTGGGTAGAGGTGTGGCGTTGTGAGCCTTTAGCTCCTGATCGGGGGGCTCAAAGGTTGGCTAGAAAAGCTCTCGCATTGTTCTCTTTGTAGTATTGGTAAATTTTTTTCGAGGAAGGAAAATTTATGTTCAATTTTGCTGTCAACACTGCCTTGATTGGGATGAGTGAGCTGCCTTCGCCTGCTCCTGAGCTTCCTGATCAGGCTAGTAAGCCTGTTACTACGTTCTTGAACTGGGCTATGGGTTTTGGGGCTGTGGCCGTGCTTGGGGGTTTGATCATTGGTGGCGTGATGATCGCGATTAGTCAGCGTCGTGGTGAGCCTAGTGAAAAGCTTGCTTATGTTGCGTGGCCGATTATCGGTGGAATCATTATTTTGTCTGCTACTGGTATTGTTAAAACACTTTTTAATTGGTGATAGGTCATGGAAGCACAAAAAAAGCTGCGTTTAGCCCTTATTGGTGCGCTTGTTGTTATTCTTGTGTTGGTTGGCGCCTTGGTTTGGTCGTTAACTAGCGATAGTGGCGAGGTTAAAGCTGGGCCTGCTTCTCCAAGTATGGCGGCGACCAGGGGTGGTCGTGTTGATTTGAGTGAGCCGCGTCCTGGTAATTCAATTCCTGCTACTAGTCAGGCTTCTATTAACCCTACTGGGAAAGTTGATACTTGGGGTTCGGTGTGTGGCCTGGCTGGGGTGGAGCTTAAACCCACAAGGGAGGTAAATATGCCTGCCATGCGCACTAAAGTGTTTGTTGATAGCACCTCCTACTATTACAACAACCTGACCGGCCCGGGTAAGCGGGCTGATGGTGATGTACCCACCTGCTATGCCCATAGCAGTGAAGGTGCAATTCTAGCGGCCACTAATTTTCAGGCATTGGCGGGTGGTGGTCGTAGATTAATTGATTTAGTTAAAGCAACTACCTATGAAGATGATGATCAAAAACGCCTGCTAGCCGAGGGTAAAGATTCGTCTGAAAATCCCACAACTGTACAAAGTGTTGGCTACAGTATTCAGGTGATTGATGAAAATAATGTTGTTGTGCGTTTAGCTATACGTATCCCTGAGTACCCATCCGCCTTGGCTCAGAGTACCTTTACTCTAATTTGGGATAAGGGTGATTGGAAAGTTAAGATTGGCCCAGAGGGACCACTAGATATAACGGTAATTAGTTCTGTAGAAAGTGCTGGAATGGCTCCGTGGCTCCTATAGTATTTTTGCCACTCAAGGGCTGTGGCAAGTGGGATTTCGGTTGTAATATCAAGGAAGGCCTGCGTACAGTACTTTCAGAAGTGCGCGGGTCTATTATTGAGTCTTGGCGTAACGCAATCGCAGACGCAATCGGAGATACGCTAACCACAGTGGGGACTTTCTGGGTGAAAGTCCCCACCCCTGACGTAACCGTCTCCGGCGCGACAGACACTAACACCATCTATAAATGGATGAATCTCCAGCTAACACAGGTTACTGCTATTACAGCATTAGGTTGCCTAATCGGTGCTGGCATACAAATAGCCTTAGCGCGCGACGGGGCCACCCAATTCCAAAACCTAGTCATGGGTATAGTAAAAATGATAGGAGTATCATTCCTGTTTATACCCTTCGCGGGCCTAGCTCACATTTTTAGCGATGCACTAAGCAAATGGATTATTGAGAGAGCCACGGGGGACGCTAACACAAATTTTGGCAAAAATATCATAGACATATCGGCACTGTCACTATCTTCAGGAATACTTATATTCGGTGGGCTAGTAGCAGTCATAGTGGGCTTATTACAGATAGGTTTAATGTATGCCCGCACGGTCATGCTCATATTAATCTGCGCGATAGTTCCAGTGGTCGGTTCTACCATGACAACCAAGACTGGCCTTAACTGGTGGAAGAAACTTTTTGGCTGGTGGGTAGCTTTCGTGCTATACAAACCATTCGCCTCAATAATTTACGCGATAGCTATTAAATTATTGAACAATAAATCAATATTTGGTGAAAGTACTATTGATGATACGGGCCGTTTTGTTATGGGTATTATGCTCATACTTTTCGCGACCCTAGCATTACCAGCCTTAATTAGTTTCTTATCCCCAGTTATTGAAGGCGCTGCGCCTTTAAGCGGTGGTGGGGCTATGGGCATGCTTAAAATGCCCGAAGGATCAAGCCAGCCAACTGGAGCTAGAAACGTTAACTCTTCTAGCAGCTCTGGTTCTGGTTCTGGTGGTGGTGGCAAAAACAGCTCCAGCTCCGGCAGCGGTTCTGGCTCTGGTTCCGGCGGTGGCGGCGGTGATGGTGGCACCCCAAGTGGTTCACGGCAAACAGCTGGCGCTGGTGGCGGTTCTGGCTCCGGCAGTGGCGGCAGTGGTGGTTCTGGCTCCGGCGGTGGCGGCGGCCAAAACAGCTCCAGTGGCGGTTCTGGCGGTGGTTCTGGCTCCGGCTCCGGTGGTAAACCGAGTGGTTCAAAATCCACTCCTGCCCCGGGTGGATCATCCACTGGCGCGGGCTCTAGCGCCGGTGGAGCTGCTGGCGGTGGCGGTGCTGGTGGAGCAGCGGCAGCTCACCCAGCTGTCGCGGTAGCAGTAGGAGTAGCTAAAGGCGCTGCCGCTGTCGTCCAGGGTGTAAACCGCGCAGCTAACGAAACAACAAACCAGGGAAACTAACTCGTGGATGTACGCACTTATGGTGGCTGGCGCCGCCCGGTAAGCTACGGATTTTTAAACCTAACCCTGGGACAAAGCCTATGGGCTCTAACCGGGGTGGGTATTGTTTTCATCCTTGGTTTAAACCGGGGTATAACCTGGGCTGCTGGCGGCGCGATACTGCTAGCAGCCTGGGGTTGGGTGATCACCACCAAGGACAAACACCAGGTAAACCTGATAGATCGAGCGGAAGAAAAAATCGTGTTCGGCCTAAACAAAGCTAAAGGTAATACTGTTTTTCGTGGTGGCGCGCTAGCACCCACCAAAAAAACTTCTCAACGTCTGGTTCTGCCCGGGATCCTAAGCGGCTGTAAGGTCAGCGAATACGTTGATTCTTGGAACCGTTCTTTCGCGCTTGTTGAACACCCTAACAACACTGCTGCTGTAGTGATACGTTTAACTCCTGCTGGTTCTAACCTGGTTGACCAAGAAACAGTTGATATTCAGGTCGCTTACTGGGGCCAGTGGATAGGAGACCTGTCTAACGAGTCAGGTATAACTGGTGCTTCGATCACTATCGAGTCATTACCTGACCTGGGTGGGCGTTTAAACCGTGAGGTAACTTCACGGCGGGCAGCTAACTGCCCGCAAGTAGCTGGCGAGGTTATCGAAGGGGTTTTAGACGAGTCAACCGGGTCAAACCAGGTGCGCGTGTGGGTAACCCTAACGTTTAGCCTGGCTGCTTTAGGTGGACGTAAAAACAAAGAGATTGCTGGCCGTGAGATCGCTTCACGGTTACCTGGCCTGACCCAAGGCCTGGTGGCCGCTGGTGGTGGGGCCACCCACCTGGTAACCGTTAACGAGTTGGCGCGTTTAGTGCGTAGCGCGTATGACCCTGACAGTGAAGAACTTTTCGATCAAGCACTAGCGGCAGGGCAAACCATTAACCTGGACTGGGATCAAAGCGGCCCAGTGTTCGCGCAAGCTGATTTTTCTTCTTACCGTCATGATGGCGCGGTTAGCAGGGTTTGGACTATGACTTGCCCACCACGCGGCGCGGTACAGTCAGCTGTTCTTTCACGCCTGCTTGAACCTAACCGGGACGTTCAACGTAAAAGAGTGACAATCCTGTATCAGCCAATGGACGCAGCTAAAGCTCCTAGCGTGGTTGAAAGGGATCTTAACCACGCTAGGGCTAACGCTGCTGGCGCTCGCCCTAGTGCTCGTAGTATTAACGAGTTAGCTGCGGCTAGTGAAGTAGCTAGCGAAGAAGCTAGTGGTGCTGGTTTGGTTGATTTCGCGATGATTATCACGGCTACAACCACCCCTGATCACCTTGAAGACACCTCTGTGACAGTAAACGCTCTATCTGCTGCTAGTCGTTTACTGATTCGTCCTGCTTATGGGGCTCAAGACAGCGGTTTTGCTCTAGGGCTACCCCTGGGTCTTCACCCTGCAAACGCCAGTGTTAAGGCCATGCCATGAGTTTAATTGATCTTTTAATTACTAGTGGTAGTAGGGGTATTGATAAGCCAGGGTTCGGGCGGGCCGCTACCATGCCCAGGTTGTTGCCTTGGCGTTCAACCTCTAGGCAGGTTTGTGGCCTGTATCCGCTGATTGTTGGTGACACAGCCCCACTGGTAGGTGTACCCCTAGGGCGGGTTCTTGGTGGTTGGGGAACGGTTTGCGCTGACCCGATCAGCTGGTTTGAAAAAGGCCTGATCAGTGCTCCATCTTCAATGGTTTTAGGGCTTAACGGGCTAGGTAAATCCTCCCTGGTACGCCGTATTGTTACCGGTAGTGCCTATATGGGTGTGCACTCAATGGTCCTGGGGGACATCAAACCAGACTATGTTGATCTAATTAGTGCTTTAGGTGGCCAGATTATCCGTATCGGTCACGGCCATAGCGGTATCAACCCGCTAGACGCAGGAAACGTGGAACAGGCCGCTAAATTACTTGAAAATCACCCCCAAGAACGCTCTGCTCTGCTGGCCGCGGCTCACGAGCGTAAAAAAACCATGGTGCTCTCCCTGATCCAGATTATTCGTGGGTCTTCACCTAGCGACCGTGAAGAAAACGTGATTGAAGCGGCCCTTACCGTTCTTGAAAACACGTACGCCAACCCAGTACTAGCCGACTTGTTACAGGTGGTGCGTGACGCACCCGAACCTGTGCGTATGGCCGCCCTGGACAGGGGGTCACTAGATCGTTACAAGCAAGTCACTGAAGAACTTGAAGCTTCACTTATGGCTCTGCTTAACGGGCGACTGGGCGGTATTTTCGCTTCTGCTACCACTACCCCCATGATGATGGACCGCTCGGTTGTTTTCGATGTTCACGACATGCTGCATGAGCACTCTGACCTGCAAGCTGCGGTACTTTTAGCTAGCTGGTCTTACGGGTTTGCTACCGTTGAAATCTCTCAAACTCTAGCTGACGCTGGTGTAGCCCCCAGGCATCACTACATGATTGTGATGGATGAGCTTTGGCGTATTTTACGTGCAAGTTCAGGCATGGTTGAGCGTATCGACTCGTTAACCCGCCTTAACCGCACTGTTGGTGTAGGCCAGATGATGCTTACCCACTCTATGGCTGATTTCCAGGCCCTAAGCGAAGAAGACCGGCTTAAAGCACAAGGTTTTGTTGAACGCTCCAAAATGCTGTTCCTGGGTGGACTGCCAGGTAAAGAACTAGATTTGTTACGTCAAATCATGGGGTTTAGTCAAGCTGAAGAAGCTTTGCTGAACTCTTGGAACGCTCCTGGTTCGTATGATCCTCTTTCAGGTAAACCAGCAGCACCAGCTGGTAGAGGTAAATTTTTACTTAAAACCTCTTCAGCCCCGGGTATCCCCTTCCAGGTGCAATTTAGTCAAGCAGAAAAGATACTTAACAACACCAACCAGCGTTGGAACACTGAAGGTAAATAATGATCCAGGATAAAGCAGTTATCTGGGTGGCTGCCGGGGCGCTAATATTTCTAGACTCTGTTGCACTAGCTAGCTTGGTGCAAGGTTCGCTACCTTTAAACCCTATAGTTGCCCTGGTTGCTGTGATCATGGGGCGCCAGCACTTAACCCTGGTTTTCTGGTTAACCCTAGTTGGGGCGCTAGCCTTACAGGTAGGGCTGATCTTCCTGTTCAAACGGCGTTCACGCTTAAAAGTTCGTGGTGATAAAGCTTCTAGGCACACTGGTTCGGCTGTTAACTCGCAAGCTCTCTCACAAAAAGCAGTGGCTGAGAAAGCTAAACGTCTGCAAGTTCAAAGCGAGGTTATCGGTCTGCCTATCGGTAAAGCTGTAAATGGTGGACGCTGGCTGTACTCATCCTTTGAAGATGTGTGTATCGTGATCACTGGTCCGCGTGGTTACAAAACCACTGCTTGGTGTATCCCTAGAATCTTTAAAGCTCCTGGTGCTGTGGTAGCCACCAGTAACAAACGTGACCTGGTTGATAGCACTAAAGATAAACGTGCTTTGCGTGGGCGCTGCTGGGTTTTCGATCCTCAACAGATCGCGGAAAGCCCGCAAGACTTTTACTGGAATCCTCTGACCTATGTTACTGACGCGGTCAGTGCCCGGTCCCTGGCAGATATTTTTGCTTCTGCTTCAAGAGAGAGCGAAGCAAAAACTGATCCCTTCTTTGATAACGCTGCCCGTGACCTTATCGCTGCTCTACTTCTAGCAGCAGCTTTAAACGGGTCAAACCTGGAACAGGTTTACTCCTGGCTAAGCGATGAATCTAACCAGGAACCAGTCATGATTTTGCAGCGTCAATCCCCGCTGATGGCTGATTCGCTGCGAAACGCCATGAATCTGCCGGCTGAAACTAAAGGCGGCGTGTGGGGTGGGGCCTTCCAGATGGTTTCGTTCATGCTCAATGAAAAAGCCATGCAATTTACCCGCCCTAACCCGTGGATGAAACCTTTCATCCCAGCAGAGTTCGTTAAAAGTAGCGATACTCTCTACTGTTTAAGCCAGGAAGGACGTGGCTCAGCGACCCCGATTGTCACGGCTTTGACTGTGGCCGTGACCGAAGCGGCCGTTGAGTGGGCTAAAAAATGCCCTGGCGGGCGTCTAACAGTACCTATGCTGATCGAACTAGACGAAGCCGCTAACGTTTGCAGGTGGAACGAGCTACCTGACATGTACTCTCACTTTGGTTCACGAGGTATTGTTGTAGACACGCTACTGCAATCATGGAGCCAAGGCACTGCCAGGTGGGGTGATGCTGGCATGAAAAAGCTATGGAGCGCAGCTAACGTGGCCGTCTATGGGGGCGGGGTTAAAGAAAAAGAGTTTTTATCCCTACTGTCAGAAATCATCGGGGTTTATTGGCTAGACTCAGTACAAACCTCCCACTCTAAACAAGGCTCCTCACGGTCCGTATCGCGTCAAGCTCAGCAACGCTCGATTGCCACAATCGCTGATTTGCAATCTTTACCAGCTCAACGCATGTGGGTACTGGCCTCTGGATCTGAGCCTGTACTAGCTAAAAAAGTGCCATACTGGGAAAACAAAACTCTCTAAAGAAGGAGCAGTTTCATGCAACAACAAGAAGACCCGATCGATCAGACAAAAATCAAAATCAAGGAAGGCATTGAGTTCGCCCTGGAACTCATCAACAAGCTATCTAAATCCTTGGCTAAGCAGCAACGTGAGCACTACGAAATTATTAAAAGCTTGCAGATAAACATCTCTATCACACAGATCATAGAGCAAGACCACCAGCAAGCAGCTGACATCTACAACAAAACGTTTGACAAAGATTTTTGGCAAAACGCTAGCGAGGAAGAGGCCTTTAACTGCTACGCAACCTCATGCGTTTGGTCTCACTACTCTTCTGAAGCTTCTACAGCTAAAACACACATAGAAAGCCACATCGAGGAGCGTCTTTTACACCTACGTGGCTACTACGACCAAGACCCCCAGACCCAGCAGCAATCTGCTGCGGCCACACAACAAGCACCCTCTAACCAAAAAACCAACCCCTGGTTACAGCAAACTGGCGCAAATAAACCTACCCAGTTTACGCAAACAACCACGACCACTACCACTACTTCAGTTACTGTCACTGAACTATCTGTTTGGCGTGACCCTGTAGCTAAAGAACAACAAGCTGCCGCTAAAATACAAGCAGGCGCAGATCCTAACCTTGTGAAAGCTAATCAAGTAGGTCACGCGGCCCTTAACTATCCCCCGAACCAGATGGTTAAACCAGGAAAAACAGCCGCGTCCCCTACTCGACCTGCTATTGAGGGGCCAAAACTTACAAAGAACCGGTCTTTGTAAGCCCGGGCGGATAAGCTTAACTTAACGTTGAATGTTGTTAGGCTTATCCTCTGATGGTTTAGTAGGCGCTTTAAGTACAGACCCTGCGTTCTTGTTGGCAGGGTTAGTGGCCTTTTGTGGTTTCCCTTGTAAAGCTGTGTTGTCCTGTTTTTGCAGCATCTTCTTCATTTTTTCCAGATATTTACTTACATCTACGCCAGCTAGAGCTTTTGTTTTTTCTAGTTCGCCGTCACTGCGGGTGTTTTGTAAACCATTTTCAACATGCATGGCCCCGTCTTTAGAACGTAAGCCTTTAGCTAGCTTGAGCGGTAGCTTAGACCTAAGGTCTTGAGCGTAACAGCCAATATAAGCACTGACTTTACACATCTTTTTATCCAGCAGGTTCTGGATACTAGACCTTACTTTAGAAAACCCTTGCTTGTCGTACATGTCTTTTACGACTTCTGTGGGAACATACCTGGCTGACCTGCCATCTTGCAAGGCATGTAGAGTCCTATCAAAAGCACTCTGTTCAGAAAAATTACGGTCAGCATGAATTTCCACCACACTAACGTAGTAACCTTTTACGGATAGCTTCCCTACTAGATCCTCGGTTTTTTCTTCATTAGAACATACTTGATCAAAGATCACATTATAACCACCAGCGATCGCTTCTTCCTGTATTTTTTTAGCGATCATGGAGGATTCTTCGTGCACTAAAGAAGCGAACTCTAGCGGGCTGAAAGACACCCCAAAGTCTTCAAGTGCCTTGAAACTTGCCGGTTTAATAAAACTATCTAGAGAACCGTCTTTACTGGCTTGCTCAAGCAACATGGTTTTGACGTTATCCGCATCAATCACCACAAAGTCTTCAAGCTTCAATCCACCAGTAATATTAGGGTTAGCTAGATTCTCATCTTCAAAAAGCTTTTTTAGCAGTGTAGATTTACCAGCACCAGGAGGCCCCGCCAACAAAATCCCAACAGGAGTACCTTGACTTGGCTTTAGATCTCCAAAAATTTTTTCCTTTATAGAGTCCCGTAAGACTTGACGCTGAGGTGTAGGAGACAGTAACTCGCGTTCTTTTGGATCTTTTGTATACCAGTCAGGGTTGTTGATGCTGGCATTTGGGCCTTTAGGGTTAAGATCTGATTTATGATCTTGCATTACCCTGTAATGCCCTAGGGCATCTTCACGACTTAAACCTTTTTCCATGTTCATGCCCTTTGAGCCCAATAAATGTGGTCATAGTCATCATAAGACAATTGCTTACGAGAAAAAGCCCTACTCAGTTCCTCACTAACCTGTCCCTCATCTGGGCCAGGAGCAACATCCCCCACAAGCGTTGCAGGTATATCAGTCAGACCAAAATTGTAGTGGATCACAAGTCGAGTCAGTTCATCAAGAGTTAGGTTACCTTCACCATATTCTTTGATCATGCGGGTAACCGTGCATAGCCTGTCGAAACCAAGCTTTTCTAAAGCTTCAGGAACCTGTTCCTCTAGCATTGCCTTTACAAGATCCCAGTCGATCTGGTCTTGCCAAGGACGCCTGAAATCATAAACATGTAAACGAGTTCCAGTCAATTCCCAATTAAAGAAATTTAACAACGCTCGTAACTCTTTAGGCTCAACCTTGCAATCAGAGTATTCACGTAAGATCTGGAGTACTGTGCGCAACCGGTCCACACCAATTTCATCCACAGCCTCAGGCGCTAAACGCTTAATCGCTTCCTCGGCTACCTGCGGATCAATCGTTAGATCCTTAGTCGGATACTGTTCCATTTTTCTCTAACCTTCCTCTCCAACCTAAACACCCACCCACAAGGACAGAGTGAGCACACCTGACCCGCTACCCTTTTAGCGAGCAGGAAACCTTAAAACCAACCCAGAAGGTGACCCCCACAACAATTATAACCCCTTGGGTGATCTAGCCATAGACCTCAATCCCTGAACAAATCAGGCAAAGGCTCGCAAGGCAACACATCCTCACCACACAACGGTGACATTCGATGTCCCCGCTCAGGACTACACCCATTAAAAGTCCCGTTAGGATCCATCAACCTAGTCATAAAAGGATCGGCGTAACTAGCCATCCAGTTAGCAGCAAACAACGGGTCACCACTGGCATACCCATTTTCATAAGCCACCCAAAGCGCGTTAAACCTAAACACAGCTTCAGCATGCAACCACCACTTAGGACACCACCTAGCCATACCCCCCACAGGCCTGATGTATAACGGGGCTATCAGCTCTTCAACAAAAATCCCCAAATCCTTATACTGTTTTGTCAGCTCATCTAGTTGACTTGTTTCTTCTTCCATCATTCCTCCTAGAACCATCCGCATTGAACTTGTTTTCACTTCCACAGCTATAGCTAGTCACCTTGAAGCTAGAACCAGCTGCTCGCCCCATGAACTCTATGTGTTCAACTACGCTCAAGTTTTGCCAGCTAGATCCTTGCTCAAGACGAACACCTTTTTGGTCGCCACCACTAAAAACATGCTCATACAAGGCCTCGCTACGCCACTTATCAAGCCACGGGTTATAACTAGCAGGTACCCCATCAACCCTATAGTTAACCGCCTGGGTTGATTTCAGTAAGTAGCTAGCCGTGTGAACCTGTTTTTGTTTCTCGTAAAGCCGTGCGATCTGCCTAGCTAGATCCAGCAAAATCAACAATATATCTATAGCTAAAACCAGCTCATTAACATTACGGCTAGTAAGAACCCTAGCCGCATGCCCCAACGCTGAAGGCGTGCGATAACCACAACCATGGTATGTTTGACCACCCCTACCCCAGGCGCGGCTAGCGTCACCTAAACATTGCCCCAACATAGTGCCCCCATAAACTTGCGCACCAGCTGCGAACAGACCAGACACATCATGACTAAGAGCAGCTAAAAGCTGTGGATCGGTGTAATCCACGCCAGCTAAACGTTGGTTAAACCCCTGTAAAGACGCCCCAGCGTTAACCCAATCATCACGACTATAACGCTTCTGCCTCTGGTGACGCTTGGATTTTTTAGAGTTTTCACCCCTCCACGCAGCTAACACATCCCCCGGGTCACTGCGGCCCCAACGCTGGCGTAGCCGCTCAAGGCTTAAATCCCGTGCGAGACGTGACCCCCCGAAATACGGGTGTTTCCTATCAAAACCTTTCAACGCCACGCTATAGCCAACAACCTTGTCACGCCCTCCTTTAGCGTAACGCGGTAAAACCCTTAAGCCCGCTTCACGTAAACGCTGCACAAACTTTTGCTCACTACGCGCCGCTAGCGCCTGGGCTCTAACAATCTCCTCCAGACGAGCCCTATCACTAAGGCGTTGGCCCGCTTCTTTAGACATACGCATATCAGCGGGGCTATCACCCCTACTACCACGCTGGTGGTAGCGTGATTCAACTACTTTCAGGCCAAACTCTTTTTCAAGTTTTTTACAAGCCCGCTGGCTAACCTTCTTGTACTGCCACGGACTCCAAGTACTACCATCCTCACGCACCGTGTTAGCTGCGATATGGATGTGATCGCCCCCGTTTTTACTTTTACCGTGACGGACCGCTACCCACCTGCAAGGAGCCTCAAGGCCGTCATCAAACCCCATTTCCTCCATGAAACGCTTAGCGATTTTCCCCCACTGCTCATCACTAAGCTCCCCCTCATCAGGGCCAAGTGAAAGCGAAGCATGAAACACATGATTAGGCACCGCGCTACGTGCAACCACACGCCCTTGACTAGGATCAAACTCGTCACGTCGACCACGAGGAACTGTGCCTGTCTCCATCATGAACTGGTCAAGATACTCAGCTATCTCCTCACCCTGAGCTCTACTTAAACTATCCCAGTTCCCCCAACGCCGCTCAATCACTGGTGAAGCTGCGACAATATGCGGGTTTGTGTGCTCGTTTGCGCGTCCAGGACCAACCAAGTAGGTCATCAACCCCTTAGTGTTAGCTCCCTGAACAACGTTAGGCATCAATTTAAACCCGCACCTTGACCAGCAACGCGTTAACTTCATCAACCAACTGGTTAACAGCCTCAACCACGGCACCAAAATCAGCCGGTACCTGACTGACCGTGTTGGCATGTTTAGCTACCTGGTTCAGGTTTGTAGCCATCCCCTCAAGCTTGCGTCGATACTCACGAAGCAACACAACACTTTCACGTAAAGCCGCCGCGTCAATCTCGCCACACTCAACCTGTCTAAAAGCACTATCAACCAAGACCCGGCTCATCGAAAGCCCCAAATTATCGGCGCGCATCCTCAACAACTGAGCCTGCTCAACAGACAAATAAACCGCTACACGCTCACGACGCTCACCATTAACCATCCGCGAACTACGACGCTGTTGAGTCAAACCAGACACCCCCAAGCCCAGCGCAGCGACCTAACAGGATCACACTTAGATAAGTGTGCCCGGTAGACGAAGAAAGTCTACCGGCAAGCAAGATAATACCACTTAACGGGGTCATTATCTTCCAGCTTGCTAACTTTCCCTAACTTTGATCTACCAAGTTACCGCCCACAAACTAAAACTTGCTCTACCCGTGTTTGCGCGCAAAAAACACGAGCCCACAACAAGGTAACCTTCACTTAAAGGACACCATCTCATGAACACTAACCAGCCACTTCAAACACTGCTGGCAGCAAACACCTCTAAAACTGAAGCAGCCCAAAACCTTGGTGCTACCTACGACACTCTCACCAAAGCCCTAGACGAGTACAAAGACGCTTTCGCTACCGCAACCAAAACCGGGTGGGCTAAAAACGATCTGCTACGCGCTGGCTTTGCTGACCCAACCAAACTACGCTTACCGCGCGAAAAGAAAACCTCAACTAACGAAACTGAGGCGAACTAGAGATGCTGATCAAGGTACAGTTAACTGCTTCTGGCACTGCCACTATCACTAACGGTGACACTCTAACCCCTTTGCGGGCAATTACTTTAGAAGATGCACGCCACCAAGTCACTGACCACCTAACTAAACTTGCTCGCGAACAAGGTGGCCCGGTTATAACTCACCTAGTTGATCCTGACGGTGAGTATGACCTGTGTTTTTCACCTGACGGTAACGTCACCATGGCCACAAGCGACCAAGTTGAAAACGCTCTAAACCCCCCAAAACTACCTGAAGCTACCCCGGTAGTTTCTAGCCCGGAAGCTGAGCCGCCAGTAGAGGAACCTGTACCTGAGCAGGTAGATCTTCCTGAAGTTATCGAACCTACAACAAAACCTGAACCTGAACGCTCGATGCCTGCGCCTTCACAAGAGCCCGAGCCCGAGCCCGAGCCCGCGCCTGAGCAGGTTCAAATTCAAACTTCACAGCCGGTTCAAACTCCCCCTGTTTTTACTGCTCCACAACCACAAAACACGCCGCAACCATTAGCGGCCCAAAACTTACCGGCAGCTACACCAAGCCCGATGCCTGTAGTCTCTGCTCAACCAGTGCAGCCAGAATATGCCCCCACGCCTGCACCAGTTTTGGATCAAACACCCCAGCTACCCGAACAAAACCAGCAGTTTTATCCTGACGCTACACTAAACCAACCACAGCCCACAGCTAGCCCAGCCCCCAGCTCTTTCCTGACTCAAAGTGCTGCTAGTGGCCCTAAACCAACTGGTTGGCGCGCTGTTGCTGGTCGCTTAGGCATCAAAGTCCAAGCCAGCCAAACCCAATCCCAACAATGGGCAGACGAACGCACTGTCTCCCAGCACTGGCCTGGCCCCCGCACAATCGCGGTACTCAACGGTAAAGGCGGGGCCGGTAAAACCCCCACCAGTATTCTCCTAGCAAGCTATTTCGCGCGTTTAGGTTCAGGGTCGGTTGTAGCAGCAGACGGTAACGTCACACGCGGAACCCTAGGCTGGCGCACCGAGCAAGGACCACACAACGCCACCATTTTGGATATGGTCCCCCAAACCGAAGCTTTAATGGACCCTTCAGCGCGTAACGGTGACGTGGCCGCCTACACCCACCACCAAACCATTGACCAATTCGATGTTCTACGCTCAAACCCGCTACTACTATCAACCGAGCAGAAACTAAGCCCTGAAGAACTAGATGGTATTCAGCAGGTTTTAACCCGCTACTACCGCATGATTATTTGGGATACCGGTAACGATGAAGGTGACAGTCTTTGGCTGCGTATTGTCAGCCACGCTGACCAGATCGTTATTGCCACAACCACCCGTACCGATCATGCAGAAGCCGGGCGCCTGCTTTTACAGGGCCTGTCCGGCCGTGATGAGCGTAGCGCGGCCCTGGCGGCTAACGCGGTAGTGGTTATCTCGCAAGCAGACCGTGAAGAACCCCCCGCTACTTCACTAGTGGACGGTTTTGCTGGTATCGCTCGTGAGGTAGTCACTATCCCCTATGACCGGGCTATGCGTGAACAGTGGCTGCGTTCAGACAAGCTAGCCCCTGCTACCCGGGCGGCCTGGCTACACGCAGTCGCCGCTGTAGCACGCGGCCTATAAAACGCTTGGCCCCAACAACCCCAAAAATAGGGGATTGTTGGGGCCATATCCTTGCCTAACGTTTTACAAAACCGATCATCTAGGCTCATCAGCAATATCATCAAGGTTCGCCTCCAACCAAACCGACGAATCAGTCTCTTCGAGCAAGTACTGACGCAAACCTCGTTAGTGTTCTCGTTAGTGCCACGCCGCTCACAACACACCAAGACATTGTCTAGAAAGCGGCGTTTAGTAACTTCTAGTCCATAGTTGGCTGGACGTTTAGCCAACCACTACCAACCTCTTCACTCGGGGATTCCTGCACTTCCACTTCAGTGTTTGAAGCAACTGGAATGTATTCGAAAAACCCAGTTTCAGGAGCCTGTAGTTTACGTGATTTAAACGGTGGTATACCACGAAGCAGATACAGACAAGTACCACCATCAAGACGCCCGATCTCGTCAGGTGTCATAAGCTCACGTCCTTGAGACCTAAGCGAGCGTGACCATGAACCATTAGTGCCTTTCTGCTCGGAAGTGTCTTGGCTGATAATGGTTTCTTTACCTAAACGCTTAGAAATAAACTCTGTGGTGCTAGGCTCATTACCACCAAGGAACAACAGCGAGTCACAGTTACCAACAATGGTCTCCCAGTCATCCTTATACAGTGACTTACCTTGAGCGTAAGTCTGCATAATAATCGACGTACTAATACCACGTGAACGGATAACCGCGATTTTACGTTCAAACGAGGGTAGCTTACCGATATTCGCAAACTCATCCATGAAACACTGAACCGGTACTTCTAACCTCCCTGAAGGATTGTGGTCAGCCAGATACATGTTCCGTTCAAAGAACAGCTCATAAAAAATCGAAGCTATGAAGCTAAAGGCCTGGTGGCTATCAGGGATCACCAGGAAAATCGCGCTACGACGTTTACCTACCTGGTCAGCATCTATAGTGTCAGAACCCAAAATACGGCGTAGCTGCGCCATATGTAGTGGCGCCATACGTACACCAAGGGAAATAATGATACTTTTCTTGGTTTCCCCCGCGCCCTGAGTGTAAATATTGTACTGGCTACAAGCAAACCGTAACCCATTAAGCATTATGGTAGCTTCTTCGTCATACTCGTCAGGGTTTTGATCGAAAACTTCCACGCATTCTTTAGCAACACTAAAAATTGCGTCGATCTCGCTGGTAACCTCCTCGTTTTCCTCAGAGGCCTGCATTTTAGCCAGCATATCCACTACATCAATCAAGGTACCTTGAGCGCCTTTAGTGAAGTAGATGTAAGAAACAAACGCCGTCAGTAGCGCGCGTTCTGCTTTCTCCCAGAAGTCTGACCCACCGCTAGGTTTTTGGCCCGAGGTGTTTGTGATCAGGTTTTCCACCAAGATAGCGCAGTCAACTTCAGCCTGCTCAGGGTTGAAATAGCGTAGAGGGTTGAACGTGTCGCTACGGTCAAAATCAATCAGGTTAAGACTACGTATCTCATAGCCTTTATCTTTTAGTCTTTGCCCCATAGCTCGCTGCACCTCACCTTTAGGGTCTGTCACCAAAAACGAGGTATTAGCTTGCGCTAGGTTAGGCATCACGTAGTAGCGTGATTTACCGGAGCCAGAAGACCCGATAATCAGGGCATTTAGATTACGCTGAGTCTTACGTGAGTCAAGGTTTAGTGATTCGGTACGAGTGAAAAGCATGTCGGTTTTCCTGTCACCAACAAACTTTCTAGCTTCACTAGGTTTCGCCCAACGAGCCGAACCTTGTTCTTCACCCGGCCGGGTGGGTTTCCTAGCCCCATACATGTACAGGGCTATCAATAACACCAGTGCTATCCCACCAAAACCGCCTAACACGTCAGCCCCCGCAAACGAGATGTGTAACGGGTGAGCGGTTAAATCCAGCGTGAACCGGTTGATTATCTGGGAAAAGTCACGGCCCGCCTCCTGGTCAGTACGCACCTGCCAGGTGACCTTGTTAGCGCACCACCAAGCTAAAACAGCCAGGATAGAAGCGAAAAAAATCTTGCCTTTACTCACTTTCACTGCCCCTTGTTCTTGTGCGCTCCATACTCAGGCGGCGGTTGAGCCTACTTACTTGAGTAACCGGGTGTAGCTGGTCAGCTCTACCTTCCATCATTTCCAAAACCCTTTGCCGGGTTAACCGGCGCCCGGGTTCCTTATCCCTGACTTGCTTGTCTTGACTTTGCAAAGGTTGGTGGACTTGATGGTTTTGCTCCGAGCCTGGTTTCATCTCACGAGCTAACTGCTCACGTAAACGCTGCACAATCGGCTCTGGGCTACCCACGGCCACAATCACACTCTCACCAAGCGGATACAGCCAAGCTGGTTGAGCTTTAATACCGTATCTGGCGATAACTGCGCGGGCCTGCCCGCTACTAGCATCGATTAATTCAACATCAGCTAAACCTTTAAAAGGCCGCGTCATTGCTGTTTCGTCGCTGCTAGTGCGGGCAATAGCCAGTACTCTACGCGCCATGAGCTAGCCTCCAAATGGCTGACTCATCATGACTAAGACGGCGGGCTAACGTGAAAAACTCGCCCTGTCCGCTTCCCTGCACAAGCTCACCGTGTACTAGCACCTTATCGCCTGGCTTGAATTTCTTCTCTGCCACGAATCTGGCTAGATCACCTTGGGCCTGAACCCACTCGGTTGCCCTGTCTTGCCCTAAAACTGTTTCAATTTTGAACATGGCAATATCAGGGCTGGTACGTACAGTGATTTGCCCGGTGATCGTGCCCGCCAGGAACACTTTCGTATAAGGCTCCATCAGCGAGAGCCCCTGTTATGGCTGGGCGTGTAACGACTGTTAACTTTCTTTTTAGATTCCTCGGCGAGCTTTTGCGTACGCTGCCTGATGATTTCTCTCATCTCTTTTCTAGAAATTTTTTTAGGCGGCTTCTGCCCCGGCTGCCACTTGTCAGGCTGAGCATTATCAGGCTTACCTTTGTTGGGCTGACCCTCGTCACGTTTCTGGTCGCGGTTGGGTTGCTGGTCGTCCTTACGGTCGGGCTGGCCTTCGTCGCGCTTTTGATCACGGTCGGGTTGCTGATCCTTGTCGCGGTCGGGCTGACCCTCGTCACGCTTCTGGTCACGGTCAGGCTGCTGGTCGTCCTTACGGTCAGGCTGACCTTCATCACGCTTCTGATCGCGGTCAGGCTGCTGATCCTGATCACGATCAGGCTGCTGGTCATCCTTACGGTCAGGCTGACCTTCATCGCGTTTCTGATCACGGTCAGGCTGCTGGTCATCCTTACGGTCAGGCTGGCCCTCATCGCGCTTCTTGTCGCGGTCAGGCTGCTGATCATCCTTACGATCAGGTTGGTCCTCATAGGGCACAGGCTCATAAGGTACAGGTTGAGAGTAAAAGTTATCCTTATCTTTAAGCCTTTTATCCCTCCACCTTTGAATCTTCTCAAACCTGGCTTCAAAACGACTCTGAGCACGTTTCTCAGCTCGGTCAGCCCTAGATTGAGCGTATTCAGCGTCTAAAGCCAACTTGTGAGACCGTAGAATACGCTTATCAAGCTTCTTTTGGGCACGTTCCGCTTTAAACTTTAAGAACCTGGCTTTACCCCTTAGCCAGGCCTTATACGGCAATGCCCTCTTATCTAAGGTAGCCTGTTTCACCGCATCCCTAGCTTGCTCAGCATTACCCAAGGCCTCACCAGCCTTGTATCGAGCTTCGCTAACATCATACTTAGCCCTCGCAACCTTAGATTTAAGATTGAGAGCACGCCTATTAGGCCGGCTAATAGCCATTCCAAGCCGGAATTTGGCCCAGGCTTCACGCCTAAGAGATCTTCTAATAGTCCTGTTATTGCGCTTTTCTAACTTTCGCTCATACCTTGCAGCTGCCTGCCTAAGCTCATGCTGGATTGTTCTTATATCCTTGCCAGAAAAATGAAGATAGGTTTTACCGTCTGCTCCATGTTCAATCGAGTAACCTACCCCTCGACGACGCAAGTCAGCCTTAACAGAGCGCTCAAGTTCAGGCGCGATTGAAAACATACGTAAGTCCCCACCTGCTTGTTGATGCAAAGTGGAAAGATCAAGCATGTTGCTACGCATATAAGTCATGATCATTGAAGCCGACATGTTGACAGCCTTTTTCAATGCCCATAACAGCACATCCATTCCTTGACGCGCCATTATTTCAATAACAATTTCTACAGCTTTCAGTAACGCCTGCTCCGCCTTAGCTGCTACATCATCTGCAAGCATCTTTTAAATCCCTTCCCGTTTGCCTTGAGACTTTTTATATCTAGGTAGCCTCATTTTTAAAATCTTCAGTACGAGCCGCATATACCCAAGCTCGTGCCACCAAGTCCCATCACTCTTTTTCGGTAATAGCCCTTACCGGAAAACCCTATAATCCATCATTGGATAACTACATTTTACTTTACATAAAATTCGCAAAACAAATTTTAAATAATTAGTAGCATCAGGTTCGTTCTGAGCATACATAGCCCAACGAAACAAAGTCAGATACGTGGAAGGATGCACCATAATCACATCCAACAATTCAGGTGTTCGACGTTCCTTGTCAGATGCAATCTTCCAAAGCTGCCGAGCAGTCAATTTCCCGTCAAGCCTCACAGCGCTCTCCCCCGTGTAGTGGTGGTCACACGATGTTCATTGTCATGATGAACCACTCCAGTGCTGCCCACAATACTGCTATGTCTCTGCGATCACTAGCCACCTTGCCTCGCACACACAGCAGACACGCACCTGAAAGCTTCCAAAATCAGGGTATTTTCCGCACGATCACTAGAGTTAACCGATCAGCACCAACCTCGCACCCACCACACCCTAAATGGTCTAGAACTTAACCTGATCTTCATCACTCGCAGACATCTTCGGCTTAATTAACTACCAACCTGCCCCTACCGCTTAAACGCACTAGCGAAGAACAGGAGTTTGGGCTGTTCTACCCGCAGTTACCCCGCCCTGTGAAGACGTGTCCAGTAAGCCTTCATCCAAGATGGTACTTGCAACAGCTTTCACTTTTTTAACAAAACAACGACTCTATTGCAGGCAATGACAGCGCTTCGTGACAATCCAATGTGGACAGCCACATGGTGGTGATGTAGGATACTTCCCGATCGGCTGGTACAAAACAGTTCTGATCTGCACTAACGCGGTTGCGACCAGCTAAAGTTTGTGAAATGGTCGTTAAGCGTTTCGTATACATCTGGAGAATAGAGCAATGCACCAAAAAATGTGTCCCGCAGGGCACGGTGCTGCGGCACCCACAGCGATTCCCATATGGGCTAAGGGTGGCAAATTTCTCTGCCAGTCACTTGGTGGCTGACACATACCACACTTGACGGTTAGGACACCCAACCAACCGCATAATGCGGTTGGTTGGCGTGCCCTTCTGTTTGGCGACTCTTGCAGTCGACTCTGTAACAACTGAAGGAGACCTACGATGGACGATACGTGTGGCACCGTTCCAGACTATGGGCAAAATAGCGAGGCAAATTCCGGCTATTACCCCCCTGCGCCAGCCATGACGCCTGGCTACCCCTCTGCGGAAACAGCTAATGCAACCCCGGGAGGAACCCAAACTAGCGACAATGTGGACGCTAAAGTAACTAACTCTGAAATCGCTGAACTTATCGCAGGCGTAGACACAAATTTGAGTGCCTTCAACGAGCGCGCAAAGTTCTACGAGGATTTAGTAGGCAAACTGCAAAGCCGCATTGAGCTACTCCAGAACGACCAAATTCAGCAGCTGCTCGGGCCGGTCATGGTCAAACTGGCAATCTTGATAACCCAGTCAGCGCAGTCAGTGGAGCTGGCCCGCGCACACGGCGAAGGCTACCAGGCAGACGTTGAGTTCGAGTTCTTCCACGACTCACTCATTGAAGCGCTCGATCTGATCGGTATCGACTCAGTTGGAGCAAAACCTGGCGATACCTTTGACAGGGCCGTCCACGCCTCACGCAAGTCTGTGCGAACAGGTGAACGCGCCTTGGATTGGACCGTGGCAAAGGTGCTACGACAAGGACTTATCCGTCCTGGTGCGGAGCGAGCTTTCCTACCCGCACAGGTAAGCGTTTACCGCTATGACGCGGCCTTAGACACCGCGCCCACACAGGCATAGATCAATAAAATTAGGAAGGAACCCTCGCATGAGCGACAAGGTATATGGAATTGACTTAGGGACGACCTACTCTGCCGTTGCCCTAGTAAACGAACTTGGCATTCCAGAAATCATCAAAAACTTCGTAGGCGACGACACTACCCCCTCGGTTGTGTACTTCAACGATGACGGAACTGTCGACATCGGCAGCCAAGCGAAGCAGACACAGGTGAGCGACCCGGACAACGCCTGCTCCCTTATTAAGCGCCACATGGGCGAGGAATACCCCCTCGAATTCAGAGACCAGGAATACACGCCGGAGTCTATTTCCGCGCTGATTCTCAAAGAACTGGTGAACAACGCGAACAGCCAGAACGGCCTGGATATCAACAAGGTCGTCATCACGGTTCCCGCATACTTCGGAACACAGGAACGCCAGGCCACCAAACAGGCCGGAGAAATCGCCGGGCTGGATGTCGTTGGTATTATCCCCGAGCCGGTTGCGGCCGCCATCGCTCTGTGCTCCCGTCAGGAGGAAGAACAGACGCTACTCGTCTTCGACCTCGGCGGCGGTACCTTCGATACAACCATTCTCAAGACGCGCGCCGACGAGGTCGAGGTCATCGCCATTGATGGCAACCGGCTACTTGGCGGTGCCGACTGGGACCAGTGCCTAGAGGATATCTTCCTGCAGCGTTTTATCGCGCAGGCGGGCCTCGACGACGATAACGATCCCTCCATGGACGATGACTTCATGACCGAGCTGCGCGTTGCCGTCGAGGATGCCAAGAAGATGCTCACTGTGCGACCGTCGACCAATCTGCTCTTGCGCTACGAGGACAAGAAGGAACGCGTCGAAGTGACCCGAGAGGAGTTCGAAGCGGCTACCTCGCACCTGGTGACCCAGACGGTAGATATTACGCGCCGAGTGATCGACACGGCGCGCGCCAAGTTCCCCGGCCTGGAGATCGACCGCTACCTCCTGGTCGGTGGTTCCTCGCGCATGCCCATGATCAGGAACGCGCTGACCGGGGCAGGGTTCACCGTAGAAAACACGGACTTCGATCTGTCGGTCGCCAAGGGTGCGGCAATCTTCGGGCAGGGTGAGATCCCCGCTCCTGGATTTGCCGACATGGACGCCGGAACAGGGGAGGTTGCCTCGGGATCGAGCGCCCTGCCGAGCCTCGGCCCGCGGCGTACCGTGGTGACGAACGTGTTGTCGCGTGGGCTGGGACTTGAACTCTCAAGGGAGGACGCAGCCGGTCACTACGTGCAGTATGTGTATTTCCTTGCGCACGCGAACGAGACGCTACCGCTCACTGCCTCGATGACGGCCGGCATTCTCTTCGATGGTCAAACGAGCGTTGAGTCTGCCCTCTACGAGCAGGGCGGCGAAACAGAGTCTGAGAATCCGGCGGATAACAAGGCGATGGTATCTGGGCCGAGCACGACCGTTGATGGCCTGCCTCCGATGCGCAAGGGGGACCCCCTTGAGGTCACCCTGGAGATTTCCGAGGAAGGTGTTGCCACGCTGGTGCTCGTCGAGCCGACGACGGGCAAGTCCTTCAGGGCGCAGGCCGCCGTATCGATCCTGACGCAGGAGGACGTGCAAAAAGCGAAGAAGCAGATTGCCGGGATCACGACCCGGTCCTAGGAACAATCAGAAGGAGTAGGCGACGAGCACGGTGTTCGACAAAAAAGTCTATCGGGACTCTGTCCTTCAGCCCTACAAGGCTAATACTGCCTGGCAATCCTCCGTCGCGGACGCGCTACGAGCGCTGAGCGACACGAGCGACCGCAATGCCCAGATCCAGGCGCTAGCCAAAGCAGATGCCGCCGTGCTCTTCGCTCTCACTCCCACCATATCGAGCGCTGAACTGACGAAACACATCAAGAGCCTCGACATGTTTCTGAACAAATCGAGGATCCCCGTCGTCCTAACGATTAGTCAGCTGCTCAAGGCCACGAAAACGGCGCTGGGGGAGTCCTTGTACGACCCGACGTTGTGGGCGGCCGTGCACAAACAGGCGTCGGTGGCGGGCAAGGAGGAACTCGACGCCTTTGTGCGGGCCCTCAAACAGGACAACCCGATCGGTGTCCTGACCAAGGAGGACTTGCGCCGTGCCGCAACATCCAGCGGTATCGGTTCTTCGATGACGGATCGTGATTTGTCTGCGGCGGCCGCCGGGCAGGGCATCCGCGTGTGCCCGCGCGTCGATGTCTCGGAGGAATGTAAGGATGCTCTGGCCTCCAAGATCAGGTTACATCCCTCCTATCGAAGCGTTGTGGATGTGCTGGTGCTCCACGAGCGTGCAGTGCGTCCGACGGACATTCGTGTCATCGATGAGCTGAGTGCCGTCATGGGTGCCAACAGGCGTCGCGTGATAGATATGGCGGATCTGCGGCAGTCGAAGTTGGCCGCCAATGCCCGCTCGGATGATGCCTCGGAGATGGCTAAGAAGACGCTTACTGCGATCGAAGAACAGTGCTCGAACGACGCGGATATGCGCGCCTGTGTCCTGGCGTGGTTCGCTGATCAAGCGGAGCGACTGCGGCGCCAGGGACTCACCCCGACGCTAGCGCTGGGCCGCCTGACGTCCTGTGGCCTGGCAGATCTGGACGCGCGACGATTGCTCACGCGTGTCCCGACCAGCGAACCGACGCCGGACCTCGCCAGTGTCACGGACATGATCGCTGCGGGTGCTCTCGCACGCGCGCGCAGGACCTACACCGCGCTGGCCGCCAGCCCCACGGATGACGCGATGAGCGCACTGGCCGCCCAGGTGGGGGAGGCACTCGCGGCCGCAGAACACCGCAAGAGCGTGGCGATGGACGCCTACCGCCGGGCCCTCTCGATGAAGGATTACGCCGGTGCAAGGATGGCGTTAATCGACGCGCGCTCGGTCGACCGTGAAGACGAGGAAATCTCGGACCTCCTGTTTCAGATCCCGCCCGACCCGCCAGCTGAGGTGAGTGCCGCTTACGATCCCGATAAGGGCGGAGTGCTCGTGTCGTGGAGGGGCACTCGGGACGACGACGTGTGTTTTGCGGTGGTTCGCAGCGAGGCGGGAACTCCCGCGAATCCGACGTCTGGCTTCCAGGTCGCGTCAACTGTGCGCGACCAGCAGGTTCTCGACCAGAAACCTGCGGTGGCCAGGGATGTCCTCTACGCGGTGTTTGCCTTCCGCCAGGGGGGTGAGTACTCCGCTCCCGCGACAGCCCGGGTGACCGTGCTGCCGCCCCCCTTCGAGACCGGAGTCGTTGTGTCGGCAACGGAGGCAACCGTGTTTTGGCGGACCCCGGATCAGGCGACCGGAGTGTCGGTGGAGCTTGTCGGTGCGGACGGGGCGCGACGTGCCTTTCCGGTGTCCACGAAGGGGCGCCAGCGCCTCAATGGTCTGCGTCTGGGGCAGACGTATACGGCGCTCCTTCAAGCCCATTACGTTGTCGGTGGACGGTCCGCGCTCTCGGAGACGGTGGCGGTGTCTGTGACTCCGCGCGGCCTCGTGCGCCCCGTGGAGGACCTGCGCTTGGGGAACATACGGATGCCGAACCGCAAGCCGGGGATTCGCGCTGAGTGGACGGATATTCCAGGTTATACGACAGACGTGTGGATGCTCCCCGCTGACGCTCCTGTGTCGGTAGGGGACCGGCTGACGGTGAAGCGCCTTGACGAGCTGAACGGTACACGGGTTGTCGGAGTGATCCGCAGCAGTGCTAACCGGCAGTCGATGGATCTCCACGAGCAGCCAGGCGTGTGTCTCTATGTTCCGCTTACATGGGATGGGGACGAGGCCGTGGCCGGTCGGGCGGTCGTCGCTGGGACTGCGCCCGCGCCCCGTGACGTCAGGGTGGAACGCTTCGGGTCACAGCTGGGCGTCTCGTGGGTCTGGCCGAGTGGAGATTACCTCATGGAGGTCGTGTGGTCGAGCGTCGACGGGCGCACGGAACGCTTGAGGATCGACAAGTTCTCCTACAGGCGAGATGGCGGTGTTCGTATCGCCGACGCGGATACGGTGACAGAGGTGTCGGTGGGCACGGTCGTTGTCGGCCTCGGTAGTGAGAGGGTGTGTTCGCCGGTCACGGTTGAGTTGGACGCGCCGGTGCCCACGATGTCTTACACGCTCAAGCTGCCCCGGCGTTTCTTCGGAGGACGCAACGCGACAGCGAGCGTGACGAGCGAGGGATTCCTCGGCACGGCGGAACTGGTCGCGGTGTTGTCGACGGGGCCCTACATGCCGGCCCGAGCCGAAGACGGCGAGGAGATTGCCCGACTGCAACTGGACTTCTGCTCGGGTCTCACGCAGTCCTGCACGTTTCATGTCCCCTCAATCAAGGGGGCCTACTGGGTGCGTCTGTTCGCGGGTATGGCCGCGCGGATCCAGCTCAATGATCCCCCCACCTCGTCCCTGAAAGGATGACCGATGAGCCTGCTGCATGTGACAGCGCCGTGCCCCTATTGCTACACGGACATTGATTTGCGGAAGGTGGCTTTCCGCTGTCCGGGACGGGCGGCTGTTGGCAAGAAGGAATGCGTCAAAGATATTGATCGCGTGCGCGCCACCCACTTTGGCGACCTTAAAGAGTACTATCCGGCCTTCGTGCCTTCCCGTACGTCGCTGCTCAGCGATATGAGGAGGACACAGTGCCCCGATTGCTTGGGGAGCACGGGTGTACGCCTGTGTCCGCAGTGCCACTCGCGCTTGCCGAGCGGTTTTTCTAGCGATTCCTCACTGTTTGGCTTGGTTGGAGCGCGCTCGTCGGGCAAGACTGTCATGTTGGCCGTCCTCATGCGCGAACTTGCCATGAATGGGCCGGTCGGCCGACGTTTTAGGGACACGATTCGCCTGTGCAAGGCCGGTGATAATAACGGCCAGGAGGTGCGACTGGAGCGCCTGCTCAAGCAGATGGAATCACCGTCGGGTCAGCTGCCAGCGCAGACGCAACAGGCCGACGGCGACAAGACGAGCCCCGTCGTCTTCGAGTGGCAGCGGGCACGACGCGGTATCGCGAAAACGGTGTTCGGTGACTTCACGTCGACGGTGTTTTCTTTCTACGACACCGCGGGCGAGGACCTCGCGGTTGACGAACGCGCACTCAGCATGACCTACCTGCTGGCGACCAATGGGATCATCCTGCTCTTGGACCCCTTCAGCTTCCCAGGCAACGCAGGGCGGGGATCGGCCGCGAAGGACCAGCGGGTCGAGACAGCGCCGGAAAATGTTCTGCACGCCATCACGGAGGTGATGCGTCAGAACGAGGCCACGAAGCACAACCGGAAAATCAAGCAGCCGGTCGCCATTGTCATCTCAAAGATCGACGCATTCTGGTCGGATATCCCGGAAAACAATCCGATCCGTCGTCCCTCCTCCTCTCTCGGCTACTACGACGAGGCAGAGGGTGCCTCCGTGCATGATCACATTGCATCGATGGTGTCTCACTGGGGAGGCGACGGACTGCTGACAATGCTCGAAACAAACTACGAAAACTACCGCTTTTTCGGCTTGTCAGCGTTGGGATCGGAACCGGATTACGCGATGCAGCGCGTGGACGAACGCGGCCTCATGCCCCACAGGGTGGCCGAGCCTCTGCTCTGGCTGATGGCGCAGCGCGGCTTCCTGCCGAAGCAGGGGTGACGCAATGTTCGACGTCGCGCTCTACACCGACACGCGGGCCAGCGAGGCCATTGACGGGATCGACGGCTTCAACTTCCAAGCAATCTCTGAGGGGATGAACGCCCAGGACCGTCAGGTCATCCGTGACACGTTGCTTCACCGCGTTGTCGTGGGATGGAACGCTGACCACGATCCGCTGGATCACCCGCCCTCCTTCGCGTACTGCGGGCATGCGGGCAGATACTATCTGTCGCGCGGTATTTCCACGGGTGTCACCAACAACGGCCGCCCGGGAAATCTCCTGACCCAGGCGATTGCGACATCCGATCCGGACGACTTCGGGATGATGCGACCTGCGCAGCTGTTCGGCGCGCTCAACTGGCGCCTCGAGAAGGCCCCCGGTCAGAGGATCGACAGGTGGCCGTCTCCGCTCGCGATCACCCCCGAGTACGAGGCCGAGGCGTTGCGCGACATGATTCGAGCAGACGCATGGGCAGTTGAGCACTTCGCGCAGTTCCTCACGATGGTCGAGGAAGTGACCTCCGACAACCCCAAGCGCCTCGTCGTGATCACCGCGGACGAGGCCGTGGCCACCAGGTGGATCGCCCTCGGCACGCTCTTTGTAGAGACCACACGCGCCCTGTCGCTCTCGATCCGAGGCCTCGTCCCCGATCCGATGACGACGAAGGCGGACATTGTCGCCGCGAGCCCGGATTTCGGCCCCCAACCTGACCCGAGCGTGGTGCGCGCGGGCGTCACCATCATTGACCTCGACCGCCGCGTCCTGACACCGATCACCCCGACGGAGTCCGCACTCACTCAGGCGGACTGGTTCCTGCACGAAGACCCCGCCGACGCGCTCGCGGCGATCGAGGTCGCGCGTCGATGGGAGCAGTTCCTTGGACGCGACCTGGCCACGCGAGCCTCAGCCCTGGCTTCGTTCACGAAGGAACGGGGCAGTGTCGGCGACTGGGCCACAGTGATGGAAACGCTGCGAGGCCTGGCGGTGGCTGGACAAGACGAGGAGCTGTTCTTCTACGGGGATCCACTGCTGGACGTCGCCGTCACCTGCGCGATTGAGACTCCCGCCGATGCGGAAGCCGCGGGTGCGGCGGTCGTGGCGCTTGTGGGGACTGACAGCCACGATTTGGCGGGCGGCGTCCTCATGTCGGCACTCGAATCCTCGCGAGATGTCTCGGGTGCCAGCGAGGCTTTGGTAGCAGCGCTCGCCGCCGCACCTGCCCAAGCGCGCTTGCGGTGGGAGGACGACGACGCGCGGGGTCAGGCCGGTGTCCTCCTGACACAGGCAGCGCAGCATTGCCCGAACGATCTCCTGCCAGCGGTGGTGTCGGCCGCTCGCACGATGGACACTCCGCTGACTGCCCCCGCTCGTGCCGACGTCGTGGGCCGACTAGCCCGCGCGTGGGCAGCCACCCCTGCCGTGGGACGCGACCGCGAGAGATGGGCGCATGGCGACGAGATCGACCAGGCGCTCGCGGGCGAGCTCTTGCGCCGCTGGAGTGGGGGAGCGCCGGGCGACCTGTCACTGTTGTCGCGGGGAACGTGGGAGTGGCTGGGGCAGTGTTCCGGCCTCGAACCGGCGACGCGACGCGGCGTGGAGGCGTGGCACGAAGCGGTGCGGATCGCGTCGCTCCCCGTTAATGAGCGCGCCGAGCAGCTCTCCGGCGCGAGGAAACTACCCCCGGACAGCTGGCGCCTCGTGTGGAACCGCGCGGCGCTGCCGAACGATTGTGCGCTGATTGACGCGTGGGCGCAGACTCAGCGTGAGCTCACAGGGGCGGCATGTCAGTGGGTCATGCGCCAGGTCAGCGCTGTGATTGCGACTCAGGAACCGGCGATTGCGCTGCGTGAGTTGCTGACTGGCCTGCATCTGTCGGGAATCGTCATCCGTGACGAGAGACTGGCAACGTATGTGGCGCAGGTCTGTGCAACAGAGCAGTGCTGCCGGGAAGCCATCGCGTGTAGGCGCGCGGATAATCCGCACCTGTCGACGCTCATATCCTCTGTCCCGGCGATGTCGGCATTGATGGCGGACTACCTCGGTCGGATCATCCTGACGTGCGCCGACACCAGCGCGGTGACGCGCCTCGCCACAGCCGATGAAGAGTGGGCCCGTCGGTGCGTGCACGTCGCCCTGACAGGTCGCGCATCCACGAGGCGGGGGCTCGCTCAAGCCGTCACGCTTGCCTTGAGAGTTCGCAGAAGCCATCTCATTCCCGCGCGTACCCGGGGAGCCGAGGATTTCCTTGTAGACGTGTGCGACGACCGTGCGCGCAGGAACGAGGTGAGTCAGGCCAGCAAGGAGGGGCTGATCGATCCAGTGTCGTTCGCGATGTTCGAGACGTTCTCGGCGGAGGCGAAGAAAAGCCGTTTGAAGAGACGACTAGAACGAGCCACGAACGGCCTTCTCGGAGGATACGGAAAGGGCACGCAGTGAACAATCGATCATCATACGGAGACGGTGGACTGGCTGCGATCGCGATTGCCGTGACCATCGTTATCGCCATGTCGTGGATCATTATCGCCACGATCATGCGCATGATTGCCTGGATTGTGTGCTACATGCTCGCGTCTTTTGCTCTCGCTCTCGTCGTTGGGATGGTCGTTGGCGTGAGCGCTCCGCTCCGCGTGCTGATGGGCAGGTCGGTGAGCAAGCCGGACATTGCAACACCGGAGAAGGTCGTGGCACGCCAGGTTATCCGACATCAGCCTGCCGGCTTCACGAAGCACTTCGGTTGGGACAAGGCATGGCCCGAGTACAACCCCTACCAGGCCGTGCGTGATGCAGCCGCCGTCTACAAGGAGATCACGCTGGTGCGTGGCGCGACGTGGAGAAAGGTCCGCTTGTCCCCGCGGTGGGTCATTCTCTACGACGCATATGGAACGCCAATCGGCACGAAGCAGGTGGGCGGTTCCTTCACCAAGCTTGTCTGGGGGATTGCCGTACCGGCTCCGTTCGGTGGTTTCGTCGTCGGAATGTACACCTCCTACGCCCTGTGGCTCCTCGTCATGGGCGTGATTGGAGGGGCCGTCTACCTCTGCCAGCAGGCATGGACGATCACATACCGATGGTGGGATCGCGCCGTGCTGATGCGTGTTCGGGCTCAGGTGAAATGCCCTCACTGTTATGAGACGAATCCACGGCCGAGCTACTGCTGCCCAAATCGGGCGTGCCCTATCATTCACCGTGACATCTCCCCGGGCCCGCTGGGAATTATCAAGCGCCGCTGTGAGTGTGGGACGCATCTGCCGACGACGATCAGGGGCGCCTCGAAGATCCTTGTCGCGCTGTGCCCGAGCTGCGACGAGCCCCTGGCTCAAGGCAGTGGTGCACGCAGAACGATTCAGCTTCCCGCCTTCGGTTCCGTCGGCGCGGGCAAGACGCGGTTCTTTGCGGCGGCAATGACGGCGGCGCGCAAACAGTTGTCCTCCTCCAACGGCTCACTCAAGGGACTCAACACAGAAGCGCGAGGCTTCCTCAAGGCCTCGTCTCAGGCGATGACATCTGAACAAGCCACTGAGAAGACGATCCACACCATGCGTCCTGAGGGACGCCCCTTCGTGCTCACCCAGGCCTCGGGCCAAGTACTTGAACTCCAGATCATGGACGCCGCCGGCGAGAGCTTCACGACCTTTGAGGGGACCGAGGAACTGACCTACGTGAACTCGGCTCGCACGATGATCTTTGTCCTCGACCCGCTCGCCCTTCCTCGTGTACGCGAGGATACGGGTAGCGCGCCGCACGTGGCGGACACGCTGGTTGCAACGGGAAACCAGGAGGCGGCCTACGCCTCGGTGGTGGACAGGCTCCGATCGGAGGCCATTGATCTGTCCAAGAGGAACCTTGCCGTGGTTCTGACAAAGACGGAGATTCTACGCAACTATCCGTCGGGAAAGAACCTGGATCCCACGACTACGGACGGGGTGCGCGACTGGCTCAATGGCGTCGATCAGGATGGTTTTGTCCGACGCATGGAAGGCGATTTTGGGACCGTTCGTTACTTCGCGGTCGATTCCCTGGCGTTGCGCGAGCCGGACGACCCTCTCAACCCCCTGCGGGTCATGAATTGGGCGTTGACATCGCAGAAGGTACCGATTGCGCTCGTTTCTTCCGAGGGGAAGACGCGCCCTGAGGCTGCGGACACATCGAAACTCGTGGATGACGACGAGAAAGCGAGCGTCTCATGAAAGAAGGACTCCCCACCCTGTATTGGGGCTTCCGCTTGTGCTGGAGCGCAGTTCATCTGATCGTGCTCCTGGCACTCCTTGGGTTCTTTGTCTGGTGGGCGCTGACCGACAACCACGGCGTTGATGCGTGTGCCGCACTGATAGACGCTCTCACGAGTGTTCGTCAGACGTTGAGCAGCATCGTTCCGTTCCCATGGGAGGTATTTCGCAGGTAGAGGCTTGGGCCGCCCACGCGTCGCGCGGGCGGCCCAAGCTGTCGCGACTCACGATGCGAATCGGCTCCG
>ERZ773018.230-NODE-230-length-37729-cov-47.568243_pt1 | contig 37729 bp, 35 predicted proteins | sample MGYA00580840_ERZ773018 | MGnify/ENA primary metagenome ERZ773018 (study PRJEB29015, sample SAMEA2738125) | human oral metagenome | biome: human oral; feature: human-associated habitat; material: saliva | place: China | collected 2256 ... | reverse complement strand
CCTGCAGAACCTCGGCAACATCTCCTACGCCCTGTACCTGGTGCACTGGCCCATCTTGATCCTCTACAGCAGCGCCGTCGGAACCTCCCGCGTGAACGTCATCGAAGGCACCATCATCATCCTCGCCTCCATCGGTCTGGCAGGGCTGCTCATCCGCTTCGTCGAAAAGCCGCTACGCTACCGCAAGGACCCCTTCGTACCCTGGCTCATGATGAAGATGCGCTTCAAGACCATCTTCTCCGTCAAAACCTGGGCAGACCAGCTCGCCTTCATCCTCGCAATCTTCCTGGTCGCAGGCGTACCCCTGGCCGCCGCACAGACCTGGATCGGTTACCGCAACGCCCAGGTCGAACGCATCACTCAAATCAAGCTGCAAGATGCTGACGGAAACTACCCCGGTGCCCGAGCTATTGGTGGTGCTCAGCAAGGCCTCGTTGACAACCCCATCCCCGCCGGTGGCGACGTCAAAAACCAATTCGAAAGCCTTTCCGACCCCTGCGCTGGCGCCTTCGCGCCCTCCGACCCGGCACTAGCTAAGTACTGCAGCGTACAGAAATACGGTGCTGACGACGCACCGCTGACCATGGTCATCGGCAACTCCCACGCGGAGCAGGCGCTGAGCATCTTCAAGCCCATCGCTGAACATACCGGAACCAACCTGCAGACCTACCTGCTCGGTGGCTGCCAGTACCCTGCCCGAACCGGCGCCAGCGAATGCGTGGAATTCAACGCCAAGATGACTGAGGAAATCCTCAAGCGTAAGCCGCAGACCGTGGTTCTCGTCGCGACCATCGCCCAGGCACAATCAAACGATGAGCGAGTCGACCCGAACCTCGACGAAACGGTCCGCCGCCTCACCAACGCAGGAATCCAGGTCATTGGTCTGCGCGATAACCCGCGCTTCGAGTACAACATCTACGAATGCGCTCAGAAGGCCGGTGCCGACACGAGCTCCTGCGCGCGACCCGCAAGCGACAAGTACGCAGCTGAAAACCCCGCCCAGGAAATCTTCGACAAGTACCGCAACCAAGGCGCCATCATGGTGGACCTGAAGGACATGTACTGCCCGGACGGCGTGTGCAGCCCCGTGGTTGGAAACATCTACGTCTACCTCGACGATAACCATGTCTCCAAGACCTACGGCACCACCATGGCACAGAAAGTCTTCCGACGTGCAATCGACAGCGGCTGGACTATCAGCGGAAAAGTGAGCTTCTAAAGTTCGCCAATACAGCGGATCCCCCGAACTGTTCTACAGAAGTGTGAACAGAGCGGGGGATCCGCTATTTTCTTACCCAAAATTAGGATAGGCTAAGTTATGAGGCTCCGGGAGAAGCCGTAGGAGAAGAAAGGACGCCATGAAAGAAATCACCGAACGCACCCTTAAAGTCGAGAACGTCAGCCTCGGCTACGGCGAAACCACCATCGTCAAAGACCTCTCCCTCGAATTCCCCAAGGGCAAAATCACCGCCATTATCGGCCCTAACGGCTGCGGCAAGTCCACCCTGCTACGCGGTGTCTCTCGACTGCTCAAGCCCCTCAACGGCGACTTCACCCTCGACGGCAAGTCAACCCACGAATACTCCATGAAGGGCTTCGCCCGCATGGTCGGGCTCATGCCCCAGCACCCCATCGCTCCCGAAGGCATTACCGTAGCCGACCTGGTCTCCCGAGGACGCTACCCCTACCAAGGCCTCTTCAAACGCAATAGCGCCGAAGATGACGAGGCGGTTGCTTGGGCTCTCGAAGCCACCGATACCATGTCCCTTGCAGAACGCCAGGTCACCGAACTCTCCGGCGGCCAACGCCAGCGCGTCTGGATCGCCATGGCGCTCGCCCAGGAAACCGATATCCTACTGCTGGACGAACCGACCACCTACCTCGACCTGGCACATCAGGTGGAGCTACTCGACCTGCTCTCGGAACTCAACGAACAGCGCGGCACCACCATGATCATGGTGCTACACGAACTGAATCTCGCCGCCCGAGTCGCCGACTATCTCGTCGCGATGAAGGACGGCTCCATCGTTGCCCAAGGCGAAGCACACGAAGTGCTCACTCGCGAGAACCTGCACACTATCTTCGGGCTAAAAGCAGAGGTCGCCGACCCGTTCAACGACGGCAGCGTGGTGGTGGTACCCCACCCGCGTAGCGCGCCCGCAGCTGCCGGTTCAGCTATTGCATCCTAAGAAACCCCTGCTCATATCTGATAAAGAGCCCATAACAGTGGGATACTGGCGTGTAGGACGCACCGAAAGCTAAGCGAAGAAGCCGGCACACCCGCGTGGTGTGCCGGCTTCTTCCACAGAAGGGGCAATCTCTACAGAGGCCCGGAAAGAAGAACACAATGACGACCCCGCTCCTAGACCCCAATGGCAAGCTCAACGGTGAATCAGTACGCTACGTGGCAATCGGCGACTCCTTCACCGAAGGCGTGGGCGACGTTGACCGCCGCCGCCCCAACAGTCTGCGCGGCTGGGCAGACCGCGTTGCCGAAGGCCTCGGTGCAGTAGACCCGCAGGCGCAGTACGCAAACCTCGCCATCCGCGGCCGCCTGCTCATCCCCATTCTCGAAGAGCAGCTGCCCCACGCCCTGGAACTGAAGCCCAACCTCGTCACCTTCTACGGCGGCGGCAACGACATCATGCGACCCAACGTGGATATCGACCAGCTCATGACCCACGTAGACGAAGCCTTCGCCACCCTGCGCGGCGAAGGAATCGAAGTGCTTACCGTAACCGGCCTGGACGTGCAGGGTCAGGGCCCCTTCGCCCGCACCCGCGGCCGCACCGCCACCTACAACGAACTACTGCGCGGTATTGCCGAAGACCACGGCGTGCACATTATCGACTACTGGCGCTGGAATGACTTCCTCGACTGGCGCCTGTGGGCTGACGATCGCCTGCACATGAACGACCTCGGTCATGAACGCTTTGCATCCCGCGTGCTGGCACAGCTGGGTCTGCCCGGTGTGGTCACCGAACCGGTACTGCCCCCGGAGGTGCAGCTGACCGTTCGTGAGAAGGTCGAGCAGGAGGCGCGCTGGATCCGTGAGTTTGCCCTGCCGTGGATCGGTCGCCGTCTGAAGGGTACGAGCTCCGGTGACGGTGTGAGCCCCAAGTACCCGCAGTGGGTTCCCGCGGCAAGCCTTAAGAACTAGGCTCACGGTACGGTGTAGAACTGTGTGCCGGGGGAGTGCCCTGTGCTGTATTTGTGTTGTATCCGCGCCGTATCTGTACCGTATGTGTGCCCGCATCTACGCCGTAACGGGAACGGTAAATCCGCCGTTACTCGTACCGTTGCGCCCCCTTAAACTGCCCTTTAAAACCGGGGCGGAAGCGTTAAAACGAGAGTTAAATGCTCTTTAAATGCGTGTTTAAACCTGTTTAACAGCCCTGCGCACACCGCAAGAGTCGGTGGCGCGGGGCTGTTTACGGCTTAAATCCGGCTTAAGCTGTTAATCTCACAACATGAATTTCACCGGTGTAATTTATCCCCGGTCACATAGAGAACAACCGTTCTTAAAATGGCGCATTAACGCCTGACTAGGGACGTTAAAGAATTCCTTAAAAACACCTGGACTTGCAAAAACACCCATTTTTGGTAGAATGGTTAGGTATGTTTGCCGTTCGAAGGCAGGCGTGCATCCGCGAATCGAGCACTTCGCTTAAACGAGGCGCAATCGGCTCAGAACACCGAGATTCCGCGGATTTTTAAGGCAAAATCCGGCGTGCAGGCTTGCACGAACCCCCGTATTTACCTAGAATTTAACGCTGTTCGTAGTGGTGGAAACGCCTCTCGACACTAATAAGCTTCACCGTTTTTCCCGCGGCGGGGATCGATGCGTGGCCTCTCACCCACGTGACGATCTCAAACACTCTAGCCCGGCGAATAACCCGGTGCTTCTACATTGGTGGCGGGACGCTCACGAGTAACATCGACTGCGTACCGTCATAAAAGTCAATCAATAAAGGAGTGAAACATGGCAGCAGTCTGCCAGGTGACCGGAGCTGTTCCCGGCTTTGGACACAGCATTTCGCACTCGCATCGCCGCAACAAGCGTCGATTCGATCCGAACGTTCAGAAGAAGACCTACTGGGTTCCTTCGCTGCGTCGTAAGGTAACCCTGAACGTGTCCGCTAAGGGCATCAAGGTTATCGATGCTCGTGGCATCGATGCCGTTGTTGCAGAAATCATCGCACGCGGGGAGAAGATCTAGTAAATGGCATCCAAGGCTAAGGACCTCCGTCCTATCATCAAGCTCAAGTCCACTGCTGGCACCGGTTACACCTACGTGACCCGTAAGAACCGCCGCAACAACCCCGACCGCATGGTGCTGAAGAAGTACGACCCCGTCGTCCGCAAGCACGTTGACTTCCGAGAGGAGCGCTAAGAATGGCTAAGAAGTCCAAGATCGCTCGCAATGAGCAGCGCAAGGTCATCGTCGCTCGCTACAACGAGAAGCGTATTGCGCTGAAGAAGACCCTGATCGACGAGAACGCTACCCCCGAGGAGCGCGAAGCAGCACGCGTGGCACTGCAGAAGCTGCCCCGCAATGCTTCCCCCGTTCGCGTGCGTAACCGCGACCAGATCGACGGCCGTCCCCGCGGTACCTTCCAGAAGTTCGGTATCTCCCGCGTGCGCTTCCGCGAGATGGCACACCGTGGCGAGCTGCCCGGTATCACCAAGTCCAGCTGGTAAATCTGGTATTTTAGTTCCTAAACGGTTTTCCGTCGCAAGACGGTCACTCGCTTTAGACTCAAACCTTAAGTCTCTGGAAGGGGCACCCTAATGGCTAAGAACCGTACCGAACTCGTTGCAGAGGTTGCAGAGAAGTCTGGCAAGAGCCAGGCAACCGTGAATGCAGTCCTCGATGCAGTGTTCCAGGTTTTCGAGTCTTCCGTCTCCAAGGGAGAGAAGATCACCATCCCCGGTTGGATGGCAATCGAGCGCACCGACCGTGCAGCTCGTACCGGCCGTAACCCGCAGACCGGCGAAACTATCCAGATTCCCGCCGGTCACGGCGTGAAGCTGACCGCAGGCTCCAAGCTGAAGGCAGCAGTCGCTAAGAAGAAGTAATTCTTGAGACTTTGAATCTGATAAAAGACCCTCACCTTTACGGTGGGGGTCTTTTATTATGTTCGAATGCTTATCCCTTGGTCTAAGGCTGTACGTGGGTCTAAGGATGTACGTGGCGGGAAGATAGCGGGGCGGGGGCTGGGGAGGTGCACGCGGCGGTGAACGCGTGCAAGGTGGGTCTTCAGGACCCTAACCTTCAACTCGAGCTATAAAACACAGAAAGTAGCCCGGTTTCATAGGAGAAACTCTGATGTACTACAGAAAAAATAAAGAAAATTTATACATTTGAATAGAAAGCTATGCATGAGATGAGCGAAAAATCGCGAGTATGAAACCCCGCTGGGAAAAATACTTATACATCTCCGTCCAGACACAGCTTAAACACAGCAAACTAAAGCTCAATCTTAGACTCACACCCTAAGCTGGAATCACCGGCGAAGGAAAAGCCACACACCATACAAACGGCTCCACCCTCCCAACCGGGAAAACAACCATACAAACCCCGGACGACCGACCTTCCGGGACTCACTAGGAGAAGCCCTCATGGCACGCCATGCTCAGCGTACTTCCGCACCGCCCACCAACCACCGCCTCCGCACCGGCGCAGCCGCACTGTCCATCGCGGCAATCGCAGCACTGGGCCTGAGCGCCTGCGGTGCACAGAACACCTCCAACCCGGCATCCACCGCAACCGCAACCGCCAAGGCATCCTCCACCGCTGACGCAGCAGTCAACGCAGGCAACGGCAAGGTCACCGTCAAGGCAAGCGACGCAGCCTCCCCGAGCGCCACCGCAAGCAGCTCCCAGGGCACCGTCACCGTCACCGAAGACGGCGTGACCGTCAACGGCGCCGACGGTACCGGCGGCACCGCAGATGCTAGCGGCAACGCAACCGTCAACGGCGGCACCGCAGCTAACGGCTCGGCATCCAACAACTCCGGCTCCTCCGCAAAGGTCGATGAAAAGGCTGGCGAAACCGCCGCCAAGAGCGGTTCCAACGGTGCAGGTAGCAGCTCCGGTAACGGCACCGTGACTGTCGATGGCGGAACCGTCAGCACCGCCAACGGCTACACCGTGATTCAGCTCGATGCTGACGGCGGCTGGTCCTACCACACCCCCAACGGTGACATCGTTGATGTGGAAGCTGACGGCTCTTGGGAACGCGTCGGTCCCAGCGGCAATGTAGAGGTGAATGCAGACGGCTCCTGGGAGCTCGTCGGAACCTCCGGTGTTGTCGAAGTGAAGGCTGATGGCTCCTGGGAGCGGACCGGTCATGGCGACTTCCAGGTACCTGCCGTACCCGTCAAGCCCGCCGGTGCTGGCGCTGACCCCGTCAAGCCCGTCACCCCTCGCCGCTAAGAAGCTGGCTGACGAGCCGGGCGAAAACATGGGCTATCCCACCCGCTAGGATGCGGATAAACGCCCACACGCCCGGATGATCACACCCAAACTCGATAGAATTACCGCGGTTGGTTACACCGATAATCGTTATGGAATCCCACAAGGATCCTGCGCACGACGCGAATACGTCGCCAACTAGCCGCACCATACTAACAACCACAAGGAGAAACAATGGCTATCGCCCCCGCAATGAAGAAGACCACCGCTGTTCTGTCTATCGCTTTCGCAGGCGCACTGGGCCTGAGCGCATGCGGCTCCCAGTCCTCTTCCACCACCACTACCGCGACTGCATCCGCATCCGCTTCGGCAACTGCGTCCGCAAGCGCATCGGCTAAGGCATCCTCTGCGGCAACCACCTCGGCAGCTTCCGCTTCCGCTACTGCAGACGTGAAGGTTGACAAGGACGGCAACGTCACCGTCAAGGCTAACGACGGCGAAGGCAACTCCGCAGACGTGAAGGTCGGCGCAGACGGCAAGGCATCCGTAGACGCTAAGGACTCCGAGGGTAACTCCTCCAAGGTAGAGTCCGACGAAAAGGGCACCAAGGCTGAGTCCAAGGACTCCGAGGGTAACTCCTCCTCCACCGTTGAGGGCGACGTTATCGTTTCCGAGGACGGCGGCTGGTCCATTCAGGGCGACGAAGGTCAGGTAGCTGTACAGGCTGACGGCTCCTGGAGCCGCCAGGACGCAAACGGCCAGGTTGCAGTCAAGGCTGACGGCTCCTGGAGCATCCAGGCTAACAGCGGCCTGCAGGCAACCGTGGACGCATCCGGTGAACTAACCTCCCTCGTTGGTGGCGAGAAGGCAGATCTGAAGGCTCCGAAGGTTCCCGCAAAGCCCGCACAGGCTAAGGTTACCCCCGTCAAGCCTGCACAGTCCAAGTAAGCTGTCAAGAGCTAACAACGGCCAGTGACGCTCCCAGAGCGTAACAGTCCGTGACGTATGAAGACGCCCCGTGCGTATCCGAACGTGATGCGTGCGGGGCGTTTTGCGTCTTCAAGCCGAGCTGAGAAGACCAGTAGAGCTGAGAAGACCAGCGAAAGTAGCGGGGGAGGGGACACCGCAACAACTCAGGGAGCTTCCAGGTCGCGGTGCTAGCATGAAGGCGTACACCGGGCATACCGGAGTACAGGTCAACCACACTACGCACTGCGCCGTTGCAGAGCGGCGCATACAGAAAAGAGAAACTACAGTGAAGAAGTCTATTGCTGTTCTGTCCCTGACCATTGCTGGCGCCCTCGGCCTCGCAGCCTGCGGCGGCAACTCCGGCGGATCCACCTCCAGCCCCTCCGCATCGGCAAGCGTGTCCGCTTCTGCAACCGCTTCCGCAACTGCCTCGGCACCCGCAAGCACCTCCGCAGTAGCAACCAGCAAGAGCACCACCTCCGCAGCAGCTGAAACCACCAAGGCAGAAACCAAGACCACCCAGGGCACCATCAGCGCCCCCAGCGGTCTGCCCAGCGAAGCAACCGAAGCACTCAAGAAGGGCCAGGAATCCGCCAATCAGGCAGCCTCCGCAGGCTACACCGCCAGCAAGAAAGCCCTGGAGCAGCTCAAGAGCGAGTCCGGTGTGAAGAAGGTGCAGACCAGCGACGGCACCGTCTACTACACCGATAAACTCGCTGTCTTCGAATCAAAAGATGGCGCTATCGTCAGCATCCAGAATAACGGTGTGTGGACCAGCATGGACTCCAACGGTACATCCATCGTCGTGAAAGAGGACGGCTCCTGGATCAAGACCAACCCCAAGGACAACCTCTACACCGTCGTCAATACAGACGGCACCGCATCCGTGCTGAACACCAAGACCTTCGAAAAGGCGACCGACGTCTCCACCATCGAGACCCCGAAGGCACCCGGCCGTATCGACGGCTTCAGCGGCACCGCTAAGACCCCGGTCAAGCCCACCAAGATTGGTGACCTCTCCGAGGTTGCAGGCGCCAAGTAAAAACTAGCTCCTGCCCCCGGGCCGAACAGGCCGCCAGAACAGGGATACTAGCGCCCCGTGCGCATCTATTCGTGATGCGTGCGGGGCACCTTCAACTATTTCTTGCTCGGGGTGGAGAGGCTTAGATCTTCGGAATGGGTTGCAGGCGGCGCAATTGCGTCACATGCTTGGGTTCGAGTTCCTCAACGCAACTGACCTGTAGCAGGCGCATTGTGCGGCGCACCTCTTCCGAGAGGATCTCAATCGTGCGATCCACACCGCGGCGGCCACCCGCCATGAGTCCGTATAGGTAGGCGCGGCCAATCAGCGTGAACTTGGCGCCCAAGGCCAGCGAGGCCACCACATCCGCGCCGTTCATAATGCCGGTATCCACCATAACTTCGGTGTCCTTGCCGACTTCGCGAACCACTTCCGGGAGCAGGTGGAAGGGAACCGGAGCGCGGTCCAGCTGGCGGCCGCCGTGGTTCGACAATAGGATACCGTCCACGCCTAAATCAGCCAGCTTCTTGGAATCCTCCACGTTTTGCACGCCCTTAATGACAATCTTGCCGGGCCACAACTCGCGGATTTCCTTAAGATCCTCGTAATTGATGGACGGATCCATGGCGGCGTCCAGCAATTCGCCCACCGTGCCGCCTGTTGAGGAGAGTGAAGCGAACTCCAATTTGGGTGTGGTGAGGAAGTCATACCACCACCACGGGCGCGGAATCGCGTTCGCCACTGTCTTCAGCGAAAGCTGGGGCGGAATGGAGAAGCCGTTGCGCTTATCGCGCAGGCGCGCCCCCGCAATGGGTGTATCTACAGTGAAGAAGAGCGTATCGTAGCCAGCCTTTGCGGCGCGCTCGACCAAGCCGTAGGAAATCTCACGCTGACGCATCACGTACAGCTGGAACCATAGGCGGCCATTTGGGTTGACTCGGCGCACATCCTCGATGCTGGTTGTACCCAGGGTTGAGAGGGTGAAGGGGATGCCCGCTGCCCCCGCCGCGCCGGATCCGGCAATCTCGCCTTCGGTCTGCATGAGGCGTGTAAAGCCCGTGGGGGCGATACCGAAGGGTAGAGCGGAGGTGCCACCCAGTACCTTCGTGGTGGTGTCTACGGTGGAAACATCCGTCAGGATACCCGGGTGGAACTCGATATCCTCGAAGGCCTGGCGGGCGCGGGTCATTGACAGTTCACCTTCCGCGGCGCCGTCCGTGTAGTCGAAAGCGGCGGCTGGTGTGCGGCGCTTTGCGATGCGGCGCAAATCGTAGATGGTCAGTGCGCTCTGTAGGCGGTTGCCTGCAAAGTCGAGGCTGGGCTTCTTGAATTGCATAAATTCAAGTAGTTCGCTGGGCTTGGGGAGCTGACGTTGCACCATGGGAGGCCTTTCTCTTGGGGGGCGCTGCCTGCAGGGCGGGCCTTGGGTGGGGGCGGGGTCATCGGCGAGTCCCGCAGAAGGGTGTGCGAAAAATCGCACCCTCCCAGTCTAAAAATTAAGGGTTAGGTTAATCAACAGTTAGGTAAGGCTTAACTTATTAAGTTAAATATTTCGGGGGTGCCCCGGCGTATCGGTACCGGAGGGCATGGCGAATGAATGAGATGCAATGATTTCCAAACCCGTGCATACCACTTTCGCACTCCTCAACTCACGCAAATATGACGTAATATGACGAGCCGTTACCTCCCGCGTTCACAATGCTCAACTCCCAGCGAACCACCCACCCCACGCTGGCATAATGGGGACAGCAAACCAACGCGCCCACACACGGCGCACCCAACAGGAGAGAAACCATGAGCGAGAACACCACCCGCAACGTACGCGTGCGCGCCAGCGAACTCGAAGGCCGAGCCTGGCTCAACACCGGCGACAAAAACCTCACCCTGCAGGACCTCCGCGGCAAAATCGTTATTCTCGACTTCTGGACCCTCTGCTGCATCAACTGCCTACACGTCCTCGACGAACTACGCCCCCTCGAAGAAGAATTCTCCGACGTACTCGTCACCGTCGGCGTACACAGCCCCAAATTCGAACACGAAGCAGACCCCGTAGCACTCGCCGCAGCCGTCGACCGCTACCACATCACCCACCCCGTACTCGACGACCCCGAACTGACCACCTGGCAGGCATACACCGCCCGCGCATGGCCCACCCTCGTCGTCGTCGACCCCGAAGGCTACATCGTCGCCCACCTCTCCGGCGAAGGCCACGTACAGGGCCTCACCTCCCTCGTACGCGAACTCGTCGCCGAGCACGAGGCGAAGGGCACCCTGCACCGCGGCGACGGCCCCTACGTACCCCGCCCCAAAGCAGCCGGCACCTACGCCTTCCCCGGCAAAGCCATCGAACTGCCCGCCGAATTCGGCCCCGCAAACCTCTTCGGCAACCGCGAACGCACCTACCTCGTCGCAGACAGCGCACGCCACCGCATCCTGCAGGTAGCAGCCGACCTCAACACCGTCATCAACACCTACGGTGGCGGCGACGACCCCATCAACCACCCCGTCAAGGGCCACGTCGACGGCACCGGTACCGAAGCACGCTTCAACGAACCCGCCGGCCTTGCCCTCGTACCCGAAAACCTGCGCGAACAGCTCGGCTACGACGTGCTGGTAGCTGACACCGTCAACCACCGCCTGCGCTCTCTCAACCTGAGCACCGGCGAAGTACGCACCCTCGCAGGTAACGGCGTGCAGCGCGTCATCGACGGCGACAACGCCATCACCGGCGACCCCAACCACATCCCCGCCGGCGTACCCGCCACCGAAATCGCGCTCTCCTCGCCCTGGGACGCCGTCTACTCCCGCGAAGCCGGCCAGTTCATCATCGCCATGGCAGGCACCCACCAGCTCTTCGGCTACGACCCCATCAACGGCATCGTCAGCATCTTCGCAGGCTCCGGCGTCGAAGGACTCGCCGACGGACCTGCCGCCGACGCATGGTTCGCTCAGCCCTCCGGCATCATCGAAGCCCGCGACGGCAGCCTCTGGGTCGCATGCTCCGAAACCAGCGGCCTGCGCCACGTCACCTTCACCGAAGACGGCGTACAGGTCACCTCCGCCGTCGGCAAGGGCCTGTTCGACTTCGGCTTCGTTGACGGCGACTCCGACACCGCCCGCATGCAGCACCCCCTCGGCTTGACCGAACTGCCCGACGGATCCATCGCCGTCGCCGACACCTACAACGGCGCCATCCGCCGCTGGGACCCCGCAACCGGCACCCTCGGCACCCTCGAACGCGGCCTCGACGAACCCTCCGACCTGCTCGTCGAAGAAGTACCCGGCGAAGAACCGCGCCTCATCATCGTCGAAACCAACGCCCACCAGCTCGTACGCGCCTCCATCCCCGCTAAGGCACAGCACGTCGACGAAGGCGCCATCACCACCGCACGCCCCTCCACCAAGCTCACCGGCGGCACCCTCGAATTCACCTCACGATTCACCGTGCCCACCGGCCAGAAGCTCGACACCCGCTGGGGCGACCCCACCCAGCTGAAGATTTCATCCACCCCCGAGAACTTCATCCTGGAAGGCGCCGGCACCTCCACCGGACTGACCCGCACCCTCGTGCTTAACCCCGAAATCACCGAGGCAGTCCTGCACATCACCGCCCGCGCCGCCGCATGCGACGGCACCCCCGGCGGTGACATCCCCGAGCACGCAGCATGCCACCTCTACCAGCAGGACTGGGGTATTCCCGTCATCGTGACCGGTGACGAGGCAGATGAAAGCGAACTCGTCCTGGACCTGCGCGGTATCAACTAGGAATCTATAAAAGAAAAGAAGAATTAAGGGTCAGTATTATCCTCGCTCCTACAGGGGCACCCGTCCTCGCTTCGCTCGGACACCCTGATGTCGCTACGGATAATACTGACCCTATTTCTGTTGTGCCGCCCTGATACCGCTGCGGATAGTACCGGTTCCCTTTGTCCTTTGAGGATGGTGGGACGCGAAAGGACCGGGTCATCCTCGCTCCTACAGGGGCACCCGTCCTCGCTTCGCTCGGACACCCTGATGTCGCTACGGATAACACCGGCCCTTTTCTACTGTGCCGCCCTGATGTCGCGTTCAGAGCATACTGGCTCTCGTTGTTCGTTCCTAGAAGGAGACTCGGACCGCCTTCGCATCCGCCTCCACCGACGCCTTCAACGTAAACGGAATCTCCTTCTGCACCTGCGAACGCGCACCCGTATACAAATCCAACTGAGTAAACGACACCCTCGCTGTACCCGACATCGGCTTCAACGACCACACACCCGCCGAACTCACACTCACCTGCGGATCCGCCACCTTCTCAACAGACCACTTCACCTCAGAATCCACACGGCCCGTAAACGCATACTCAAAAGGGCACCCACCAGGATAAAGAGTGCTCTGCTGCGTGCACTTCTTCAAATGATCCTGTACCTGCTCCTTCACCGACGCCAACGCATTATCACTCGGCTTCAACTCCATACGCACCGAATGATTCGCATCCTGCGCAGTCACCACCTCATTCACCTTCTGCGCCGTATAAACCGTCGAATCATACGACACCGCATACACGCCAGGGTAAAACACCGGGAACGACGCAGAACCACGATCCACCGCAACCTTACGGTTATTAATCGTTGCAGCCTCCACACCCTGAATATCGACCTTCACCGACGGCAAAGACGCCTCATCAATAGCCCACTTATCAAAAAAGCCCCAATGCGTGCCCGAACGATGCAAACGAAAATCCGTATGCTGCCGCGAACCCTCCAACGTATAGGACGCACGCACCGTCGCATGCTCACCATCGGCGCTAGTCTCCACCACCTCATACGACACCTCACCCAACGAAGACACCGAACGCCTCAAAGCATCCCCATCCAGCAGCGATGCGTCACCCTCAGGAATCTGCGCACCCAACAAACCACGCGCATACGAACCATTACCCGTACGCAACGCATGAAAATACTCCCGCACCTGACCCGTCGGACCATACACCAACTTATTCGTCATAACCAGCGCCGCAGCAGCCACAGAAACCGCCACCACAACACCGACCATCCACATCGCCAGGACCCGCTCCACGGGAGAAAAATTACGCATAGAACCAGAGTAACGCAGGTAGTCCGCTAGGTTTCACGCACCGCACACACTAAAGTTGTGTATATGGCAGAACGCGCTCACGAAGTCCCCGCCAAATACGGCGAAGTCAACGAACTATTCCACCCCCGCATGCGCTCCTACGGCAGGCGCATCGAAGCGGCACTCCCCGGCACCATCGTGCTCCTCGCCGCGCTCGCCTTCATCCTCTACAAGCGACCCGCCCTGCCGTACACCATCCTCGTACTGCTCATCGGCACCATCGCAGGCGTCAACCTCTACTCAGTCCTCAAACCCACCATCATCGTCATCACCAAAACCCACGTGCTCCGCGCACGCACCTTCGGCTGGTTCGCCGTACCCCTCGAAAACATCGACCACACCATCTTCGTCGAAAAGCTCTACCCCAAAAAAGCCTACGGCCAGAAACTCAAAACCGTCGCCGGCCGCCTACGCTACCGCAGCTTCCCCGCCATGTGGGCCGTTGACAAAGACGGCAAACAGCTCATGCGCATCGACGGTCGCGTCTGGGACGGCAAAACCATGCGAGAAGTCTCCTCCAGGCTCTCCGCCCAGACTACCATCTACAAGCAGATCAACGTGGTCAACATGGACAAAGAACACAAGGGACTCATCACCTTCAACGAACTGCACCCCGGCTGGCGCTCCAGCCTCATGACCGCACTCGCCGTCATCATCGTGGCAATCCTCTTCGCAGCATCCTTCATGCCCGAAGAACTCGCCCGCACCATCTACCTCATCCACTAGAACCCCCCCCTTATCGGTGCTTCATCTGGATGTGCAAAGGCCCGGCACCCACCCCACATGGGGCAGGCGCCGGGCCTTTTGCATGCCTAACTCAAGACGTATTACACGCTAGATTGAGAAGCGAACCTAGCTCGCCGGGCGCGACAGGACCGCCACCAAATACTCCGAAGAGCCCTCCACAAACGGGTGCAACTGCCACGAAGAGTACGTGTTATCCACGTTCAAGCCAACCTCGCGGGCATCAGCGAGGAACTGCTCAAACGCATAATCGCGGCCCGGACCCGAACCATAACCAACCACCGCACGGCCACCCGGAGCCAACACGCGACGGAAATTCTCAACCACCGGCTTACGAGTCGAACGAGCCAAGAAACCCATCACATTACCCGCACACACCAGCAGTTCAAAACCGTTCTCCGCCGTCGCGTCACCCTCAATGCCCAGCACCTCCGGCAAATCCACCAGATCGGCAGTAATCCACGTAGCATCCGGGCAGACGCGGCGCGCCTCCTCAATCAGCTCAGGATCAATATCTACACCCGTCACACGGTGACCCAACGCGTGCAGCTGCTTACCCACACGACCGGGACCGGAACCCGCATCAAGAATCTTCGCGCCACGAGAAGCCATAGCATCCAACAGACGAGACTCACCCGCAATGTCGTTACCCTCAGCCTCCATCGCCTTAAAACGGTCAATGTACCACTGAGAATGATTCGGGTTGCTCTCCTTCTTGATCAGCCACAGGGACTTATCACGCTCAGCAGGAGCGCTGAAACTCATCATTGCCATAAAAAACTCCTTAGACAGGGTTGAGGATGCGCCAGCCGTCACCAGGCACGGTGACCGCGGCGTATAAGCGGTGTGTGCGCTACGTTCTAGCATAGCCCCACCCGGCGTCTGCCGGTAAGGACAGACTAAGAGCTGGACGGGGCTATCGGGGCAGCGCGAAAGGCTGGGGCGCCACAGAGAAGCTACAGGGGAGCGGTTAGAGGTGATCGCCGCTAGTATTCGACGTCTCCTCAGCAAACGCCTTACGCATCTGCTCCTGACGCTCCTCCTCAGCCAGACGAGCAGCCTCAGCGAACTGCTCCTCAATATCGGTCAGCAACGCCTCAACCTGCTCATTACCAGCCACCGGGCCGCCAGCAAGCAGACCATCAGCACCCAACACCACAGCCAACGGCACACCATTACCGAAATTCGCGCGCGCACCAGCCTCACGGTCAATCAGCGGAGTCAAACCCTCCGGCAACGTGCCCGCATTACGCGAAGTCTGCAACGACTCAAGACTCGAATACACCGGATGCAACGCCACCTGCGGCAGACGCTCCTGCCACGAAGCCATCGTCTTCAAAAACTTCACACAACCAGCACACGTCGCCGACACAAACACCAGCACACGTGCCTGATTCTTAGCCAACGCACGCAAATTCGTGTGACGACCATTCTCCAGATACAGCGCCGCATGCGGAATCGGCATGCGAACATACTGCTCCTCGCCGTTCTCGTCATACACCGGCTCCGGTAAAATCACCTGAGCCTGCGGCTCCGGCTGCGCCAAAGCGTCACCGCGGCGAACAGCCTCCAACGTCACAGCAATCAGTGCTGCACCAAAAACCCAAGTCCAGCCGCTATTACCCAGACCCAGCAGAGTCGACACAACACCAGTGCCGCCCCTCAACGCGCTCGCATGCGCACCAGCCGCCGCCAACAGCAGCGCAATATTACGAACCAGCGTGTAACGGCTCACCGGCGCATTCGACTCAGAACCAAAACAATTACAACCAGCAGTACGACCCGTCGCCAACGCGCGCGCAATCACCACCGTGTAGAACAGCATCAGAATCAACGCCAAACCCGAAGCAATCACAACAGGCAAACGCACCGGCGACAACAACAGCACCGCCGCCACAACAATCTCAAACCACGGCAGGACCAGCGACACCGCACGGGTCGGCGCGATCTTCTCCAAACCAAGATTCTGAATACCAGTCACGGTACTCTGCGGGTCCTTCGCCTTAGCAATACCGCTAATCAACAAAGTCAACGCAACAAGTGCCGTACACAAAACAAGCGGCACAGTAGAGACGGTGAGCATAAAACTCCTAGAGTGAGTGTGCGAAAACAGGAGGCGGCAGCGGCAGTTTTTAGGCAGAACAAACCGCGCGACGTGCCGCCGTGTTATACACGATTTTACGCCCTGCACATGGGGGTTTGGCTCTATGAGTTAAGCGGAAAGCGGTATGCGTCCTCGTTCCTACAGGGGCACCCGCCCTCGCAGAGCTCGGGCACCCTGATGTCACTACGGACGATACCGCTTTCCTTACGGTTAGGCGCGCTATGCCCTTCCTCCGCTTCTGCAGGGGACCCGTCCTCGCAGAGCTCGGGCACCCTGATGTCGCTTCCGGAAGGGATAGCTACGCCTTCGGGTCCCTAAATTACGGTGAGGCGCACCCCGTACTCGCCCGCCAGCTCCGCGTACGCCTGCACAAAACGCTGCGCTCGCGCACCCGAGGCGCAGAAAACGCCGACCCGCTGATCACGCACCGACTCAAACAGGCTCAGCAGCTCCGCGGGCACGTCGGTTGCCGGCAGCAGGGATCCCTCAGCGTCGCTCAGCCGCGACAGCGGCAGATGCAGCGAATCCTCATGCTTCACCGACTCCTCACGCTCGGGCGCCTCACGCACATCCAGCAGAACCTGCGGGACCTCATGCGCCGACAAATCCACCGGCACCACACGCGCCGGATCCGGCACCGCCCCAAACGACGTACACGTACCCGACAAGGCATCATACGTCAGCAGAGAGCCCGCCGCCGTCGGCAAACCACTCACATATTTGAGCACCTCCGTCGCCATCAGCGAACCAACCACAGCCGTCGTCGCACCCAACACCCCGGCAAGCGCACACGACTCCACCGTCTGCGGAATCGTCGGAAAAATATCACGCAAATGCGCACCATCCGGCTCAAAAAGACTCACCGAACCGCCAAAACGCAAAACCGTGCCCCACACCAGCGGCAGACCCGCAACCTGCGCAGCATCCGCAATCAGATACTTCGACGCAAACGTATCCGTACAATCCACCACACAATCCGGTGCCGACGCGGCGAAAAGATCCAAAATCCAGGACGCATCCACATGCCGCACCGACGTCTCAACCGTCAACGACGGGCACAACTGAAGGGCACGGCGCGCCGCAACCTCCGCCTTCGGCTCACCCACATCAGACACACCAAAAAGCGGCTGACGCTGAATATTCGACAACTCCACCGAATCAGAATCCACAATATGCAGATACCCCACACCAGCCGCCGCCAACGCCTGCACCACCGGACAACCCAAACCACCAGCACCAATCACCAACACGCGTGCCGCCGCCACCGCATCCTGATCAAAGCCCGGCAGGCGACGCTGACGGTCCGTGCGCTCGCAATCCAGACGCGCATGCTCCGGATTCACCGGGGTAGGGGTGAGGTTTACATCCACGAGACGAAACCCTCCGACGGCGACGACGCCTTCGCGTGCTCACGCACCGGAATACGGCCCGCCTCACGCGCCAGCGCGCCCGCCTGCACCGCAAACTTCATCGCCTGAGCCATCGCCACCGGATTCTCAGCACGATTCACCGCAGACGCCAACAACACCGCATCACAACCCAGCTCCATCGCCAAGGCGGCATCCGAAGCGGTACCCACGCCGGCATCCAGAACCACCGGAACCTGCGCGCGGGAAGCAATCAGCTCAATATTGTGCGGGTTCAAAATGCCCAGACCGGTACCAATCGGCGCGCCCAACGGCATAACCGCGGCAACGCCCGCATCCTCCAGGCGAGCGGCAGCCACCGGGTCGTCAGAAGTGTACGCAAGCACCGTGAAATCCTCAGCGACCAGCTGCTCGCAAGCGTTCAGTAGCTCCACGGTGTCCGGCAGCAGGGTGTCTTCGTCGTGGATAATCTCGACCTTCACCCAGGACGTGCCCAGCGCCTCACGGGCAAGCATTGCGGTCATGACCGCATCGGCTGCGGTGCGGCACCCGGCGGTATTGGGCAGCGGCGCAATATTGAGCTTCTGCAGAAGCGGAAAAATGGGGGTGCCTGCGGCGTGACGGCGCATAGCAACGGTCGTCATTTCGGTGCCGGAGGCGATGAGCGCCTGCTCGAGCAGGTCCATGCTGGTTGCGCCTCCGGAACCCATAATGAGGCGGGAAGTGAAGGTGCGGTCACCGATGGTGAGCGGTGTGAGGCTCATGAGTTCTCCTCTGTGGGAACGTCTAGATAACGGGGTTTGCAGGGGGTTTGGGGCGCAACGGCGCGCCCGGTTGAGCGAACGAAAACCAAGAATGTCTGTTCTTTTTGCTGGGGTGCTCGCCGGCGGGTATTCGCTAATGGGTATTCACCGGCAGGAATCTCGCAGGTTCAGGCTGGAGAATTAGCCGCCCTGAACGGCGGTGAGGGCATCCACCCTATCGCCCTCGTTCAGCGGCACATCCAGCCACGTGGAACGCGGCACGATACTGCGGTTGAGCGCCACAGCCACGCCATTTTCGGTACCGAACTGGTCCAGGACAAGGTCAAATACGGTGCGGGCGTTGGTGGTGAGCGGCTCGCCGTTGTAGGTGATGATCATGCGAAATCCTTTCGGGAGGGCGCCGGGTGCACCCGGCGGGGACTGTGTTTAGCGGGTGAATCGTGCCGGGTCGCACGCCTGCATGATGGGCGGAATCTCAGCCCCGCAGGCAACCTCCGCACCGACCTTGCCAGCGAGCGCGGCAAGCAGAATGCCGTGGCGGAAATAGCCCGTGGACACGAGCTGGCGGGTGCCGTCGGCTCGAGTGCGGTGCCCGAAGAGGGGCAGGTCGTCCGGGGTGCCGGGGCGGGCGCCGACGTTCGCCTCCAGAAGCTCGCACTCTTCAACGGCGGGCACCAGGCGGATCGCGTCACGTAGCAGCTGGTGTACGCCGTCAATGGCGGGCAGCGTGCGGTGGTCTTCGCGGCTGGTTGCGCCGATGCACAGCTCCCCGTCAGGGCGGGGGATGAGGTAGACGGGGCGGGAGTTCACATAGCCGCGCACCACATGCTTGAGGATGGGGCGCGGGGCGCGCAGACGCAGAATGTCCCCGTAGACGGGGCGTAGTGGGTAGTTCCCGTGCAGTGTTGCCCCTAGTCCGGTGCAGATAATGTCGCCCGCGTCCGGGTCGGTGACCCGTTCGGTGCTGAAGGTGACGCCGCGGCGGGTGAGGGCGTCTTTGAGGGCGCGCCTCATGAGCCGCGGGTGCAGCTGATGGTCGCTGGGGATGCTCACGGCACCGGCAATACGCGGTGCCAGGAGCGGTTCGAGGGCGCGCGCCTGCGTGGGGGCGATGGCGTCTGCTGGGCGGTTCATATCCCGGTAGTAGGCGCGGGTGCGTTGCAGGTGCTCGGCGTCGGCGCGGTCGGCTGCGACGATGAGCGTGCCGGTGGTGTCGTAGCCGGTGGGCAGGTCGGTGGCGCGGCTGAGCCTTTCCATGAGGGAGGGGTAGGCGTCGGCACTGGCGGTCATGAGCGGGAAGAGCGCGTCCTGCTGGAATTGCACTTCTGCGATGGGCGCGAGCATACCGCCGGCGTAGTGGCTGGCGGCGGGGTAGAGCGCCGTACCGTCGTCGGCGGTGCCGTAGTCGCTGGTTTCAGCGTCGATGAGGTGCACGCTTTCACCGCGTTCGGTGAGCTCAAACGCGGTGGTGAGGCCAATAATTCCGCCGCCAATAATGGTGATGGTCATGGCTATGCCTTCAGGGCGGGGTTGTCGACGAAGGCGCGGACCATGGCGATTCCGGCAACTCCGGTGGTGCGGATGGCTGGGCAGTCTTCGGGGGTGATGTCGCCGATAGCTACGGTGGGTACGGCGGACAGTTCAGCAAGTTCGCGGAGCCCATCAATGCCGAGGGGCGGGCGGTTGGACTGCTTGGTGGGGCTGGGGCGGAACGGCCCGGTGCCAATGTAGTCGATCAGGTGCGCGATCTTGTTGGACTCTTCGACGAGCTGTCGGGTGCCGGTGGTCAGACCGATGATCGCGTCGGCGCCGAGGAGGGCGCGGGCGTCGGCTACGGGCAGGTCGTCTTGACCGATGTGCACGCCGTCAACGCGCACGCCGCGGGCACGCAATGCGAGGGCAACATCAACACGGTCGTCGACGAGGAGAGTCTGGTGCGGCTGGATGATGCCGGCGATAGCTTCGGTGAGCTGGTAGAGCTCGCGCGCGCTGATGGGTTTGGACCTGACTTGGATGCAGGTGGCGTGTTTGGCTGCCCGAACGGTTTCGAGGGGGTTGTCGCCTGTGACGAGGTAGAGGTTCAGGTCGAGGGGGCGTGCGGGGGTGGTGTAGGGGTGCGTTTCGCGGGTCATGCGGGTCTACGATTCGTCGTCGAGTAGATGTTTTGAGAAAATCTCTCATGGAATTTCTGTGGTTAGGTTAGCACAGCTGTGTAGTGAGTTGAACATTCGTCAAGATTTTGAGGCGTGTGCTTGGCTCGCTATACACTTCCTTCGCTCCTACAGGGGCACCCGCCCTCGCAGTGCTCGGGCACCCTGATGTCGCTTCAGGAAGGTATAGCTGATCCGTGCGCGCATGGTTGCGTTGAGCCCTTCTTGCCACGAGACCTCGGGAAGGCACCCTGACGTCCCTACGGAACCACCATGGCACCCAAATACCTATCTGTCTCCCTCGGCGAGTTGTCTGCGGTACCTCACCCGAGTATTCCCCCTCCCCGTTCCCGCACACTCTTCCCAAGCCGAGGGCCCGCGGCTCTCACCCTTGCCGCGCAGCCGCGCCCACTACTCCACCTGCCCGGAGAGGGGGAAGAGAAAGGGGGGGGGAGAGAGGCCGGTATGTTCCGTCGCGACATCAGGGTGTCCGACGCGAAGCGAGGACGGGTTCCCTGCAGGAGCAAGGAACATACCGCCTCGACCCGTCCAACGTAACTCAAAATAAAAAGCCTCCTACCGTGAAGTAAGAGGCTTTGAAGAGCGGCTGACGGGAATCGAACCCGCGTATCAGGCTTGGGAAGCGTGCGCTCTACCATTGAGCTACAGCCGCATCTTTTTCAGTGTATCGCGTCTGCTTGCCGGGGGTGAAATGTGTTGCGGCATTTGTCGGCGGTGCGACTGGGGTTGAAATGTGATGTAGGACTGTGTGCTGGGGCTGGTGGATGCCTGCACGTGGGTGGTGTTTGCCAGGTATCCTTTAAGCGTGCTTATTTCAGATCGCGATATTCGTCAAGAGATTGCTGATGGGCGCATCGTTCTTGAACCGTTCGATGAGTCGATGATTCAGCCTGCAAGTGTGGACGTGAGGATTGATCGTTTCTTCCGTCTGTTCGATAACCACAAGTACCCGCATATTGATCCTTCTCAGCCGCAGGAGGATTTGACGCGCCTGGTTGAGGTGGCTCCTGATGAGCCGTTTATTCTGCATCCGGGTGAGTTTGTGTTGGGTTCTACGTATGAGAAGGTGACTCTGCCTGATGATGTGGCTGCCCGTCTGGAGGGTAAGTCGTCGTTGGGTCGTTTGGGTTTGTTGACTCACTCTACGGCTGGTTTTATTGATCCTGGTTTTTCTGGGCATGTGACGCTTGAGTTGTCGAATGTGGCGACTTTGCCGATTATGTTGTGGCCGGGTTCTAAGGTTGGTCAGTTGTGTTTCTTCCGTTTGAGTAGCCCGACTGAGCATCCGTATGGTTCTGGTGCGTATGGTAACCGTTACCAGGGTCAGCGTGGCCCGACTGCTTCGCGTAGTTATTTGAATTTTCATCAGACGATGATTCCGACGGATGGTTCTGTGGAGTCTTAGTCTTTCCCGCTTTTGGGGTGCGGGCGTGCAGGCTGTGTGTTTGTGCGCCCGCGTTGGGCGGTTTTTCCGTCTGTTGTGCTCGTGCGTTCACTCGCGTGCGGGTTTTTATCTCTCACTCTCTAAGGATTTTTTGATGAATCTGAAGCCTGTTGTTCTGCGTGTTGCTGGCGCGGAAGTTTCTTTGTATCTGATTGATATGTCGGACTCTTTTGTGGAGCGTTTTAAGAAGGCGTGGGAGCCTCTTGCTCCGGAGTTTTTTGATACTCCTGATGAGGCGTATGCTTCGTTGTCTCGTTTTGATCAGGTGATGTTGGTTCATGCGCCGACTGATGAGTCGGTGATGGATTTGGCGAATCCGCTGATGGGTTCGTTTGATAAGGTTTCGACGCTGCGTGTGGCTGATGATGATTCGGGTATGCAGGATCTGACGAGCCGTATTACGTTGGCGATGATTGAGCAGCTGGTTGGTCGCGGTGTGATGTTGCATGCGGCTGTTATTGGTGACCCTGAGTCGAAGCGTGCTGTGGCGCTGGTGGGTGTTTCTGGTAGCGGTAAGACGACTGCGTCGCGTTTCTTGGGTTCGAAGTTTGCGTACCTGACGGATGAGACTGCGATTATTTCGGATGAGGGTGTTGTGTCGCCGTATCCGAAGCCGCTGTCTGTGATTGTTGACCCGAATGCGCCGAAGGATCAGCAGAACCCGGTGGATTTGGGTTTGAACGTGGTTGATCGTGATGACCTCAGCTATAAGCTGTCGCGTATTGTGTTCATTTCTCGTGATGAGTCGGCTTCTGAGCCGTATTTTGAGCGTGTTCCGCTGCATGAGGCTCTGGTGTTCTTGAGTGAGCAGAGCTCGGGTCTGGCGCGTCACCCTGAGGGTGTTGTGTCGCTGGCTAAGCTGGTGGAGCGTTGCGGTGGCGTGTGGCGCCTGGTGTACTCGGAGATTGAGGATACTCTGCCGCTGGTTCAGGATCTGCTGAATGGTGGTGAGCTGCCGAATGCTGATGAGGTTGAGAAGCTGGAGAAGTACACGGCTGAGGATCACCTGCCGGGTGTGTTCTTGAACGGCACGATTGCGGTTTCTCGTATGCCGGGTACTTCGGGTGTGCGTGTGGGTGAGGACGGCCCGTTCTTGCTGCTGTGTGACACTGAGCTGAATGAGCTGTCTGATTTTGCGGCTGAGTGCTGGCTGCAGGCTGAGGGCGACATTTCGTACGATGACTTGTTTGCGCGTTTGGCTGAGATCTTTGAGGGTCTGCCTGCGGAGGCGTATGACGAGAACCTGAGCGCTCTGGCGGCTGGTTCGATGCTGTGGGTCCGTGTGATTGATGATCCGCTGATTGATGACGCGACCTGGGCTCAGCTGACTAGCGATGAGGTTTTGGATGAGGAGGAGCAGCAGATTGCGCTGGATTCCTCTGAGGACGCTGCCTCTGATGATGAGGACGACGTGGTGCAGGACTAGCCACTGCGGCTCTCTGACGTGTCTCTCAGGCACAGTTCGCTGAACTCCGTCGGATGGGCACTGCTTAAGCACAAGGGAGGGGCGGGTAGAAGATGATCTTCTACCCGCCCCTCCTTTTACGTTTGTGGGGGGTGCAGGAGGCTTAGCCCCGCTACGCCTTACTGGGCAGTCCCTTACTGTGCAGCCTTGTCACGGCGCTTCTGTTCACGCTTCTGCTCGCGGCGAGCCGCACGCACACGCAGCGCACCGGGCGCCTTCACCGGCAGCAGCAGGAGCAGGCCCGCCACCACAACGATTAGAATACCGAGCACACCCCAAATCTGCGCGCCCATGATGCTCACGCACAGACCGAACAGCATCGGCGCCAGGAAGCTCGTGGCACGACCGGTGGTCGAGTACAGGCCGAACAGCTCACCCTCAGTGCCGGGATCAGCCAGGCGAGCCAGGAAGGTGCGTGACGCCGACTGCGCCGGGCCCACGAACAGGCACAGCAGCAGGGCGCATACCCAGAACACGCCCGGCTGAGGGAAGAACAGCAGCGGGGTAGCCGCCAAAATAATGCCGACCAGGGAGATAACAATAATCGCCTTCGGGCCCAGGTAGTCATCCAGGTAGCCGCCCAGGATCGCGCCAGCCGCGGCGACAGCGCTACCGGCAATACCGAACAGAATCACCTCGGAAGTGCTGAAACCGAACGTGCCCGCCGCGAGAATACCGCCGAACGTAAAAATACCGGACAGACCATCACGGAACACCGCCGAAGCAATCAGGAACCACAGGGTCTGCGGGGACGTCATCTTCAGCCGCTTAATGGTGCGCCACAGCGCCTTGTAGGAGGCGAGCAGACCGCCCTGACGAGCCGGGGAGAAACGCTCCAGACCCAGCTCCAGGAAACGCAGCTCGCGGGTGGGTAGCACCTCCGGCAGGAAGCGCTCGCGGGTGCGCATACGCACCAGCAGCGGCACGCAGAAGAAGAGGCACCAGGCGGCGGCGAACAGTGCGACCGCACGGATATTCAGGGCGTTCTCGGTGGTCAGGCCGAGCACCTCGGGGGTAAGCACAAAACCCCACAGCACCACAGCCAGCGCCAGGATGCCTCCAATGTAGCCGGCAGCCCATCCAGCGCCCGAAATCTTACCGATATTCTCCGGGTGAGAGATGCGCGGCAGCACGGCGTTATAGTTCACGTACGCGAACTCGCTGAACACGCTCGCCGCAGAAATCAGGGTGACACCCAGCCACAGGTACTGCGGGGTGGGGGCCACGAAGAAGCACGCCGCCATCGAACCGACCAGCAGTAGCGTGTTCACGCCGAGCCAGAAGATACCGCGGCCGGACTTGTCGTTACGCTGACCGGTCACCGGCGCCAGAATTGCAATGAGGAAACCAGCGATAGTCAGACCCAAAGACAGCGCCGAGGAGGTCTCTTCGGGAGTGCCGAAGTAGCTGCTGGTCAGGTACACGGTGAAGATGAAGGTCGTCATAATCGAGTCGAAGCTCGACGAACCAACATCCCACATGACCCAGGACGCGATTGAACGGCGGCTATTCGCGTGGTCAACGACCCTACGCTGAGCCTTCGTCTTAGGGCGGGGAGAAGAAATAGTCATAGTTGTGCTTTCAGGTGCCGAGGTGGCGCTTCAGCCCAGCGGCGGCATGAAACCGGCTGAAGTAAGCGGGCGTGCTGAAGAGGGAACACCAGGCGGTACGTACCGAGTGGAGATACGTACCGCCTAGTTCATGAACTTTCGCGCGGAAGGCGCAAAGTCTTAGTTGAAGAAACGACGCTGCAGGCGAGCAATACCGAAGCTCACCACAGCACCCACGACGGAGGTCAGAACGGTCCAGAGGATGACCTGACGCAGGGTGTCTTCAGACTCCTGGGAAATGGTGGGAGGCTGGTTACCGGTAGCCTTGGTCCAGGCTGCGCCGAGGCCCTTACCAACCAGGGCAGCTGCGCCCATGTTGATACCCGCAATAGCAAGCTTAGCGACGGGGTTCATGTGTATCTCCTTAGCTGTATACGATGCGGCGTCTTGCCCGTGAACCCCTTCGGGGTTGGGTGAGAAAAGAGCGCCACTCCCTAGCGTATAGGGTTTAAGGCGTTCGTGCCGCCTTGGAACCTCTCCGTCCCAAAATTGTACACCGTGCAATTCTGTGATGTGGGCAGAAAAGCGAAACAAAAAGCGGTAAATTGGCACGAACAGCCAGACGCGCCTACAATCGAACCTGGGCTTCCAGCCGCACCAAAACAGTGCGGACAAGGAACCCCACACGACAGGGGAGCGCCACCGAGGCGCTGAGAGTGCTAAGCAGACCCTCGAACCTGATCCGGTTAGTACCGGCGTAGGGAGTCGAATTTCTTCTCAATGCCCTCGTCCATTAAGAGGGCGAGGACATTCCCCTTCCAACGACGGAAGGACCACCAATGTCACAGAACGTAACCCCCGCCTCCCAGGCATCTACCCAGGCACCCGCACAGGCAGAGAAGAAGCCGAACCTGCGCTGGCGAGTCAACGAAATCGTTATCGCTGCAGTTATCGCAGTAGCCTGCGCCGTCATCTTCTGGATCTGGGACATCGCAGTCGGCCCCGCCGCCAAAACTGCACTCGTAGCAGCACCCGAATTCCGCCCCATCGTCGCCGGCGCATGGCTGCTCGGCGGCACCCTCGGCGGCCTGCTCATCCGCAAGCCCGGTGCGGCACTCTTCGGCGAAATCGTCGCAGCATTCATCTCCGTACTCTTCACCGGCGGCGCGTGGAGCGGCGAAATCCTGATCGCGGGCCTCTTCCAGGGCGTCGGCGCTGAAATCGCCTTCGCAATCTTCCGCTACCGCCGCTGGAACGCAACCGTCGCCCTCTTCGCCGGTGCGCTCAGCGGCCTGTTCATGGGCGTTAACGAAATCTTCATCTACTACCCCGACATGGAACCGGTCAAGGCAATCATCTACGTAGCATGCGCCGTCATCTCCGGTGCAGTCATCGCAGGCTTCCTGGCGTGGATTCTCGTGCAGAACCTCGCCAAGACCGGTGTGCTCTCCTCGCTGGCATCCGGCAAGACCCGCCGCTAACCACCAGCAACTAGCCACCAACTAGTCACTCACCACGGGGCACCACTCGGCACACTACAGCAGCCACACAGAGGCTAAGGAACCATCATGGAAGCAACACCGCGCGGGGCGCGCATCGAGCTCAACAACTTCAGCTGGCACCACCCCGGACGCCCAGAACCCGTCATCAGCGGACTCAACCTCACCATCAACCCCGGTGAAAAAGTCCTGCTGTTGGGCACCTCCGGCGCCGGCAAATCGACGCTCCTGCACGCCATCGCCGGTGTGCTCCACGATGACGACGGCGAATCCGCCGGCGGCACCATCACCATCAACGGGCAAGCACCTGCCGAAGCACGCGGCACCGCGGGCATGATGCAGCAGGACCCCGAATCCTCCATCGTCATGGCAACCGTCGGCAACGATGTCGCCTTCGGCCCCGAAAACCTGCGCGTACCCCGCGAAGAAATCTGGGGCCGCGTCACCGAAGCCCTCACCGCGGTAGGGCTCAACAACCTACCCCTCGACCACCCCAGTAGCGCGCTGTCCGGCGGGCAGAAGCAGCGCCTCGGCCTGGCAGGCATCCTCTCGATGCACCCCGGCGCCATGATCCTCGACGAACCCACCGCCAACCTCGACCCCTCCGGCGTGCAGGAAGTACGCGACAGCATCCTCTCCGCCGCGGAGGCGACCGGCGCGACCCTGCTCGTCGTAGAACACCGTGTGAGCATCTGGGCGCCGCACATGGACCGCATTATCGTGCTCGGTACAGGCGGCACCATCACCCACGACGGCGCACCCGACACCGTACTCACCGAAGCCCGCCAAGAACTCATCGACGCGGGCGTGTGGGTACCCAACTACGTGCCGCGCGCACCGCAGACTGGCAGCGATAACCAGGGCGGCGAGCACGGCGAGGCGCTACTGCGCGCCGAAAACCTCAGCATCACCCGCGCACAACCCACCCCCAAACAACGACGCGCACGCCGACGCACCATCAAGCGCCTCGGCGACACCCCCGCACCCGTACCGGTCGACCTGCCCGTACTGCGCGGCGGCATCAACCTCACCCTGCACGCCGGCGAACACCTCAGCGTGCTCGGCCCCAACGGCGCAGGCAAATCAACCCTCGCACTCACCCTCGCAGGGCTCCTCACCGCACCCGACGGCACCCTCACCGCCACCGACGCGCTGCGCAACTACGACGGCGGTAACCACAGCGGCAACCAGAACAGCGGCGAGCGCGAACACCGCGCCCACTGGGACGTGCCCACCTGGACCCCCGCCCAAATGCTCAGCCGCATCGGCTACGTCTTCCAAGAACCCGAATACCAATTCATCCGCGGAACCGTACGCGAAGAACTCGAACTCGGCCCCCGCCGACTCGCCGCACTCACCCGCGAACCCCTCAACGAAGCAGAGCTCACCGAACGCACCAATACGCTCGCCCACCACCTACGCCTCAACCACCTACTCGACGCCAACCCCTTCACCCTCTCCGGCGGCGAAAAACGACGACTCTCCGTAGCCTCCGCACTCGCCACCGCACCCAAAATCCTCATCCTCGACGAACCCACCTTCGGCCAAGACGCACGAACCTGGGCAGAACTCGTCGACCTCATCCGTGAACTACTCGCAGGCGGCACCGCCGTCATCTCCATCACCCACGACGAAGACTACACCGCCGCACTCGGCGGCAACCACATCACCCTACCCGCCCTCACCACCCCCGGAAAGGAGAACGCATGAACACCGACTTCTTCGGCACCATCGACCGAACCAGCTACTTCAGCAACCTCAACGCCGGCGTAAAACTCATCGTCTCCTTCACCCTCATCATCGCCGCACTCATCGTGCGCGACCCCCTCACCTCCGGAATCCTCTTCGCCCTCGAACTGCTCGGATTCATCCTCGTCGGATTCCGACCCGTCAACGTCCTCGCCCGCTTCTGGCCCATCCTCATCGCTGTCATCACCACCGGCTGGTCCGTCGCCATGCTCAGCACCAAAAGCGGCACCACCATCCTCGACCTCGGCTTCAACAGCATCACCACCGACTCTGCCGCCGTCGGCGCAGCCATGATGATCCGCTCCCTCGCCATGGTCCTACCCACCCTCGCGTTCGTGCTCACCACCGACCCGACCGACCTTGGCGACTCCCTCGCACAAACCTTCAAGCTACCCTCCCGGTTCGTGCTCGCCACCGTCGCCGCGCTACGCCTGGTCGGCATTCTATTCGCCGAATGGAACGCCCTCGGCCAGGCACGACGCGCCCGCGGACTCGGCGCAGGCCAATCCCTCATTGGACGCGCACAAACCTTCGGCGGGCAAAGCTTCGCCCTGCTCGTACAGGCTATCCGCCGCGGCTCCCGCCTTGCCATCACCATGGAGGCGCGCGGCTTCGGCGCGGGCGAACGCACCTGGGCGCGCGTACCCTCCTATTCGCCGCGTGACGTACACGTGAGCATTGCTGCCGCCGTCATTATCGCTGTTGCGTACGGTGCATCTATTGCGGCGGGTACGATCCAGTTCCTTTGGGGCTAGTCCGCTCTTGCTGTAGTTCGTTCCGTTTCTGGCTCCGCTTGGGAGACGATATTCGCCCTCGTTCCTACAGGGAACCCGCCCTCGCTTCGCTTCGGGCACCCTGATGTCACTACGGGCGATACCGTCCTCCCGCGCTTGGATACGTCGCGGGTGCCGCATGTTTCCTCCGCGCCTAGCTCTACTTGGGGCATGAGTAGGGAGGTGCCCGCACTCTTCCTTCGCTCCTACAGGGGCACCCGCCCTCGCTTCGCTTCGGGCACCCTGATGTCGCTTCAGGAAGATACAGGCACCTCCGCACTCTGCCTGCAGACAGCACAAAGGGACGGTATTATCCTCGCTCGGATAATACCGTCCCTTTTGTATGCGCTTAGCTCTGCTGCGCCAGGTAGTTCAACAGCGTCGCGGTCAGCTCCGGGTCATACGCCAGCGCCGTACCGTTCAGGTGAGTCACCGGCGCAATCAGACGCACCGACGACGCCAGCCACACGCCATCCGACTCGAACAAATCCTGCGGGTAGAGCGGGCCGAAACCCAACTCCCAACCAGCCTGCCGTGCCGCCTCGAACACCGCGCCCTGCGTGGTACCGGGAAGGATGCCGTGGCTCGGCTCAGGCGTGTACAGCACCTTCTTGCCGTCCTCAATCTTGGCGACCAGCACCGAAGAAGTGGCACCCTCCAGCACGCGACGCTCGTCGGTGATGAAGATAGCGTCGTCCGCGCCGCGCTCCTGCACATACCGCAGAACCGCCATGTTCACCGCGTAAGAGAGGGTCTTCGCACCCGCCAGCAGCCACGGGTAGGCGCTGTTATCCATCGGCTCGTGGCCGCGCGGCAACAGCATCGCCTTCACACCCTCGGTACGGCGCTTCACGATAGAGGCGGGCACCGGCGACGCCATAATCAGCGTGTACGGGCCCGGCTGCATGGAAGTCACCGCCTGGGTGGGGCCGCGCGAAATAATAATCTTCACGATGTGCTCTTCACCCAGCGCAGTCTCGGCACCGGCGGTCGCCTCACGCATGAGACGCTCCACCGCCGAACGCAGAATCTCAGGTTCCGGGTCGGGTAGGTCCAGCATGCGCGCCGAGGATTCGAGGCGGGACAGGTGCATGCCGAGCTTACGCACGCGACGGTTGACGGACAGCATGGTCTCGAAGACACCGTCGCCGCGGGTGAAACCCTGATCATCAACGCTGATGAGGGGCACGGACGGGTCAACGAAGATGCCCTGCGGGTTCTGCTCGTTCAGAAGAATTACGGTACTAGACATAGTTTTATTGTACGTTCGCATCCCTAACCGGCGAGGGAAGACGGTATCGCCCGTAGTGACATCAGGGTGCCCGAAGCGAAGCGAGGGCGGGTTCCCTGTAGGAACGAGGGCGAATGCCGCCTCCCGAGCAGAGCTAAACGCATCAGAAAAGGGGCGCCGCATGTTTCCTCCGCGCCTACGCAGGGGCACCCGTCACCCGGACGCTCCGCCCCTCCTTGCTCCGCTGCGGAGAGCGTCCGGGCTGACACCCTGAGGGCGCTTCCGGAAAACGCGGCAGCCCCTGCGCCCATGTGCGGGCACGGCAAAGCCCCGGACGCGCAACCCTTAGCGGGTCGCCCATCCGGGGCTTTAGCTATACAAAAATCAGCAATAGGCTAGTGGCCCGCCGGGGCACCCTGACCTTCACCAGCGCCGTGGCTCAGACCGTCCGCCGAGTAGTCCGAATCCTTACGCGGCGTCGTCCACAGCACTAGCGCCGTCAGGACCGCGAAACCCAGAATGGAGAAGCCCATCGGCAGGTACTCATGCTCACCAGCAATCGACACCAGCGGCGCCGCCAATGCACCCAGCATCGCCTGAACCGTACCCATCACCGCCGACGCACTACCCGCCATGTGGCGCGCCTCGTTCAACGCCAACGCCGAAGCATTACCAAAAATCAGGCCGCACGAGCTGGTCAGCAGGAACAGCAGAACCAGCGTCGGCACCAGCGAAATACCGACCAGGAAGCTGATGGTCAGCAGCACGGACACCACGAGCAGGCTCACCACGCCGACGTTCACAATGCGGCGCTGCGCCACACGACCCACCAGCTTCGTTGCAATCGCACTGAACAGCACAATGCCGATCGAGTTCACACCGAATACGATCGTGAACTCAGTCTCGGACAAGCCCAGAATCTTCTGCAACACAAACGTCGAACCGGAAATGTACGAGAACAGCGCACCAAACGCGAAGCACATCGTCAGCATGAAACCCAGGTAGCGGCGAATCTTGAAGACCTTCGGCAGCTCCGAGTACACGCTCAAGGTAGTGCCGGTGTAGCGCTTCTCAACGGGCAGGGTCTCCTTAATCACGAAGATCACGCCAAGCATCATGAGCGCGGTAATCACGCCAAGCACATGGAAAATATCGCGCCAATTACCCCACGACAGCACCCAACCACCAAACAGCGGCGCAAGCACCGGCGCGAAGCCGTTAATCATCATCATGACGCCCATGAGCTTAGCCGTCGCCAGGCCCTCAGTCGTATCAGCCACCATGGAACGCGCCAGCACCGCACCAATCGAACCGGTGAAACCCATCAAGAAACGCGCAAAAATCAGCAGCTCAATATTCGGCGCGAAACCACACGCCACCGTCGCAATAAAGCAGATGACCGCACCAATCAGCAGCGGCTTGCGGCGGCCCGTCTTATCCGACAGCGGACCCACAACCAGCTGGCCAAGCGCCATACCCACCATGAACGAGCTCAAGGTCAGCGACGCGTTCGTGCTGGTGGTGTTCAGGTTCTCAGCGACCGCGGGCAGCGCCGCCAGGTACATGTCCGTAGCCAGCGGTGCGATAGCAGTCAACAACGCCAAAACAACAATGAAAAGGGGCGATAGCCCGAAGGAGGTCTTAATCGACTTCGAAGACATTAGCCTTAGTTTTTCTTTCTGCGTGATACGCGTGCAACGGCGCCTGCGGCTCTACAAGACATGGATGCGGCGGTACCGGATCCGGGATGAGCTTGCGCAGGCTGGAAGCACAACTTGTTCACGGTAGCAGAATTGGGCGTGCCTTCGTAAATTAAATGTTTGATATTTTTTTGAGCTGGGTTGGGAGGGCTTGGGGAAGATGCGTAGAAGGAGGCGGTGTTATCCACGCTCCTACAGGGGTTAGGGGAGGGTGCGCCACATATTTCCTCCGCGCCTACGCAGGGGCACCCGTCGCACAGACGCTCCGCCTCTCCTTGCTCCGCTGCGGAGAGCGTCTGTGCGACACCCTGAGGGCGCTTCCGGAAAACGTGGCTGCACCCAACGCATGCTGGGGCAAAAGGATGGTGTTAGCCACGCTCCGTTGGAGAGATAACACCGCCCCTTGAGCGGTTTGTGCCTACCGCTCAGCACCCCCAGCACTGAAGAGATATTTGAGAAATATTCCTGAGAAGCATTGCTAGGCACAACTGCATAACTTACGCTGGTCATACCACGCGGTACGACCGGAGGGGCAACCTCAGATGCGCAATCACTATTACAAATATTTGCTAGGCATCCTGCTACTCATAGCTTGTGTCTTGCTCGTAATCCTTGCGGTGCTTTCTAACAACAACCCGGGTAACGGCAAAGACGGCACAGCCTCCACTCACGCGCCGGAGAACAGCTCAACCTACTGGGATAAAGACCGCATGGAATCCGCCAGCCCGGCTCCCATGCCTAAATAGAACAGCGCCTGAATAAAACAGCCTCTGAATAGCCGTAGGGCCCAATGCTTCGAGATACACCAAGCATTGGGCCCTACTGTCTTGTAGGCGGCTGCTACTGCGCCGCGCTGTCGTAGATGAAGTCCACGGTCGCGTAGTCCTCCGGGATTTCGGCGAGCAGCGCCTCCTCCTGCGCTGCCCAGCGCTCCCAGTGCGGGCGGAACGTGTCACCGTCACGAGCCATGGCGCGTTCGTAACGCACCTCGTCCGGGGCGGTAGCGAGAATACGCACCTCGCAGGCGCCCGCAATTGCGCCGACACCCTCACAGATGATGACCTGCGTAGCCGCCGGGTCGACGGTGCACACCTCACCGGGGGCGCCCGCCTCCCAGTCCCACGGGGTGTAGGTTCCGGCAATACCTTCGGTCAGCTGCACGGATAGCGCGTCCCACGCCTCCACGCCGTCGAAGAGGCCGTCCCAGCCGGGGTAGAAGTCGTCCAGGTGCAGCACGTGCACGCTGTGGCCGGCGGCGGTGAGCTCCTGCTCAAGCTGCGCGGCGAGGCTGGTTTTGCCGGTGCCGCTACGGCCGTCAATGCCGATGATCAGCGGGATCTGGGCAAAGTCGGCAAGGAACTGCGCACGGAATTCGGTGAATTCGGCGGTGTCCATGTCGAAGTCGTTGCCGATGCCGTGCTCCAGACGCAGCATGTCTTTGCACAGTTCCAGGATTTCGGTGGTGCCGGTGACGCGGCGGTTCTGGTTCAGGGGGATACGCTGACTCACTGCGCGTCACCTTCCTGCTTGAGGTGGTTGATGAGGCCGCGTGCGGCGGCGTCAATGAGGCCGGTGGTGTACACGAAGTCGCGTTCGCTACCGTACCAGGGGTCGTAGATGCCGAGCTGGTCCAGGTGGGTGGTGGTGACCTTCGGGTCGAAGCTGCGCATCATGCGGATTTTGGTCTTGTCGTCCTCGTTGCGGGCGAGGGCTTTGAGGCGCAGGTAGTGGGGTGCGTCCATGGCGAGGATGAGGTCGTTGCGGTCGAAGTCCTCGACAGTGAAGACGCTGGCGCGGTGCGCGGACGGGTCGATACCGCGGGCGGCGAGCTGCGCGGCGGCGCGCGGGTCGATGCGGTTGCCTTCTTCTTCGTTGCTGATGCCGCTGGAGGTGACGGTGACGGGCACGCCGGCTTCTTGGGCGTGCTGGCGGATGAGGTATTCGCCGACGGGGGAGCGGCAGATGTTGCCGGTGCAGACAGTCATGATTCGGTACATGGTTCTAGTGTATCGGTGGGGTAGAGGGTGTGACACAGCCCCGCTGCATCAGAGGATACAGGCGGGGCTGTGCTGGTGAGCTACCCAGGACGCGATTTCCCGGCGACAGAGGTAATAGAGAGTTTTACTTCGCAGGGTCGCTTATGCGGATGTATTTCTTGCTTTCTTCATTCCATGAATCTGGGCTGAAAACTACTGTCCCGAGAGGGATTCTGAAGGTTTTACCGTCGAGCGTTGCATCACCAGGGTTAATAGGCTGACTTCTGGAATGAACAGAGAAGTTGCTGTCTGCCCAATTGATTCGGTTAGAGAATCGGGCAGCGCTGGAGTCATCTGCAAATATGGGTGCATACTTTGCGAAATATGAGTCCTTGAAGTCTGCGTCTCCACTGAACTCTGCGCCCCAGAAGTTTGCCCTTTCGGAGAACTCCGCGCCCCCGAAGTCTACGTTTCCGGTGAAGGTTGCCTTGACGAAGTGCGCGATGTCGCGGAAAAGCGTCTCGCCGAAGCGCGATTCGTGATTGAAGGTCGTTTCGCCGAAGTATGCTCCCTTGTTGAAGATTGCCTTGCTGAAGTGTGCTTCGTTGTTGAAAACCGTCTCGCCGAAGCCAGCCAATTTGTTGAAGGTCGCTTCGCCGAAGTGTGCTTCGTTGTTGAAGGTTGCCTTGTCGAAGAGCATGATTTTGTTGAATTTCGCCCAGCTGAAGTTTGCGTTTTGGGTGAAGGTCGCCCCGCTGAAGCTCGCGTCTTGGGTGAATTTCGCCCAGCTGAAGTTTGCGTTTTGGGTGAAGGTCGCCCAGCTGAAGTTTGCGTTTTGGGTGAAGGTCGCCTTGCTGAAATCCGCGTTTTGGGTGAAGGTCGCCCCGCTGAAGTCTGCTTTGCTGTAGAACTTGGCAGAAGAAAAATTACCTTTCTCAATCGTGAGGCTACTGAGAGAATAGAAAATGGGAGCTCGGCTGAAATCGAAATCAAAGTCACTCCAGATTCCTGGAACGGTTTCGATTATTTCACCCTTATCATTCTTGGTGAAGGTACTACTGCGCTTGCTCATCTCAACGAAGATAGTGCGGCGTACGTCCTGTTCTTCGTGGAACTTTGCATAGTCTGTGGTGATGTCTTTAGGTTTTTCGTATTCATCAGAATCTTCAAAACGCTTAATCAGAATCTGGAGCCGTAAAGACTCTTCTTCGCTGAGCTTCCCGGATTCTGATTTCTGGAGCTTTTCTAGTTCCTTGTGGGCTTCGTATTCTTCAATTTTTGCCGCCAGTGGGAAGGGTGAACGAATATAGGAACAGAGGTTATTGATAATAACCTGTCCTTCTTCGTTCTGTTTATCTTTAGTGAGGCTATCGTCCGCAAGCCATTCATCGGCCAAGCCCACAAGTGTATAGATACCGCCCAAACGGACAGCTGCTTTCTCGTTTGCTAGTTGCTCTACAGCCTTGGTGTAGCGGCTTCGGCGTTCCGCATACACCTGACGGGTATGATCGTTTTCGTTTTTCTCTTTTTCCTGGTTATTCTTTCGGTGAGTTTCACCAAGAGTAATGACACCTAGAAGACCACCGGTGGTGTAGAGGATGAGCTGCCGAAGAACTGGACCGTCATCGTCCTTTCCGAAACCGGAATTGAGCGCGATGGGCAAGAGAAAAGCTAATGCTCCGCCGAAGATGGCGATTGCCCCAATCCAGCTGTAGAACCGGGGTATTTTTGTCTTTAGCTGTGTGAAATGTGCAACGAGTAAGAAGATGACAACTAAAACTGCGCATATGCCAAGTAGCCACCAGGCCCCCGTCGAATCTAAATGCATGTGTCTAGTTCTCCTATCTACTTTGAGAGGAACGGTCACCATTCAGCATAGTGCAAAGTGGCCTGCAACGAGTCATCCTTGAACAGACGTGAAGACCCCGCCGACGTGGTTCGGCGGGGTCTAAAAAATATAAAGATGACTCTGCAAATATTTATATGGGGTTACTTATGTGTGCACTTCCCTGTTTCCCAGTCGTAATTATGTTTAGAATCGTCATATTGCTCAATTATGTAATTTTCTTTTAAGTTTATATAGCTTTCTAATGGAGTGTTGGGGAAAATTTTCCCATCTTCTCCAACATGTACGTAGCTTTTATTTTTAGAATTGTATTCGGGGGAGAAGATATGTATGGATGAATCTTTTGAATCTGCAACAATCCCAAATGCTATAGACTCTTTATTTAGATCCTTCTGGGAAAAAATGCATGAATATGCGCGCATTGGATTCATGGCATTGGGGCCTGTTGCGACAATGGATTCACCCATTTGTATGGCCAATGTGGGTAATAAAAATTTTAGGGACAAGATGGACAATAGAAAGACTAGTGTAGATATTAGCCCTTTACCTGTTAAGTTGAATGTTGTGACTCTCTTTAGCAGCTCATATTTGCTTGGTGGTGTTGGGGCGAGAATTCTTGTCTGTGCAAATAAAAATGTGGTTGTCGTAAATAAATGTATATTTGTTGCGTAGCTATCGGGTAGCATGAAACGAAATGTTAGTGAAGCTGGAATTCCCGTGAGGAGAATGATGCATGCAGTATTCAGCGTTGCGGAAGTGCACGTATTTAGATCCTCGCTCCAGCGGCTTGCCGTCTTGAGGAAAGAGGGGTGCTGCCATGGATGAGAAATTTTTAATGCAAGCAGGGGAACTAGTGATAAATATAGGATAAATAGAATCATGAGAGTAGCAGATATCATTCGGTATTTATCTTGAGAGAAACGAATCGAAGTTATCCCAAAAGCTTGGCTGATGTTGTTTTCGAGAGCCCAAATATAATAACTTAGTGTAAGGATAAAAGATATTGATATCGCGATAGGCATCATTGTTAATATGGTTTTTACATAATTTGTTACTGATGGGCTATTATTTGTGGAATTGTTCTTTTCTGGGATTCCTTTGTTGGCTTGAGGGAATTTACCTTTGTGGCTAGCGTGATTCTTGGTGGCGTCGTGGAGCCCTTTTGCAAGTGTTGCGAATGGTAGTATTGTGGAAATTGCAATTAGTGTTATAAATGTTGCAAGATTAATTTTATTGAATTCTGGGAATATTAATATAAGGCATACTGCAAGTGGGGATAAAATGGAAGCTGCTAAAAATTTTAATTCAGATAAAATGGCATTCTTTGTGTTTATTGCACTTATTTGGTCGGCAGTCTTTTGTGTATTGTGGGGAGGGGGTGGAGTAGAGTTACTATCTTGCAATGCAATCTCCTGCTTAATTTGAAAGGAATGGTCACCTTTTAGCATAGTGTAAAACTTTCTGACCTGTGCTTCTATCGGTCACAAACAAAGACCCCACCACATATTCACGTGGCGGGGCCTCTAGATATTACTGCACAGGCTCACTGACGCGGGTGTACTCCTGCTGCTCTTCGTCCCAGGAGTCCGGGTCGTACAGCACCGCACCGAGAGGCAGAACGAACGTTCTATTAAGAAGCTCCGCCTCGCCGCAGCTGAAACTGTGAGGGCTCTCCGAGCGCGCCTCAAACAGGTAATCCTGCGGATCCGCCTGCGCCGAGAACCGTGCCCTCTGCGGTTGAGTCTTCGAGTCGCCAAAGGACGGCTCAGCGTACGCGAAGCTAGTCTGCCTGAAATCAGCCTTTTGACCGAACGTCGCATCCGC
>ERZ773018.229-NODE-229-length-37791-cov-16.302947_pt1 | contig 37791 bp, 45 predicted proteins | sample MGYA00580840_ERZ773018 | MGnify/ENA primary metagenome ERZ773018 (study PRJEB29015, sample SAMEA2738125) | human oral metagenome | biome: human oral; feature: human-associated habitat; material: saliva | place: China | collected 2256 ... | reverse complement strand
CAGCGGCACGGAAGTTTCGCTCGGCACCACCGCAACAACGCTCAAGCTTGCCTCGGCTACTCTCGAGGCACAAGGGTACCAGGTTCAAGACATCAAAATAAGGCAGCTTGGCAGCGACAATTACACCTCTACTCGAGTTCTTGTCGCCCCCGGCGTCCCCAAATCTGAGACCGTCCAGAATCTTGACAAGATCAACGTCGTCGGTGTCCGCACAGACCCTGACGGCCACAAGCTGTCCCTCAAGCCGCCCGCGCCTCTCGACTCCAAGCGAGTCATGGTGCGATATTCTGAAGACGGCGGCACAAATATGGACGGCGTTATCGAGATTCGCCGGGGTCTGAAAGATCTCAACCTCGGCAAGTCCAACTATGCCCAGGTGCGTATTTCCGTTGACGGGACGCACTACCTCAAGGGCATGGCCATTTACGCGGACGACCTTCCCGCGGGCAAGGATATTCGGTTCAACACGAATAAATCCAAGAAGGTCCCCATGATTGGTGATGGCGACACGGTCCTCAAGAAAATGAAGGCCGACCCGGACAACCCGTTCGGTGCGACCATCCGCCGGCAGATGGAATATATTGACAAGGACGGCAAGAAGAAGCTGTCCCCCGTCAACCTTGTGAATGAGGAAGGGTCTTGGGGCAACTGGTCTAAGACCTTGTCCGCCCAGTTCCTTTCGAAGCAGGATATTTCATTCGCCAAGCAGCAGCTGGATATTTCAACCGACGAAGCCAATAAGAATTTCAGTGATATTATGGCCCTGACAAACCCCGTGCTTCGGAAGAAGGCCCTCCAGGATTTCGCAGATGGTTGCGACTCGGACGCCATCCGTCTTCGCGCCGCCGCAGTTCCGGGCCAGGCATATCAGGTTCTGCTCCCCGTCACATCTTTGAAGCCCACCGAGGTATATGCCCCGAACTTCAAGAATGGCAGCAAGGTCGCTCTCGTTCGATACCCTCATGGAGGTACGTTCGAGATCCCCATCCTTACCGTAAATAACGGTCATAAGGACGCCAGGAAGACCATTGGAGAGCTTGCCAGGGACGCCATTGGTATTCACCCGAATGTCGCTCAACGACTCTCAGGAGCCGATTTTGACGGCGATACGGCGATGGTTATTCCGGTCACACCGCGGAGTCGTATTCGTTCGACGTCTCCTCTCAAGGGACTCGAAGGGTTCGATCCCTCTGCCGCATATCCTGGATATCCCGGGATGAAGGTTCTCAGTGAGACCGGTAAGCAGAAGCAGATGGGCATGGTCAGTAATCTTATTACCGACATGACTATCAAAGGCGCTACTGAAGCTGAGCTCGCACGGGCGGTCCGTCACTCGATGGTGGTTATTGACGCGGCCAAGCACAAGCTTGACTACCGCACCTCCGCTGTCGACAACGGTATTGCCGAGCTCAAGAAGAAGTATCAGCCCGAGGGTGGCGTGTCCACTCTTATTTCTCGCGCTGCATCCGAGGTGGATATTCCAAAGCGGAAGCCCCGGTCTATGGCAAAAGGCGGGCCCATCGATCCAGTCACGGGCAAGAAGGTTTACGAGGAGACTGGTGAATCATATTCTGTCACCCGTGAGTTCAAGACCAAGGACCCTCGTATCGAGACCCGCCTCCGTACATCGAAGGCGACCCGCATGGAGTTGGTTGACGACGCGCGCAAGCTTTCATCGGGCACCCCTATGGAAGAACTGTACGCCCGCTACGCCAACGATATGAAGTCCCTTGCAAACACCGCCCGTCGGGAGATTGTGAATACCCCCACCTTGAAACGAGACCCGGGTTCTGCCAAGGAGTACTCCGATGAGGTAACCTCCCTAAAGGAGAAAGTCCGGGTGGCCCTCACAAATGCACCTCGGGAGCGTCAAGCTCAGCTCATTGCTGGGGGTGTTGTCCGGGCAAAGGTCGAGGAGAATCCTGGCCTGACCAAGGATGAACGTACCCGGCTTGAAAGCCAGGCGCTCAAGGCTGCGCGAATCAGGACTGGTGCTTCCCGCAAGGAGGTCCAGTTCGACATCACCGATGCTGAATGGAAAGCCATCATGAATGGTGCTGTCAGTAACTCAATGATGGAGTCCATCGTTCGTTACGCCGATCCAGAGCGCTTGCATGAACTGTCCATGCCAAAGGAAAAGCCTGTGCTTTCCGTTGGTGTTGTGGCTCGTGCTCGTGCCATGGCGAAGAATGGAGCCACCACCTCTGAGATCGCTGAGATGCTTGGCATTAGTACAAGCTCTGTGCTTGAAGCCGTGAAAGGAAACTGATTGAATCATGGCAACAATGTACCTTACAACTACTGACAATCCTTTCAGTCCAAAGACTGAGTTCGATCAGTGGTTGACGTTCGACCTTCAGAAAGGTTACAACTCTTGCGGCCTCCTAGACCGTGTGACCAAAACCAGTGACATCTTAAGTGATGCACTCGTTGCTGACGATGTCGAAGAAGCGATTCAATGGATTCTTGATCATGATGTTACTGGAAAGAGAACTTTCGTGATCGAGTGAAAACAAATTCAATTGGAGGGAATACCACGGTTCTCCCTCCATTGACCCCCGGGGGGCTGTCATTTCTTGATGACCCCCCGCCCAAATCGCGCCCCACCCTCGAATTATCGCGGAGGTATATTTCGATTTGGGTTCTGGCTTGCCCCGGCCACTTAGTTCTCCATGCCTGTTTCTTGCTCCTTTCCGGGCATGGGCTGGGGCAGGCGAAAACTCAGATCGAAGTATAAGAAAGGACGCGTGATGGTCAAAAAGAAGACCAAAACTCCTCGAACTCCCGAGGAAGCTGAACGATTGGCGATCAGTGCTGCCATGGAATTGGCCACTCAGCAGATTCTTGACGGCACCGCGAGCAATTCGATGATCATTCATTTCCTCAAGCTGGGCTCCAGTCGCGAAAGACTTGAGCAGGCTCGCCTTGAGGCAGACACTACTCTTGCTCGAGCCAAGGTTTCGGCACTTGAGTCGGCTGCTCGCACCGAGGAACTGGTTCAGGAAGCACTGGCTGCTTTCAAGGTATATTCTGGAGATTCAGATGCGGAGCTATGATGAACTAAGCCACCTACACACGTTTGAAGAACGTCTCGAGTATCTCTCACTCAACGGAGCATTTTTCGGAGAAACTTTCGGCGGATCCAGGTGGCTGAATCAGAGTTTCTACCAAAGCGATATTTGGCGAGAGGCTCGCGCCCAAGTTATCGCGAGAGATCTTGGATGCGATCTCGGCCTTGAGGGATATGAGATTCACGACGGCATTGTCGTCCATCACATCAACCCTCTAACGCCTCGCCAGTGCGAGAATTTCGACCCGTGCATGTGGGATATCAACAATCTTATTTGCGTGAGTCGAGATACTCACAATGCAATCCATTACGGAACCAAAGCATTGGCTCTCGTCGATTTCGATCCAAGATCGCCCGGCGATACAAAACTATGGTAGGAGGCTAAATGTCGATTCTACATGACACAAAGACCTACCTCGGGTTGATGGAGGATGACACTTCATTCGACAGCGAAGTTACGGACGCCATTGACAATGCTTTGGCAACTGCGACTCAGCTAAACCGCGAAGTTGGCAACCTATCGTCCGAGGCAGATTACCCCGCTACGACTCTTGGACGGATCCTACGTCAATATGTGAACTTCTCAGTTCGATTGATGTTCGATCCGCCGCAGACCTCCTTCGCCATCAATGCGGTTGAGGCTTTGCAGAAAGAGGCGGAGTGGCGACTGACTATTCAATGATGGGAGAAAACCATGAGCGAAGAAACTCTGTCTCATTACGGCGTCCTCGGTATGAAGTGGGGCGTCCGTAAACGGACGGAAAGCTCCGGCGGAGTCGGGCTTCGGTCCGTCGAGGAGAAGAAGAAGATCGGTGAAGCTGTCAACGCTGAGGCATTCCGAAAGGAACGTGCCAAGGCTGAGAAGGCTGCCGAGAAGGAACGCAAGAAGCACGAGTCTGAACTTAAGAAGGCCGCTAAGGCAGCAGCTGCTGCGGCTAAGAAGGCTGCTAAGGCTGCTAAGGCTGCTTCTCAGAAGCATGCTGCTAACAAGGCTGCCCGAGCAGAGAAGTCCGCTGAACGGGCTCGCAAGAAGCTCGAGAACCAGAAGCTGAAGGAAGCTCGCAAGGCAGAAGCCGATCGCAAGAAGAAGCAGAAGGAAGCAGAGCGCGCTGAGAAGAAGCGAATCGCTGACGAAAAGAAGGCTGCGAAGGAAGCTGAGAAGAAGCAGAAGGAACTCGAGAAGCAGAAAGTTCCTAAGGGTGGTATCCCAGCCGACCTGCGGAAGGAAGCTCCTCGACGGCTCTCGTCCACGGATCTCATCGAGCAGAACAAGCGACTCAATCTAGAGAAGCAGAATTACGAACTCAAGGAGAAGCTCAAGGAGTACGAGAGTCAAAATAGGAGCGTTCTTGCTAAGACGGCTGATCTCTTCGTCGACGAGGCTCGAAAGAACCTGACGAAGTATGCTGCCCGAACGGCAACCGACATGCTCACAGCAGCTCTCGACTCTAAGCTCAAGGGTACGGAGTACGAAGGCGTAGCTAAGATGGCTAAGGATTCCTTCAACCTTGATGCGATCCTTAAGAATGCGACTGGTAAGAAGTAGGCATGGCGCTATCCAACACTGCTACGCCTAAATACTATGCCCAGTTTCGTGAAAAGGTCCTCGCCGGCGAGATTCCGGTCTCTCACACCATCGAGATGGAGATGAATCGGATTGACGATCTAATTGCCAACCCGAGATACTTCTATGACGATTGTGCTATCGATGGGTTCATCGCTTTCTGTGAGAACGAGATGACCCTTGTCGATGGCAGCGATCTAACTCTTCTTGATTCGTTCAAACTATGGGCCGAATCACTACTTTCGTGGTTCTACTTCGAGAAAGTGACGAAGTTCGTTCCTGATGAAACAGGTCACAACGGTCGATATGTCCAGGTCGACATTAAGCGACGCTTGGTCAACAAGCAATACCTTATCGTCGCGCGAGGCGCGGCCAAGTCCATGTACATGGCTTTTATCCACGCCTACTTTCTGACAATCGACTCGACCACGACGCACCAAATTGCCACGGCACCCACCATGCCTCAGGCTGAAGAAACGCTGTCCCCGTTTAAAACTGCTATCACACGCAGCCGGGGACCTCTGTTTAAGTTCCTGTCAGCGGGTACAGTCCACGCAACTGTTGGCGCCAAGGCGAATCGATCGCTGCTTTGCCCTACCAAGAAGGGAATCGAGAACTTCGCGACAAACTCTCTTCTCGAGGTACGCCCTATGAACGTTGATAAGCTTCAGGGCTTGCGTTCTAAGGTGAACACGATCGACGAATGGCTATCTGGCGATGTTCGTCAGAACGTCATCTCTGCTCTCGAGCAGGGTGCGTCGAAACTCAACGACTGGGTCATCGTTGCCGTATCATCCGAAGGCACTGTCCGTAATGGCGTCGGCGATTCCATCAAAATGGAATTACTTTCGATCCTTAAGGGCGAGTACTACGACCCACACTCGTCGATCTGGTATTACCGGCTTGACGAGGTGTCTGAGGTTGGGGATCCAAACATGTGGATTAAGGCTCAACCCAACCTTGGCAAGACTGTGTCTTACGACACATACCAACGAGATGTCGCTAGGGCCGAGAATGTCCCCTCCGCGAGGAACGACATTCTGGCAAAACGTTTTGGAATCCCGTGTGAGGGGTATACGTACTTCTTCAAGTACGAAGAAACGATCCCCCACAACCCACGAGAGTTCTGGCAAATGCCGTGTGCCATGGGTGCCGACCTTTCTCAGGGTGATGACTTCTGTGCTTTTACATTCCTATTCCCATTGTCCACTGGTGACTTCGGGGTTAAGACGCGAGCATACATCACTACTCGCACGTTCGACAAGCTTCCGGCTGCTGGACGCGCGAAGTACGAGTCGTTCATTCGAGAAGGATCCCTCCAGGTCATGGATGGGACAATCCTGGACATGATTGAAGTCTACAACGATCTCGACGAATACATCTTGAGATCCGAGTATGACGTCCGAGCGTTCGGGTACGACCCGTATAACGCCAGGGAGTTCGTTGAGAGATGGACAACCGATAACGGACCTTATGGGATCCATAAAGTTATCCAGGGTGCTCGAACTGAGTCAGTGCCGTTGGGTGAGCTCAAGAGTTTGGCGGAAGATCGGAGACTCATCTTCGATCAAGAGCTATTTTCATGGGCAATGGGTAACACCATCACCCTTGAGGACACTAACGGAAACCGCAAGATCTTGAAGAAACGAATGGATCTCAAGATTGACTCAGTGGCTGCGCTTATGGATGCGTGGGTCGCATACAAACAGCAACTCGACGACTTCAACTAACGAGAGGAGGTAATATGGGTATTATGTCACGGTTGGCTCGGGCATGGAATGTGTTCGCACATGATCGCCCAGATCGTTACAAGAATAGTAACTACAGCGAGTACCGACCGAGCTACCGTTCTATCGGGTCTACAAACCTGGTCCAAACGCTATATAACAAGATCGCATTGGACGTTGCGAACACTCCGATTCGCCATGTGAAGGTAGATCAAAATGGTAGGTATGACAGCGAGAGGGATTCTTCGCTGAACGAATGCTTGTCTCTGATGGCAAACATCGATCAGACCTCGAACGCTCTGATCTACGAGCTCGTCTATACTATGCTGGAAACTGGTAGCGCAGCTCTGGTTCCAGTCGATACAGACACTGCACTAAACGAGGAAGGGTCGTTCGATGTCCTTTCTCTCCGAGTTGGACGAATCGAGAGTTGGTACACAGACTCAGTCGATGTAAATTTGTATAACGACCGTAGCGGTAATCGAGAAACGATTCGTATCTCGAAGAACTCAGCGGCAATCGTGTACAGTCCGCTCTACGATGTCACGGCTAGTAACAGCTCGTTGGCTAACCGACTCGCGCGAAAGCTCGATGCACTCGACGCTATCGACAATTCCGCTCTCGGTAAGAAGTTGGATTTGATTATTCAGCTTCCGTATTCTGTTCGAGGCGAATTGCGGCAGCAACAGGCCGAGACTCGACGTGAGGCGATTGAACAGCAACTTCGAAACTCCGAAATCGGCGTGGCCTACGTCGACGGAGCTGAGAAGATCACACAGCTCAATCGTCCAGTTGAGAACAATCTGCTTGATCAGGTCAAATACCTTTCGGAACAGCTTTATAACGCTCTCGGCTTCACTGAGAGTGTGTTCAATGGCACGGCTGATGCTGAGACCAACCTGTCCTACTACAACCGAACGGTCAAGCCGATTCTCGATACAATCACGAAGTCGGCAACTATGGTCTTCTTGACCAAGACAGCTCGATCTCAGGGGCAGCGAATTATCTATGTGAGGGATCCGTTCACGGCAACCTCACTCGATAGCATCGCGTCGATGGCTCAGACGTTCATCACCAACCAGGTCATGACGCCAAACGAGATCAGGTCGATCATCGGCTTGCCGCAGTCCACAGATCCCAAGGCGGATCAGTTGGCCAATCCGTACACGTCATCCGCAAACGCGGATCAACGGTCAAACAACGACCAGGAGGTTCAAAATGGCAGCGCCTAATGACGTCGCCGACTTCGACGGGTGGGCAACCGTCGCAGGCATCAAGTGCTCCGATGGGCGAGTCATCTCTCATCACGCATTTGAACAGAACGATGGGGCTGTCGTCCCTCTCGTCTGGCAGCACGGTCACGACAACGTGACCAATGTTCTCGGGCACGCCCAGCTCGAGAAGAAGGCTGAGGGTGTTTACGCCTATGGATTCTTCAATGGGTCTCCGCAGGCAGAACACGCTCGCGAACTGATCGAGCATGGTGACGTTACTGCTATGTCGATCTTCGCAAACAACCTCAAGCAGACCGGCAATGTCGTCCAGCATGGAAACATTGTCGAAGTGTCACTCGTTCTTAAGGGCGCAAACCCTAAGGCGACAATCAAGAACGTCACTATGGCCCACTCTGATGGCGAAGGTTACTCCGCCATCATCAAAATGGGTGAAGGCGACGTTTCTCACGAAGACTTCGAGGGCTCCGAAGAGGAATCCTCTGAAGATGAGTCCTCTGATGAGGACAAGACCATCGGTGAGATCCTCTCCACTCTCACCGAAGAACAGCTGGAGGCAGTGAACTACCTTATTGCCGCCGCCATCGATGCAGAGTCGTCAGACTCCGAAGAGACCAACGAAGAAACCGAGGAAGATATGAAGCACAATATCTTTGAGGGCGACAAGGCCCCTGAGAACACTCTATCTCACGCACAGTTCGCTGAGATTGTCGAGACGGCCAAGCGGAACGGCACGACCCTCAGCGACGAGCTTAAGCACCAGGACTATGGAATCGAGAACATTGGCTATTTGTTCCCTGATGCCAAGAGCATCACGGACGAGCCGATTACCCTCGATCGAGATCAGTCCTGGGTCACCACCGTCATGGAAGGCACCAAGCACTCCCCCTTCGCCCGAATCAAGTCCATTTTCTCTGATATCAGGGATGACAAGGCAAGGGCGAAGGGTTACGCCCACAAGGCAGCAAAGAAGACCGATGAGGTCATCAAGCTGCTGATGCGGACCACCTCCCCCACGACCATCTACAAGAAGCAGAAGCTGGACAGGGACGACATTGTCGACATTACGGACTTCAATGTCGTTTCGTGGCTCAAGAACGAGATGAAGGGGAAGCTCAACGAGGAAATTGCCAGGGCCATTATCCTGGGCGATGGCCGATCTGTGTCTGACCCCGACAAGGTTGATGAAGAGGCCATCAGGCCAATCATCAAGGAGAACGAGCTCTACGCGATCCACAAGGTCCTGGAGGCTACCACCACGGATGATACACTCGTGGACGACATCGTCCTGACATCGGCCGATCTCGAGGGCTCCGGTTCGCCGACCCTGTTCATCGACAAGAAGCGCCTTGTCAAGCTCCTTCTTCAGAAGGACAAGAACGGTCGTCGCATCTACGAGACCGAGTCTTCCCTCGCAGCTGCCATGGGCGTCACAAAGATCGTCACCGTTCCTCTGATGAACGGCTTCGAGCACGAAGTCAAGGGCGCTCGGTGCGAGCTGCTTGCCGTCGTGGTCGACCTGCGCGACTACACGATCGGCAGCAACGCGGGCGCGGAGCTGGGTATGGCCGAGTCCTTCGATCTGGATTTTAACCAGATGAAGTATCTCATGGAAACCCGTCTTTCGGGTTCCCTGACTGCTCCTTACTCGGCCCTGACGATCTCGCGAAAGAAGGCCTAAGACTAATGTCACGATTCAGCGGTAAGCTGGGTTTCGTGATGACACGTGAGACGGAGGAAGGTGTATGGCTCGAGGACTTTGTCGAACTCCCGGTTAAGGGGACTATCCGTAATCTCTATGTCAGGAACGACAATGCTTCTTCCACTAACACCAACCTCCGTCTCACCAACGAGATCAGCATCCTGATGGACACGAAGATCAAGACATACCTTGAGGCTCTGAAGTACGTGGTATGGAAGGGCTCAAAATGGGAGGTACAGTCCATCGGCGTGAACTATCCACGGCTGACCATCAATCTAGGCGGTTTGTATGCGCACGTATAGAGACCTCCTACATCTGCTTCGGCAAGCGGTCCAACACGACCGGGTATATTTCCAGCCTCCAGAGAATCTGAAGATTGGATACCCGGCAGTTATCTTCCACTTGTCGAAGATAGAAATTGACCATGCTTCCGACGTACCTTACAAGGGTGCCAAGGAATACTCGGTCACTCTCATCACCAAGGATCCAGAGCCAGACGTGATCGACGAAATCCTCAAGATCCCGTATTCGTCTTTGGATACGACATATATCTCGGACGGAATGAACCATTTCGTCTTCACGGTTTACCTTTAAGGAGGGTATCCTATGGCACAGATCAAGTGGGACGAAGAGGGCTCCCATTTCTATCACACAGGCGTTAACAAGGGTGTTCTGTTCCCCTTTGACAACGCTCAGAACCGATACGGCTCAGGCGTCCCTTGGAACGGTCTGAAGACTGTCACTGAGACTCCGGAGGGCGATGAGTCCTCGGACATCTACGCTGACAACCTGAAGTACCTGACGCTGATGTCGGCGCCGTCGTTCAAGTTCACGATCGAGGCCTACACTTATCCCGATGAGTTCGCCATCTGCGATGGCACCGCTCAGCTGGTTAAGGGTGTCAACCTCGGTCAGCAGCCGCGTACGCGCTTCGCGTTCTCTTACTGCACGAAGCTTGGCAACGACACGAAGGGTGATGCTTACGGCGAACTGCTGCACATCATCTACGGCGCGACTGCAGCACCATCCGAGCGTGCGTACAACACGGTCTCCGACTCTCCCGAGGCGATCTCGTTCTCGTGGGAGTGCTCGACCGTTCCCGTCCAGGTTGATGGATTCCAGCCGGTCTCCGTCATCACGGTCGACTCCTCGAAGATTGACGCGGCGAAGTACAAGAAGCTCACTGACAAGCTGTATGGTGTTGCGGCCGCTGGAGGCGGTACTGCCAGCCCGACGCTGGTCATGCCTAACGAGCTGCGGACCCTTCTGGCGTGATCTCGCTCACGCTTGAGTTTGGGGGAGAGGAGCGGTTTGACGAGCGTAGTAATACGTTTGTTACACTGGAGACGTTCACAGTTACTCTTACGCATACCCTGTCTGCGGTGGCTGAGTGGGAATCCGTTTACAAGCGGTCATTCCTGGAAACCCCACCACAGACTGGCGAAGAGTTAGTGTACTACATCCAGTGTATGTCGGACCGCCCTCTCCCTCGAGATTTTGTCAAGCGGCTCGACCAATCCGTTCAGGTCAAAATAGCAGACTATTTGTCTGACAATGCTACGGCGACAGTTCTATGGAATCCACCTTCGAACGGCGGCCCGCGAGACACAATGACCAGTGAACTAATCTACTGGTACATGACTCAGTTGGGCATCCCATTCGAATGCGACAAGTGGAACTTGAATCGGCTATTGACGCTGATTCGTCTCGCCGCAGCCAAGCAGAACAACCAAAAGCCGGACGCCCGGGCTTCAGCAGCTCAGCGTGCGGCCATGAACCAAGCCCGTAGGGCTAGAACAGGGAGCAGAGGATGATTGACATTCCCGCTGACGCACAAGTCCCGGCAGGGCCCGATCCCCATGAGGACCGAGATCGCGCTATTTACGAAGGGAAGTAAAGTATGAGTAAGATCGACGACGTTATGTCGCACGCCACTTATCGTCTCGGATACTACGCTCCGGACGATCCTGAGCCGGGTTCTGAGGCTGGTCGATGGCTCGCTAAGCGTATGAACCAGCCTTGGCTTGCCGGCCCGTCTGAAGACATCTGGTGGTGTATGGCTTTTGTCAGTATGTGTTTCGACATGGCTGGCGAGATCGATGCAATCGGCGGCTACAGCTACAACACTGACGTCACGAAGAACCGCATGGATAAGGTCTCTATCGAGGACGCGCAGCGCGGAGACGTTGTGCTCTTCGATTGGGATCGCGATGGTCTGACCGACCACGTCGGTATTGTCGAGGCCAACCTTGGCGACGGCTGGCTCCAGACCATTGAGGGCAACACTTCTCCGTCCAACGCAGGCTCTCAGTCCGCGGGCAATGGCGTCTACCGCCGTCAGCGTTCCTTCGGAATCGACTGCGTTCTTCGACCTAAGTGGTCTGATGCAAATGACTCCGATGATTCGGACGGTGCTGACAGCCTGACCGACAAGTGGTGGGGCAAGGCTACGACCTACGCTCTTCAGGCGTCCATGGGTCTTCCGGCTGATGGGTGGATTGAAGACCAGGACGAGGACAACGAAGAGTATTTCGAGCGGACTGGTACTGGCTGGGACTGGGTCGAAGACCCCCACGACGGTTCCGACACCATCGCAGAGCTTCAGCGTCGTCTCGACATTGAGGCAGATGGTATCGCGGGACCCGATACGGTGTCTGCGCTCCAGCAGCACCTGCGAAACCGCGGACATGAGCTCGACGTCGACGGCTATTGCGGCTATCGCACGGTCGAGTGTCTCCAATACGAGCTTGCCAACGGCACGCTCTGGGGCTGATCAAGAAAGGAGGGCCGTCATGATCGAGATGAAGTTTGACTCTAACTTTGATATGTCAAAATGGTTGACAAAGGTCAAAGACAAGAAGCTTCGTAACATTCTGGCTACCGCCGGTGATCGCGGCGTGGCGGCCCTCCGGGCCAATACACCGGTAGGCACCGGGAAAACTGCTGCTTCATGGCAGTACAAGATCAAGCAGACCAAGCGAGGCGTTAAGATCGTTTGGTATAATACACACATCGTCTCCAAGGTTCCCATTGCGATCATTCTGCAATACGGACATGGGACACGACAGGGTGGATACGTCCAGGGTCGAGACTACATCAACCCGGCTATGAAGCCCATATTCGATGAAATCGACCGAATGGTAGAAAGGGCAATCGCGAATGGGTAGGTCTATCGAAAACAAGGTAGTCAGTCTCGAACTCGATGACTCGAAGTTTACCAGTAAGGTCGACGGCGTTCTCCGTAACGTTGATCGCTTGAAGTCCGGAATGAACTTCAAGCAGTCGACTGACGGACTAGACAGTGTTGGTAAAGCTGCCCAAGACGCTTCAAAGCGGATGGGCGGGATCGCCGATGGCGCTAAGAACATTACCAACTCTGTCATCAACAACTCTTCAGTTGCAGCGGCTGCTACTGCTAACGTCGGGGCCGCTGCGAAGATGTCATCGAGTAGCTTTTCCATGCTCGCCGGCGCAGCGTCGGTGGCTATGGGTAACATCGCATCGAAGGCCCTTATGGCCGGCGGATCGGTCCTGTCTTCGTTTACTTTCGGCCCTATTCTGGACGGCTTCAAGGAATACGAAAATCAATTGAATGCTGTTCAGACCATTCAGGCTAACACATTCAGCAAGGGTGAGACAACTGCGACCATTAACGCAGCTCTCGACGAACTGAACGCTTATGCGGACAAGACCATCTACTCTTTCACCGAAATGACTCGAAACATCGGCATGTTCACAAGTGCCGGTGTGGGTCTTAAGGACTCTGTGGCCGCAATTAAGGGTCTGTCGAACGTCGCAGCTATGTCTGGCTCGTCTTCTGAGCAGGCAGCGACCGCGATGTACCAGCTTTCGCAGGCCCTGTCGACTGGTGTTGTCAAGCTTCAAGACTGGAACTCGATCGTTAATGCCGGCATGGGCGGCGAACAATTCCAGGAAGCCCTGAAGCGAACGGCTCGCACCTATGGTGTCGAAGTCGACAAGATGATCGACAAGGCGGGTTCGTTCCGAAACTCGCTCAAGGATAACTGGCTCACTTCAGAGATCATGATCGAGACACTCACCCAGTACACTGGTGATCTGTCTCGTGAACAGCTCCTGAGCGCCGGTTACACAGAGGAACAGGCCGATGAAATCATGCGACTTGCCGAGGTCGCGAACGACGCCGCCACGAAGGTGAAGACTTTCTCGCAGCTGATCGACACGACGGCAGAAGCTCTTGGTTCAGGATGGGCTTCCATCTTCCGAACTATCTTCGGCGACTTTGAGCGCGCCCGTACCATGTGGACTGCTGTGTCCAACGTGGTGAACGGAGGTATCGGAACTTTCTTCGATGCTCTTCAGGGCATTCTTGACCGCTGGGATGAACTCGGTGGTTGGGAGGAATGGTGGTATGGTCTCGGTGAACTCTGGACCGCTATCGCCAAACCTCTAAAGGCCATCGGCGAAGGGTTCTTCAGCGCGTTCCAGGGGGACGCCGGCAAGGCTCTGTACGATTTCTCGTACTACTTCCGTCATTCGATCTCGCAGTGGCTTATGATGTCTGACGACTTCGCCAATAACCTTGGCAAGGTCTTCAAAATGGTAGGCGAATTGCTCTCTCCGGTTCTTGAGGTTCTAATCGGATTCACCTCGGCGATTGTCCAGATTGGCGTTGCCGCATTCAAGATCGGCACGATCTTGGCTGGGATCTTCATCAAGCCGATGATCCTTATCGCCGCGAAGGTTGGGGACATCGTCTCCGTTTTCAGCGACTGGTTTGGACAGATGCTTGGCGGAACGGAAGTCCTCGGAGGCCTGGCCAAGGCCCTCGACTGGATTGTCGACAAGTTCCAGAAGCTTGCTGACTGGATGTACGCAATTGCGGATGTCACGATCACGCCGATCTTCGACGGATTCAAGGTCGTCATCGAGGCTGTACTCAAGCCGCTCGGCGAATTCATCGAGACCATCAAGAAGGCGACTTCAAACGTCTTCAAGCCTTTTGGCGATGCGGTCTCAAATGTCTTTAGCGCGATCTTCGGTTTCGCTTCTGGAACCGGCGGTCCGATGGAGAAGATCAAGTCGGCTTTCGGTGGGTTTGGCTCGGGGTTCCTCGAGAACATGACCAAGCTCGCGGATGCTATCGGACCCAAGTGGTCTGAGAAGGTTAAGGCTTTCTCAGATTCGATCCTTCCGATCAGCGAGACCATTGGCAAGCACCTTGGTGGATCTGTCGAGAGCGCGGGTAAGGGCATTAAGAAGTTCTGGGACGATGCGTCGCCCCGAATGGCTGAAGCTTGGTCTGAATCCACGAAGCGAATGAAGGACTCGATATCTGGGGTCGGCAAGGCCTTTGGTCGAGCCGGCGATACCATCTCCAAGACATTTGCGCCCCAGGTGCAGGCAGTCAAGGACTTTGGTAAGGCTATCGGAGATGTCTTCGCCAACATCGGCGACCATCTCGACAACAACACATTCCTGTCGTCTATCGGCGATAGCTTCAAGAACATGATGAAGGCCTTCGGTCCTTTCGGATCTCTCATCAATGGCATCATCGATCTGTTCGGAAAGCTCGGGGATCTGACCAAGTCCATATTTGGTGGATTCAGCGACGAGGTGAACGGAGCAGCAGGCGGTCTGTCAACCTTCGGGAAGGCGGCCTCCAATGCGTTCGACACTCTCGGTGTTGTCGGTGGGACTATCTATACCGCGGCTACCGGTATTGTCGAGTTCTGCGCTTCCGTTGTCGAGGCTATCGCGAATCTTATCGATTGGCTCACCAAGGGTATTGATAACATCAAGAAGTTCGCTTCTGAGTCTCAGGCATTTGACTCGTTCAAGAAGAACGTCGGCAAGGCATTTGATAACGCCGGATCGATGATCCAGACTTTCTGGTCTGGTCTCGGTTCCAGCCTCAAGGACTTGTCGATTTCCGATCTCTTGAGTGGAATCCTGCTCGGCGGCGGTCTTGGCATGGGGTTTAAGACCCTTCAGACCATGCTGAGTCAGTTCACGAAGACCACGGATTCGTTCAGCAGCATGTTTGAGAAGTTCGGCAAGATTGGCGATTCGATCTCCGGCGTCTTTAACTCGCTGACTGATGCTCTGAAGTCCATGCAGGAAGTCATCAAGGCTAAGGCCCTTCGCGAAATTGCGATTAGCGTTGGTATTCTTGCTGGCTCGCTGTTTATCCTTGCGATGATCCCCGCGCCTCGACTAATTCAGGGCGCCGTGGCGATCGGTGTCTTAACTAAGATCCTTCTAATTGCTCTGACTCAGATCAGCGAGATGAAGATCAACAAGATGCAGATTGCGGGCGTTATCGGCGCTGTTATGGCGTTGTCTGTTGCAATCCTGTTGATGTCGATCTCCGTAGGTATTCTTGGATCTATGAAGCTGAGCACCGTCGCACAGGGTATCGGGGCCGTAATGGTCTTGGTACTCGGCATGACGACAGCTGCAAAGCTTCTCGCTAAGGATTCTAAGACGATGATCCAGGGCGTCGGATCCATGATTGCGATGGCCATTGCGATTAACATGCTCACGATCCCGATCATCGCACTTGGTCTACTCCCGATCAAGGCGATTGCTCAGGGAGTCATCGCGATCGGAGTTCTTATGGGAATTCTGGCCGGCTTCGTTCTTCTTATGAACAAGGCCGCTGGCGATCTCGGCAAAATGGCAGCCATTTCACTGATGATGATCTCGTTCGCGTTCTCGATTCAGATGCTCGTGGCCGCTGTAGCAGTAATGGGCTATATGGACATGTATAAACTATTCCAAGGCATAGTTGGCTTGTCCGCTGTAATCCTACTTCTTGTGGCCATTGCGAATCTTATGCCGCCAACTGCTATTGTCGGAGCAGGAGCGTTGATCCTGACGGCAATCGCGATGAACGTTGCAGTCGGGGCGATCGTGCAAATGGCAAACCATAGTTGGGGCGAGATTCTCAGCTCGATTGGTAAGCTGTTGCTCGTCGTCGCGGCCATCGTTGCAGTGGCGTTCGCAGCTCAGGGCGCCATGGTCGGCATTGCGTCACTTACGCTACTGAGTTTCGCTCTGGGTATGTTCACCTCGGCCTTGTCGAACGCTGCTGGACTTAGCTGGGATGCTCTTAGTAACGGCCTTTGGGCAATCGGTATCGGACTGGGTATTCTGATTGCGGCGGGGTACCTCGCCATCGGAGCCGCCCCGGGTCTAATCGCCCTGGCATTGGCCATTGGCATTCTCGGCGCAGTCATCATCGGCGTCCTCGCTGCGTTCACGGCTCTGGCCGTGGTGATCACCGCCTTCTTGGCAGTGGCGTCGTCGGCTGGACCGGCTATCGGTGCAGGACTCGTCGCTATCGCGTCTGGTATTGCGGGAGCATCAGCCATCATTGCGGCTGCGGCACCAGCTATCCAGGCGGCATTGGTTGGCGTCTTCTCGGCAGTGGAGGCAGCAGCCCCAGCATTATCGGGAGCGCTCGCTTCCTTGGTTCGAGCATTCGGACCTGCTGTGAATGAATTGGTAATCGTGGCGGGTATTGCAATCCGACAGTTTATCAATCAGTTTGCGCTGACAATCAAGCAGAAGATGCCCGAACTCATTCAGACTTGGACGACAGTTGTGTCGGGCCTACTCACGACCCTTCGCAACGTCTGGCCTGAAGTCTTGAAGACAGTCATCGACCTTCTGTACCAGCTGATCATGGCGATAGTTGAGAATCAACCAAAATTCATCGAAGCCTATAAGGCTCTGTTGACTGGGTGGATTGAAGCGATTGAGACATGTATTCCGCTGGTTGTCGCGGCCATACTAACGCTGCTCCAGGCACTGCTTGATGGTATCGCGGCTAAGATTCCAGAGCTGACTACGTCGGGTGCAAACCTCATCGCAGCTCTGATCAAGGGTATCGCCGATAGCGCTTTGATCATCATCAATGCTGCATGGGATGCTGTCATTACGTTCATCAATGGATTTGCTGATGCAATCGATCAGAAGGGACCTGAGCTTCAAGCCGCAGTAAACAAGCTTATCTCTGCCATCATCAGATTCATCAAGAATGGTCTGATGGGTATGTCCAACAATTTCACATCGCAGGCTGGGGCCATCGGACGCAACATCATCAATGGCGTCGTCAATGGCGTGTCTGGCGCTGCCGGAGCCCTTTACAACAAGCTGCGCAATGTTGCCTCTAGTGCTCTTAGTTCGTTTAAGAGTACTCTGGGTATCCACTCGCCTTCGCGTGTATTCGCGACTGCGGCTGGGTTCATCGTTGCGGGTATTGTCCAGGGTATCGACCGGAACCAGGATGACGCTGTTGACGCGATGTCCGATCTGGGTAGCGAGATGGTTAACGCCATGAGCAACCTGGATACCGATTGGAATCCAGTCATCAAGCCGACCGTCGACCTCTCTGAGGTGAATGGTCTGCAAGATCTCACGATGAATGACCTGCATGCGAATGTTGTCGGAGCATCAGTTCAAAATGGCAGCCAAACAGCTCAGGAAATTCGAGCTCTTCGAGATGAACTGCGCAACAACCAGAAGCCGATGGTCTTCAACCAGTACAACGAATCGCCAAAGGCGCTCGATCTCAATGACCTATACCGTCAAACAGAGCGCCAACTCGAACGAATGAATAGGATGTAAACATCATGGTGTACTCCATGCTCAAACTACTCCCCATGAGTGGCCCGGGCTTCGTAACCGATCTAAATCGACCTGACGAAGGATGGGTTGCTCAGATCCTTAATGGATCGTTTGGTGGCAACAAGGAGTACAACTTCACCGGGAACGTTGTGACAACGGTTACGGATAAGCCTATTGACATCAATGTGCGTTTAACTCCAATCGTTCCCATTCCCAAGCGACCGCCCCGATATTTTTTGGATGTTCTGGCTAATAGTTCTGACTTGACAGTTCAGATTACCGACGACAGTATTAAAGCTCCGTCGATCATGTACAAGTACAATGAGGCGACGTATACAAAGCCACAAGTGCTGTTCAATCGGGACGTCATCTGGAAACAGGACTGTGTTGTTCGTGAGATTAAATACGACTACAGCGCTAACCCTGCTACGATTGATTTCACGATTACGACCAAGAACCCAGTTTTGTATGGACCTGAGTTCGCGATGTTTATAGGTTTGAGCAACCAGAATTGGTCACAGGCTATTAACGACGCTCAATCGATTCTAGATAAACTGTACATCAATCTCGGATATCTCGACATCGTCAGGTTGCGAATGGGTCTTCCTCCAGTTGGGAACGATAGATACCAGATTTTCAACAGTGGATTGACACAGTTTCACGCTTACGTGAACGGATCATCCACGACAGAAAACGGATTCTTTGACATGACCAAATCTGAAACAGGGGGGCGAATATTCAAAATTACTGGCGGGTACCAGCCCCTATCTTCAACGTGTTATGCCAGCGAAGCATACCCAGCTATTACCCCGACTGACATATCCGCATTCTTGAGAAATATAAGCAAACAGCCAGTCAAGTTCAGTGTGCCAAACATCGGCAATGCTTACATCGCTATGGATTTGGTTATGACTAGGAAGGGCTTGTGATATGCCAAACATGGTTCAGGTTCTTGAAGACCGCTCCATGAGTACATTCAGGTCGCATCCGGTCTTCGACATGCTCATCAAAGAGGGTCTATATACCTCGTCGATGACGTTTCGATGCAAAGGGGTTTTCCCGTGGCCGCCTGGCGTACTTGTGTGTTGTATGGGGAGCACTAAGACCCCATTTATCGTCGAAGAGATCACGTACGAGTCTGAGGGAATCAGCGAAGTTCGCGGAGTTTCCATATGGGAAGCTTTGAAGCGAAAAAATAAGGGCGGCTGGTATTACGAGCACCGAGACAACCCAGTGTGGCCAACACAGATCGATCCGATCACGGTTTTGAACGGGACGCTCGAGAGTATCAACAACAACAAATACCGATGGTTCCCTTTCTGGGTAAAACTCAATGCTAACGGTCAACACCCGGATTACCAAATCGATTTCGATTTAACAGCTAGCGTGTATGACGATGTCTATGCTGCAGCTTTGTACAACCAATTGTTCTTTAAATCGTTTGTGCTTCCAACGAAAGACATCCCATCAAACATCACGGTATGGCTGGAAATCGGATACCTAAACAGCACCTCGGTCGATCCGATCGATATTGGTTCTCTCGATTCAGTTCACTCTCGAGTGACCCGTCGTCTCCCTCAACATCCGACACACTGGTATATCCAGAAAACAAAGGATTACGGATCCTGGCAAATGGCGTCTCGAGGCCGCATCCGTACGTGGTATGAGAACCGCGCATACATGCAAGAAACTTCCGATTGGAAGGGTCCGTATCGATACGAATCAGGTATCGTCGGTGACCAGAGCCGAGAATGGGGTCAGACTACCGAAGAAATTCGGTGCGAGCCCCTCAAGTCTGTTGAAGTTACTATCGACGAAATTTCGTCGGAAACTTTCCGTAGGCTTGAAATCGGTAATCCGGTGAAGTGCTCGATCATGGGGATTCTCATATCCGGTTATGTCATCGAACGAACAATCAGCGGTGGCGACAAGACAAACTATTCGATCAAGATTCAACCGGATCGATTCTACGAAAACGGACAGGAGGTAACAGATAAGTGGATCTGACAAAAATCGCCGAACTGGCGAATCCCGCTGTGACTGCGTTACTCGGTGGATCTGGCGTCTGGGCCTGGGCAAAAACTAAATCCGATCATAACAATAATGCAGCTAAACTTCTGCTTACGGTTACTCGAACTCAGCTCATCGCACTCGGTCGGTCATACATTGAGCGCGGATATGTCACAATGGACGAGTATGAAGAATACGAAGCCGAGTATCAGATATATTCTGCTCTCGGTGGAAACGGTCTCGCTCGTCGAGTATTCGAACAGGTAGAAGAGCTACCTATGACGCCCAACAACATTGACGGAAGGAAGAACTGATGAACAATCAGACATACGATATTCTCAAGCGCGTTGCGCTTATTGTCATCCCCGCACTCGCGACGTTTGTCAACGCCGTCGGTATCGTGTGGGGCGTCCCGTACACCAACGAGACAACCGCGACGATCACCGCATTCGGCGTCTTCCTCGGTGCAGCTCTCGGAGTATCTTCGAAGAACTACACCCCCGAGACACACGGCAACCTTGTCGTGACGAATCATGACGATGTCTACGCGGACTTCACGGACGAGCCTGCGAACCTCAAGGACGGTGACACCATCGTCCTGAAGGTGTCCAAGCCTGGAGAGTAAGAAAAACGTTCGGCATAGTGAGTACTACCCACTCTACACGAAAGGACTCACCATGTCTAACGTCGAACGCCTCTACGAACCTGAGGACCTCGAGAACGAGGTGCTTAACTGGCTCGGTGGAGAGGACCCGTCGACCAGTGAGTACACCACCGCTGTTGGTAACCTCGAACGACTGCATAAGCTCGTTAAGGACTCTGACCTTAAAGAGAAGCTTATGCCTTCATCCGAGACCATTGCCAACGGCGTGGTGTATTTGCTCGGTCTTATGGCGGTCCTCAACTACGAGCAGACACACGTTCTCGCCTCAAAGGCATTTTCGATGCTGAAGTTCCGTAAGTAGAACTGCTCGAAGTCTATAACCCTAAAATCTAGGATTATAGACTTTTTCTCACCTTATATTTTACGTGGCGAATAATGAGAACTATTCATCCATTTTTGGAAGGAACAACCATGTACTACATCGTCCTGTACGTTTCCATCCTCATCCCTCTTTCTCTCGCTATTCACTACGCACTCATGCTACGCAATTACAAGATCCATCTCAACCAGGTCTTCCACTCGTACAGAGCTGCCGATATGAATCTCAGCGAAGGCAAGAGCTACGAAGAAGCAATGGAAACTCTGATGAACGATCTAGATGTCGTTTTCTACCACTGACTCTCATCCTATAACCCCAACACGGGTTATAGGCTTTAAATAACACAAACTAACACAAACTTTACACAACTAATAATGAGAACTATCAACCCTCTTTGAAAGGAACCATCATGTTCAACGCCCTGACCATCTTTGTCCTCGTCCTCCTCACCCTCTCTTTCGCCTACAACATCTGGCTCGCCTATGTTGCTGACCGCTACGAGACCACCATCAAGAAGGTGGCTGCTTCGTACGTCCGCGCATACCGCGACCTCGCTGAAGGCGAGACCAAGGCTGAGGTGCTGGACACCCTCATGCGTGACATTGACCACGACCTCAATGACTGAACCCTCACCCTATAACCCCTAACACGGGTTATAGGCTTTTTTACGCATATTTTACGCGGCGAATAATGAGAACTATCACCCCTCTTTGAAAGGACCACTCTCATGTCGAAGTACGCTTACTCCTTCGTTGCCGCCGCTACCCTCGCGATTGCAGCACCTGTATTCTACAACCTCGGCAGGATTGAACGAACTGTATTCTACAGCAAGACGTTCAACTACGCCTGCTACGGTAAGAACCAGATGCTCCGCAAGCTCTGCGTGGAGCTCATCAACAAGGATCTGAAGCTCACCATGAGTCTCCCCGACCTTGAAGAAAACTGAACCCTCAATCCTATACGCCATACACGGCGTATAGGCTTTACAAGTCAAAATAGGAGTCATTATGCTTGCCATTCTCTTGACCATCATCCCCATACCCTTCGTCGTACTGTTCGGCCTGAAGCTACTCAGCACCGTCGCCGAGTACCAGGAGAACCCGGTAATCGATCTCGTCGAAGAGCTCCGCAAAAAGTACCCCGATACTAATGAGAACTAACCACTCAAGAAAGGATCTCACCATGTCCAACTCGAACGAACTCGAAGAGACCACCCCGAAGACCCCTCTTATGGACCGCATTAAGACGGTCGCCGAAAAGAGCGTCCCGGTTGCCAAGGTTGCTGCCTTGAGCTCCGTCGCTATCTTCTTTGGCGCTATGACCATCGCCGGTCTGCGAGCGTCCTCGGACCCCTCCGACGACGAGTGACATCACTCCTCTTAGAACTCTCAACCCCCTATAACCCCTAACACGGGTTATAGGCTTTATTTGAAAGGAAGCCAAACCATGACCCTGCGAAAGATCTTCAACCTCTCTGAAGTCGACCTCAGCGTTCCCGAAGGATCGCTCATCTCGATCTCGGTTGCTCACTCGGCCCCCGTACGTCCGAACGCCCTCGAGACGACTGCTCTCGGGGTGCTTGTCGGCAAGCATATCGGAGGCAAGGTGATCAAGCCTCTGCGTGTCGCGCCATACAACCACGAGGACATCTACTTCACGGATGGATCCGGCGAACGTCTCCTCATCTCTAGGGACGAGGCCGATAAGCCTGACGCGAAGTACGCGATTGTCCCGTTCCGGTTCGTCATGACCGATCGTCGCCGGGCATTCGCCAAGAACATCGTCATTGTCGACAACACTGAGCTGCATGATCCTTACATCGTTGTCGACTCTCTCGCGGTCGGATCTGATCCGAACTTCATCCCGATCGCAGCAACCTCCATCCTCGGCCTCAATCTTGCCGAATACATCTCCAACATCTGATCAACCATATTTTCAAGAAAGAAGCACTACCATGTCCATCAAGAACACCATCAAGCTTGCCATGAACTGGGTCAAGACCCACCCCCAGATCCTGATCACGGGCCTGGGCATCGCGGCCTCCGTTGCGACCGCCATCACCTCCGGTAAGGCTCACGCAAAGGCCCTCGCCGACGACAACGGCGTTTCCGACAACCTGCTCGACTTCACCAAGCGCAACTGGATGACCTACATCCCCGCTGCCGCCAGCCTCGGCGTCACGATCTTTGCGATCGTCTCCCTCCACAACGTCACTTACAAGAAGTACCAGGCTCTCGCCGCTGCGTACTCCATTTCTCAGATGAACGTGTCCGAACTTCGCAAGAACGTGCTCGAGCAGGTCGCGGTCATCAAGAAGGGCGGCAAGCCGTCCGACAAGAAGGCTGCTGAGAATAAGCTCCCCGAGGGCTCGATGGTCATTTTCGGTGACGAGGAGGTCCTGTGCAAGGACGCCATCACCGGACGCACCTTCCGTTCGACCGCGGAGAAGATCCGTGGGTACTGCAACAACATCTCTGAGGACCTTCTTAACTTCGGCCCCTGCCCTCTGAACGACTTCTACGCTCAGATTCACATCGGTGAGACCGGTATCGGCGATGAGCTCGGCTGGGATGGCGGCGTTACCGTCAAGCCTGAGTTCCGTCCGGTGCTCCTCCCCTCCGGTTCGCCCGCGGTTGAGGTCGCACTGACCCCTGCTCCTCAGCCGAACTGGTTCAAGATCGGTTGAAGAGCTGTGACCAAGGAGAATAAGGTCACTTTCACGGACGAGCCGATCGAGTATTCTGACCCTCCAGAATACTGGCCAAACACAAAAAACGGGAGTCCTAATGAGAACTAACCCTCAAGAAAGGACCCCTCCCATGTACACCTTCGGAATCATGCTTGGCTTCTTTGGCGTTTGCTGCGCCCTCGATCCCAACCGTGCCCGTAAGAAGGCATACAAGAACTCCCAGTCCAAGAACTGAGACCCAACCTCGACCCTATAACCCATACACGGGTTATAGGCTTTCTCCTCATATTTGGAAGGAATATCATGAACCGCGCACTCGCGTCTATCGGCATTGCTGCAGTTGTTATCTGCGGATCCGCCGCGCCAGCCCTCGCAGAGGACACCCCCATTACCGCCAAGATTACCGACATCTCCTCGGGCAGCTCCCAGGTGTCCTCTCCGGTTACTGTCAAGGGATCTTGGGCGACCAAGAAGCTCGAAGTCGGCCAGACTTTCACTGTCGAATCCACTGTCATTAACTGGGCGTACGACTTCCCGTTCACCCTGGATTCTGGTGACAAGATCGGAACCTGCAAGGCTACCCAGGGCATCCTCACGTGCACCGTGGACAACGTCCCTGAGTCGTTCGCTACCAAGACGGATATTTCCGGAACTTGGTGGACGACCGCACGTCTTCAGGAGTCGGTCGTTGGTAAGAAATGGGGAGAGATCCTCATCGGCAAGCGGGCCTGGCCCTTCACCTTTGGCGACAAGGACTGGGATAGCGCCTGTGATAACGACTGCAATGGCGGTCACTACGAGGATGCCAAGCCTGAGAACTCGAAGTGGGGCTGGGTCAATCCCGACGGCTCCACCTCTTGGATGATCACTTGGATCGCCGAACCCGGCGTTAAGTACTCCGTCCATGACGCGTACACCAAGCTCAGCACATCCGTTAAGTGTGCCACGGGCGATACCTGGGATCCCAACACGACTGTGTACATCTCGGCCATTCAGGTCAGCGATTACACGATCGAATTCACTGCACCCGAGGGTGTGAAGGCGTGTGTCACGTACACCCCTGAGCCGATGAAGACGCCGGAAGGTTCTAAGACCGTGACGAATATCGCTACGGTTAATGGCCTCAAGCTCGAGCGTACGATCGACGTTAAGGTCGATGGCGGGACTAGCGGAGACGGCACAACGCCGGATCCTCAGCCTACGCCTTCTGTGACCACGCCTGCTCCGAATCCCACTACCACAACTCCAGTTCCGGTGCCGAGTGTGTCAACCCCCGCACCCAACCCTTCCGTGGCTACGCCTGCTCCGAATCCCACTACAACGAAGCCGGTCCCTCACGAGAATACTCCTTCGACCCGATCTACTGAGAAGGCCGAAACACCAAAGCCTAGCGAAACCAAGCTCGCTAAGACCGGAACCTACGCAAATGTTCTCGTGGTTCTAGTCCCCCTGATCGCTGCCGTCGGCACGATCGCATACCTCGCTTCTCGAAAGGAAGACAACTGACATGCAGTCCATCAAGGTTAAGTACACCAATTTCTTTGGAGAGGAAACGGAGGAGAATCTCTACTTCCACCTCTCCAAGGCTGAGCTCATGAACATGGAGCTTCAGCGCACTCCGCTCTCTGCCAAGATCGCCATGATCAATGGAGGAGAGGCGTCCCCCATGGATGCCTACAAGCTGCTTCAGGAGTTCGTGGGCGCTGCCTACGGTGAGCGTTCGGAAGACGGTACGCGATTCTTCAAGGATGAGCGTGCGACCAAGGCGTTCCTTGCGTCCCCCGCATTCGACGCCCTTCTGGATAAGCTCAGCAACGATCCCAAGTTCTCGAACGGGTTCCTTGCTGGCCTATTCCCCGATGACATCATGGGTAAGGCCAAGAAGCTGATCGAGGAGAACCCTGATGCCTCTCTCGAAGAGCTCCGCAAGATCGCTGAGGCGAACTGATGTCGGACATCGTCCCCATCGAGCCTTCTCGGCCCACTGAGGTCTCCCTCCCTGGCAACACTGACAAAGCCAAGGAGGGGGCCTCCCCCGAGAAGAAGGTTATTGCCAAGGCCAAGGTCCAGAAGAAGTCTGCCGTCAAGGAAGCTCTTCGGACCTTCTTCGCCCAGGATCTCCCAGAGATTGCTGAGCATCTTGTTATTGACGTGGCCATCCCAGCCGCTAAGAACGCCATCACCGATATGGTGACACAGGGTATCCAGCAGCTGCTGTACGGCGAAGTCGACCCGAGGAGACGTTCCACGTCCGGATACACGTCATATTCTAGTTCCTCTCGTTCAGATCGTGGTCGGGCTTACTACGAATCGCGTCGCGCTGAGCGTCGTGAACCTCGCCAGCCGAAGCCCACGAACGTGGAGGACCTTGTGTTCGACACTCGCGGCGATGCCGTTGACGTGATCGAATTCATCGCTGAATCCATCGAACAGTATGGCCAGGTCTCGGTTGCAGATCTGATGTCGTCCGTTGGCATTCAGCCCCGATACACAGATGAACGCTGGGGCTGGACCACAACCGATGCGTTCGAAATCCGACAGATCAGGGAAGGTTGGCTTGTCTCTGCCGACCGTCCCGAACCCATCAAGTAACATATTTGCTCAGAAAGGAGCACACTCAAATGTCTATCACGACCGCTTTCTACACGGGCATGGCTCGTATCTCGAAGCACGCCCCCACCATTCTCTCTGTCACTGCCTCTGCTGGTGTCGTCGCAACTGGCTATCTCGCGTGGCGAGCTGGAACTCGATTTGAGGACTGCGAGGGCCGCGACTGGGAACGCCGCAAGGAGTGCATCCGCAACGCCGACCAGATCGCCGATGAGGACGTCCGCAAGATCGAGATGAAGAACCGCATTCTCTTCATCCTCGATACCGCCTACACCTGCGCACCTGCTGCGATTATTGGCGCTGCCACCATCTCGATGATCTACTTCTCGAACTCGATTTCGAAGAAGCGTCTTGCTGCCGTTGGTGCGGCGTACACTGTTCTTCAGGCCGCATTCGATGACTACAAGAAGTCCATGGTCACCGCACTCGGCGAGGAGACCGTTGAGAAGATCACTCGTCCGAAGCTGCCCAACTACGACAAGACTGCTGAAGAGATCCTCTCTTCCGACAACAAGTCTGATGCAGCCGCCGTCGTTGATGCTGTCCTTGCGTCTATTACAGACCTGTCGCCCTACGCACGCATCATCACCGAGGAGTCTTCGAACTGCTGGGATGAGAATGAGGATTACACCTCTGAGACCCTCGCGGCCGTTCAGCTGTGGGCGAACCGTCGTCTCGAGCGTAAGGGTCACCTCTTCCTGAACGAGGTCTACGATCAGCTCGGCCTGTCCCGCACTCGCGAGGGCGCTGTGGTCGGCTGGATCAAGAACTCTAAGGATGGCGACAACTATGTCTCGTTCGGAGACTATGACGCGAACATCTATCGAGTTCCGAGCGAGGACTACTCTCGTGTCGACTCGAACTTCATTGTCGACTTCAACGTTGACGGAATGATCTGGGACAAGATCTGACATGCACTACACATCCTGGCTTATCAAGCGAGGGTGTCTCGAGAACTACTCGGAGCTTGCTTCGGTGTGGGATGAACTCGATTTCGTGTGGTATATTCCTGATGATGAAGATAAAGCCATTCAGGCTCTTCGTATGCGGGATGAATACTGCTATGAAACGGGCATGCCCTCGCCGAGGCAAGCTCCGGCTTCGTTCCTTGAGGTCTTTGTGAGCATTACCGATGCCTTGACTGCCATGCTTTACCAGGATAGGGAATCGTTCACGAAGTCCATTCTTCTGAATGCGGGCGCTCGTTCATATTCTGACGACGGGCGCCTGCCTTCAGAGATTCATGAGGAGGCTCTAAACATCGCGGAACGAGTGATGTACAGGACCTACTCTAGGAACGGAACCGGCGGACTATTCCGTATACCGGGGGCAGATACTCTCGAGATGCCCTTGACGACCCAAATGATTCAGTGGGCCAACTTGTATGATCCGTACCACTAAAAAGGAGGCCACAGGAGGTGGACTTTTACACGATTGAATCTTCGCCAACGCGGGGTCTTCCCGGGGTTATGGAGGCGGCGCCTTGGTTCCTGAACACGAATTCTCGCGACATCATGTTGCGCGACGGAGAGTTTGTCGCGATCTGGAATCCCGATAAAGGTCTATGGTCCAAGGACGAGTTCGACGTTATCGATATAATAGATAACGATGTTCGAAAATTCGTTGAGAATTCGGCACCCCAGCAGATGATCCCGAAGTTCTGCGCGTCAGAAAGAGACGGTGTTTGGAGACGATATCGTCAATGGTCCAAGAATATGGTTGATACAGACCACCCTCTTGACCGAATGCCAGTGTTCGCAGACACTCCAATTCGCCAAGATGATCATGTCTCGTATCGGCTTCCATATTCGCTGGAGGATGGGGTTCCAGTTAACTGGGCCAAACTCGTAGACACTCTTTATGATTCTTCAGAACGCCAGAAGATTGAATGGAGTATTGGTTCGGTCCTCACAGGAGATTGTCGAAAAATCGACAAGTTTCTAGTCTTCTATGGTGATCCAGGTTCTGGTAAATCAACAATTCTGAACGTTATGCAGATGCTATTTGGAGACTATAGCGTCGCATTCGACTCAGAGTCTCTCGCTCAGCGAAGTAACTCTTTTGCTTTGGCATCTTTTGTTGGCGATCCTTTAGTGGCTATTGAACACGACGGTGACTTGAGTCGAATCGAGACGAACACTCGTCTGAATTCGATCATCTCGAACGAGATCCAGCTCATCAACGAGAAGTTCAAGAAACCACATTCCATGCGTATATCAACTACGTTGATCATGGCATCGAATAACCCGGTAAAGATCACTGACGCAAACTCTGGTATTCCAAGACGCCTGCTTGATGTTTCACCATCGGGAAGGCGTCTGCCGATAAACGAATACACTAGCGTCATGGACGGCATTCATCGGGAACTAGGCATCATCGCCAAGCATTGTATTGATGTGTATCGAAGTCTTGGGCCGAACTATTACCGAAATTATAGATCCCAGACTATGGTTTCAGAAACTAATCCCATCTACAACTTCGTAATGGAGATGTATGAAGATTGGGGCTCTGACGACAAAGTCACTCTCGCTAAGGCATATTCGGATTATAAGGATTACGCTGCTGAGACTGGGATCCAATATGTGGTACCAAGGTATCGATTTAAAACTGAGCTTTGTCGATACTTTCGAGAGTTTCGAGATCGCGTTATGATCGACGGAGTATCTTATCGGAGTCTGTTTGTAGGTTTTCAGAACGACAAGTTCGAAAACTCAGAACTCACTCCGACCGTCGTGAAGAGCGATTCGTGGCTCACCCTGCAAGGAGGAACTCCGTCCATATTTGACGAGCATTTTGCGGGCTGTAAGGCTCAGCTTTCGTCAAAGAACGGAACACCTCAAAAGGCCTGGATACATGTGGACACGGTGCTACGAGATATTGCACCTATCGACGAGCACTATGTACTCATGCCCGAAGAGTACATCTGCATTGATTTTGATCTGAAAGGAGATAATGGTGAAAAAGACCTCAATGCTAATCTTCGCGCTGCTTCTGCTTGGCCTCCGACGTATGCGGAAACGTCAAAAAGCGGCGGCGGCATCCACCTCATCTATCGATATCCTGTCGATAAAGATACCCTTGCTGAATATTCGCCTGGAATTGAAATCAAACGATTCCGGGGGAACGCGTCTCTTCGGAGACGACTGTCCCTTCACAACGGGCGAGGTATCGAGGATTATCCGGGAGACCTCCCCGCAAAGGCTCCCAAGATGATCAACAAAAAGCACGTTCAGGATGAGAATCATCTCAGGACCCTAATCGCTAAGGCGCTCCGTAAGGAGGTGCACGCCAACACTGCTCCAAATGTCGACTTCATCAAGAGCATTCTTGACGAGGCCTACGAGTCTGGGATCACGTACGACGTCACAGACGCTCGCAATGCCGTGACCTCTTTCGCAATGTCTTCGACAAATCAGAAGGATCGCTGTCTCAAGATTGTCCAACAGATGCACTTCATGTCTGAGGACAAAGCTGAGGTGGCTAAGGACGGAAACGGACGCATCGCATTTTTCGATGTTGAGGTCTTCCCGAATCTGTTTGTCATCTGCTATAAATTCCCTGGCGAGGAGGTTGTCCATTTCTGGACGAATCCTTCTGCCAAAGCAGTGAAGTCATTGTTTGATCTTCGGTTGATTGGATTCAACAACCGTAAGTACGACAACCACATCATGTATGCGGCGTCGCTCGGATATTCGAACGCGGAGCTCTTCGAGATCTCTCAGCGCATCATCAACAACGAGAAGAACGCAACATTCCGTGAGGCATACAACCTATCCTACGCGGATATTTACGACTTCTCGACGAAGAAGCAGTCTCTCAAGAAGTGGGAGATTGAGCTCGGGATCAAACACCAGGAGAACAACATCCCTTGGGACCAGCCGGTTCCTGAGGATCAGTGGGACGACGTTGTCGAATACTGCAAGAACGATGTCAATGCCACTGAGCTGGTGTTCGACCATCTCGCTAGTGACTGGGGTGCTCGCAAGATCCTTGCGGAGCTCTCCGGTCTGAGCGTCAACGACACCACAAACCAGCACACCTGTGCTCTGGTGTTCGGTAAGGAGCGTCAACCCGATAAGTCGAAGTTCGTTTACACTGATCTCAGCGAGATGTTCCCGGGGTACACCTTTGACAGATTCAAGGGTTCGTCTTACCGAGGCGAAGATCCCGGGGAGGGTGGTTACGTATATTCGGAACCTGGATATTACGAGAATGTTGCCCTCCTCGATGTTGCGTCGATGCACCCGACGTCGATCGAGCAGCTCAACCTGTTCGGTCCTTACACTCAGCGCTACAGCGAGCTCAAGCAGGCTCGAGTTGCGATCAAGCATAAGGACATGGACGAGTTGAGTAAGCTTTTCGACGGGCGTCTCGTTGAGATCGCGAAGAACTACGATCTTGACGAACTCGGCAAGGCGCTCAAGATTCCGATCAACTCCATGTATGGGCTAACGAGCGCTAAGTTCGACAATCCGGCATGGGATCCTCGGAATGTCGACAACATTGTCGCTAAGCGCGGAGCTCTGTTCATGATCGACCTCAAACACTATGTGCAGGAGGAACTCGGTCTGACTGTCGCTCACATCAAGACAGACTCTATCAAGATTCCCGGAGCAACACCTGATGATATTCAGAAGGTGATGGACTTCGGGAAGCGGTATGGGTACGACTTCGAACATGAAGCCACCTACGCCAAGATGTGTCTCGTCAACAAGGCAGTGTACATTGCGAAGTATGCATTCCCTCATGAAGGCAAATGGACTGCTACAGGTAAGCAGTTCCAGGAGCCTTATGTATTCAAGAAGCTCTTCACCAAGGAGCCGATTGAATTCGAGGATTATACCCAGACCAAACAGGTCAAGACCGCGATGTATCTGAAGTTCCCAGATGGGGCCAACCACTTCGTTGGTAAGGTCGGTGAATTTGTTCCGATCAAGCCGGACCGAGGTGGCGCTGAGCTCCTTCGGATGAACAACGAAGGAGAGATCAAAGACGCCGTCGTTGGGACAAAGGGCTATCGCTGGAAAGAAGCGGAGATGGTCCGATTCATGCATCAGGAGCAGGACGTCGATACGTCTTATGCCGAGATGCTCGCCGATGAGGCAAAACAAGCGATCGAACAATTCGTCGATCTTGAAACACTATGCCGCTGAGAAAGGAAAACATCATGGCATTCAACAACACCCCCTCCGATCTGGTTATCGAAGACGCTCGTCTGCTCTTCACGAACTTTGCTGGGTCGCCTACTCGATACAACCAGGATGGAGGTAAGCGCGAGTTCTCGGTTGCTATTCCTCTGAACCTCGTCGAGGATCTCGAGCGAGATGGTTGGAACGTCAAGTACCGCAAGAACCAGGATGGTGAGTTCGATCCCGAGCGTCCTTACCTCGCCGTCAAGGTCTCGTACAAGTTCCGTGCTCCGGCCATCTGGCTGGTCACCGGTGGTCGTAAGCAGCTCCTCAATGAGGACACTGTCGGCACCCTCGACAACATCACGATCAAGACGGCAGATGTGGTCATTCACCCGTCGGTTTACGACATCCGTGGACAGAAGGGTATCTCCGCTTATGTGAAGGAGCTGTATGTCGTGATGGACGACGAGTCGGCTTCCTTCGCGGCGAAGTACGCGGATCTCGACTGATCATATTTTAAGGCGGGGGTGGGCTGTGAAAGGTCTGCCCCCGTCTTAGCTGAAAAGGAGTTATCGTGTATAAAGAGTACGCTGACATCTGGGCGGATGTACCGGGGTTCAATCACTACGAGGCAAATCGTAAGGGTGCCATTCGTCGGAAGAATACTGGCGTAATTCTCAGGCCATTCAAGCGCGGAAGCAACACGCGCTATGTCCGGCTGTATACGACTCCCGGTGAGGCCCGAGAGCTCTCGGTCGCATCGGTGATCTGGGCTGCTTTTTACAAAAGGTGGCCCGACAGGGGTCTATACGTCTGTCATGCGGACGGAGACCTCGAAAACAATTCGCTCGATAACCTGTTTCTAGGTACTCGAACGGATGTCCGAAAAACACGGCGGCGTCGAGATGACCTCATCTGGGCGCAGCTACAAGAGGAAGGAGAACTGGTTCTATGAGTAACTGGTTCGAAACCATTGTTCCGGGCGACCGTACATGGTCAGCCGAAAACATCAAGCGCACGAAGACGGTCGCGAAAGGAGGGGCGACTGATATCGCACGATATCTGAGCACAGTGCTTGAACGCACGGATGATCCCGCTCTTAACGGCGACAGCTTCACCGCGGTTGTTAACATCAAGAACGGCTTCATCCCTGCTAACGGTGACTACTCCGGATTCTCGATTCAGATCGAGGGCATTGTCATGGGTGAACAGGTCAACAAGACTGTCAATGGCAGTAGCGACCCCGTGGCTACGGAATACATCTGGAATGTTCAAAAGATCGTATTCTTTGTGAGCGGTCGTAATGCTAACGACCACACCAAGGAAACTGTGATCGACGCCGGCGATGACTGGATCATGCGCGCTATTACGCACGGCGATGAGCAGGAACCAGGATTCGGCAAGGGCGCTAAGTACGGCTCGTGGTGGGCCAACAACGCTGAATTCAACCCGAAGATCACGAGTGCTTCCAGGATTTCGATCAAGGGAGCCCTCAGGAAAGACCCCGGAACGGAGCAATTCTGATGACGCAGATTCCCGATAACATGAAGGCATATCTCAAGACTGTGGGGGCTCGGTTCAACCGCGACCCTAATTCTGAGAAGGTTATCAACTCTGGTGTTCTGGCCATTGCGAAGCAAGCGGTTGGAAACACCATCGCAGACGACGAGCCCTACACCATTCGGATCAACTTCCAGAATGGTCGGATCGTCGGATCTGAGGCCCAACCTCGTCTCTCTGTGGAACTTCTCGATGGGCGTGCGTCTACGTCTTCGATCGGTGTCCCCAAGGAGAATACCGAGGTCTTCCTTGAACTCAAGACTCTTATCGCCGAAGGGTACCGGCCGATCCTGAACGGTGATTCTTGGGTTGCTCGCGTGAAGATGGATGGCACTACGGTGAAGACCGTATTCGTCAACCGCGATTTCAGCGAAGAGGATCGAGAACTCATCAAGGCGGCTCTGCTTCGTGGGTTGGCTCCTCAGGTCCAGATGTAACACAAGATAGGAGATATTCAACATGGCGTTCAAGACGATGGACGGTCCTGACCTCAGTGTGACCAAAGAGACGTTCGACACTCCGCCTCGAGATAACCCGCCAGCGGATTTCTCACCTCTGGTGTTGACTGGCTATGACGCGACCATTGACGGGCTGCATTCATACAAGAAGGACGGCTACTGGTATGTCGACTGGATGGAATGCACTTCGCTTTTCGGCCACACGAACATCAGCGCGATGAGTCCGTTCTCATGGGAGTGGATTGCTCGCTGCTCGATTGTGGGCGGCGGATGGGTTCGTGACAATGTCGAGTTCTACCACGCTATCCCTGAGGAGATTTGCGAGCGGCTATTGTGTCTCCTATTCGATGACGATGACGAATAAACTATATTCGCATCAAGAAGAGGCCCTGAGGCTCCTGCATAGTGGTAATGTCCTAGTCGGCGGCGTCGGCTCGGGTAAGTCACGTGTGGGGGCCTCATGGGCCCTTTCGAAGGCAGACACAAAGAAGATCGTCGTTATCACCACTGCGCGGAAGCGAGACTCTCTCGAGTGGGAAGGTGAGTTCGCCGCGCTTGGCGCTAACTGCGATGATGCGACGATCGAGAGTTGGAACAATGTCTCGAAATTTGCAGATTACCATGATCATGTGTTCATATTTGACGAGCAGCGTGTTGTTGGATCTGGTGCTTGGGTTAAGAGCTTTCTCAAGATAACGAAGCACAACCTGTGGATCCTATTGAGTGCGACACCGGGGGATACCTGGCTTGACTACGTACCCCTGTTCATCGCGAATGGGTTCTACAAAAACAGGACCGCGTTCTCAGAGCAACACATCGTCTGGGATCGATTCGCGAAGTATCCTAAGGTGAAGCGATTCGTCAATACTGGTGTCCTCGAATCTCGCAGACGGCGCATTATCGTGCCGATGCCTGCTGAGAGGCATACGAGACGCAATCGAAAGGATATTTTCGTACCGTTCGATCGAGACGAGTACGATCTGATTGTTAAGAAGCGGATGGACCCTTGGACAAAGGAACCGATCCGAAATGCTGCTGGAGTATGTTATGCTCTCCGACGTAGTGTGAACTCTTCTGGCAACAGATTGGATCAGTTGCGCAAGATCGTTACGAAGCGTCGCAGAGTGATCGTGTTCTACAACTTCAACTACGAACGAGATGAGTTGCTGAAACTCAAAGACGAATTCGTAGTAGCTGAGTGGAACGGTCATGCACACGAACCAATCCCCGGTGGAGACTCTTGGGTATATTTGGTTCAGTACACGGCTGGGGCTGAGGGGTGGAACTGTATTGAGACTGATACGGTTGTGTTCTACAGCCTCAACTACTCATACAAGGTGTTGGAGCAGGCGGAAGGTCGAATCGACCGCATAAACACCCCTTACACTGACTTGTGGTACTACTACTTCAAGTCGGAGTCAGGAATCGATTCCGCCATTTCAAAGGCAGTGGCTGAGAAGGCCACATTCAACGAGCGTACATTCGCTCACAATCTGTAAAGGAGCGCCATCATGGCACGCAATCTGGTTCTGTTCGATCCCGCCGGCAACAACTGGTGTGTTGTTTGTCGTATTGGATCTATTGGGGATACCCCCAGGAGCATCGTCGCATTCTACAAGACTGAGGAAGAGGCCAATGCGGCGGCCAAGAGCATTCGAAAGAAGAGCGACATCCCCGTCAATATTCAGATCTTCCAATATTCATACGCGAAAGACGAAATGGATATCTTGCAGCTGTTGTTGCTTGATGGTATCGATTGCGCGATCAAGTACGTGGCTGGCTGAAGAATTCAAAGAACAGGAAGAAAGATGACTGAGACTATTGTCTGTGGAGTTGATCCGAATCGTAAGTGGATGTTGCAAGTGATCGCATGCGACTACGTTGGGGGAAAACGTATCGACTTCATGTGGTTCTTCAACACTCGGGCTGAGGCTGAGACTCGTCTCGAACAGCTTACTAGTAATGAGAGGGGTCTAAACATGATTGCCAAGATCATCAAGGTCCGAGCATTCGAACATCACGGATCAGGATTCGAACGTGTCGAAAAGGAGAACTGAAATGAACGCTGATTACTCGACTGATGTTGTTGGGCACCCTGATCGGATGATCTACCGATTCTCGATCGTCGGATATTTGTTCGGACGAGAGTTGTGGAGGAAGACGTTCTTCTGCGAGGACAAGGATCGTGGGGTTGCCTACGCTGAGTGGTACCTCAAGAATCGTGTGGCGAGTATTGCTTGCGATCGATACCGGGTCGAAGTGTTCGACGGCGGGGATACTCGTACGGTGCTTGGTGGACGGGCTCCTAAGAAGATGGATCCTTGGAGGGCGGACGTTGCCGATATCATGAGGACGTACTCTCCTTGGGACACGACCTTCAAGGCTGCTGTCAATCAGGCGGGCTGGAAGGAACGTCATGGAGTGTCTCGGGTTCGTAGTGCGGCCATGAAGGTTGGTGTAGGTGCTGGGAGGCACTGATTTTTGATGGGTGGGGGATCTCTTAAATGGGGTCCCCCGCTCGTCAAAAGAGACTAGGATTATCGTTTTTTGCCCCCTAAGTTCTTTGCCATTTCTTTACCATTCTAGTGGGTGTATGGATCTGAGTGGGTTTGCGGTTTTGCCAAAAATGACGGCAAGTGGGTTTGTGGTTCGGGCGAAGGGTGCAATTTGTCGAAAATGGCTTGACAATTTTTGGCAACTTGCCATTTTTAAAACAAAAATGGCAACCCCTTTTTCGTTGGAATATCAACAAAAAGTCTATCTATTTGTCATTTGTCACTTTATTTTATAGAGATAATAATAAAAAAAATATATATATAATATAAAACCCCTTCATTTTTGACATTTGGCAAATCACTCAAAAGTCCTAAAAATTTTACCAAATCTTTACCTAAGAGCTTACCCCATCCGAGTAGCCGCTGCCCCCTCCGTCAAGAATCCGTCGTCTAGGACTAAAGTCCTATATTTATTCAAGTGGGTTTGTTCAACAGCAAAACACGCCCAGCATAATGGAGAGAATGAAGGAATCGACCCATACACCCACTTAAGTGGGTTTGAGTTTCACATTCGTCACATCTGTAACAACTCTCCTTATACCGTTTATCGCACCCTCGAAAGGAGCCAACATGAGTGTGCGCGAGAACAAGTATCAGAGCGAGCTGATCAAGAAGATCTCCGCTCGGTTCCCACAGTCCATGGTCCTGAAGAACGATCCGAATTATATTCAGGGTGTTCCGGATCTCCTGGTGCTCTGCGACGAGCGCTGGGCCATGCTTGAGGTCAAGGCTTCCCGCAAGGCCTCACACCGCCCCAACCAAGAGTACTACATTGCTAAGCTCAATCATATGGGGTTCGCTCGGTTCTTGTATCCCGAAAACGAGGAAGAAGTCCTCAGGGATCTCGACGAGTATTTCAGCCAGGCGTGACGTATGCAGTTTTACGACCATCGCAACCTCGCAGGCAAGCACGCATTTCTCGGGGCCAGCAAATCTTCATGGCTCCGATACGACGAAGCGAAACTACAGGAAACCTATCGCAAAGCACAAGCGGCTGCGCTTGGAACTCGCTTGCACGAATTAGCTGCAGAACATATTCAGTTGGGCCTCCCGTTCGGAGAGCCCGATGAACACGATCAGTTGATGTCAACGGTCGCGAAGTTCGTTAACGACGCAATCTCGTACAAGATGAGCCCAGAGACGGTACTATATTACAGCGAGTACGCCTTTGGGACCGCAGACGCCATATCCTTTGACGAGGGCTCCGAATTCCTTCGCATTCACGATCTCAAGACCGGGGTTGGCCCAACTAAATTCGAGCAGCTCGAAATTTACGCGGCCCTGTTCTGTCTTGAGTATGGCGTGCAACCAACCGTACAGATGCAACTCCGCATCTACCAACACGGCGAACCTCGAACCCATATTCCCGAGTCTGACGACATCCGGGATATTATGGATCGGATTGTTCATTTCAGTGATATTCTCATGGAGAGCGACAATGACTGAAGATACTCTATCCCATTACGGCATTTTGCGGAAGTCGGGCCGGTATCCGTGGGGCTCGGGCAAAGACCCGTATCAGCGCTCACGCGATTTCCAGGGCCTCGTCAAGGGGCTCGCGGATAAGGGCATGGGCGAAGCCGAGATCGCTAAGGGTCTTGGTATGACCACGACTGAACTCCGGGCAACCAAGTCCATCGCCAAGCGCGAACGCCAGGCAGTGGAGATTGCCATGGTCCGGAAGCTCGATGCGAAGGGCATGTCCCAGGCAGCAATTGCCGATCGTATTGGCGTCTCGGCCTCGACCGTCCGCAACTACCTCAAGGATGACGCAGGCAAGACCTCGTCTAAGATCGAAGGCGTCGCGGATATTCTCAAGCGAGAGGCCGACAAGCACCGTTATATTGATATCGGCAGCGGCACGGAAGGTTCGCTCGGCACCACCG
>ERZ773018.227-NODE-227-length-37902-cov-8.951700_pt1 | contig 37902 bp, 30 predicted proteins | sample MGYA00580840_ERZ773018 | MGnify/ENA primary metagenome ERZ773018 (study PRJEB29015, sample SAMEA2738125) | human oral metagenome | biome: human oral; feature: human-associated habitat; material: saliva | place: China | collected 2256 ... | reverse complement strand
TAGAAAAATCTGTTTCAGTTTCTACGAGAAAATTTGTTCCTGTAGAGGATTCAGCAGCTACTTCACAAGCAGCTTGAAGAATATTGAGTTTTTTACCTGGTTGTAGATGAAAGACACAAAGCATATATTGCCCATTTTTTGGATTTGGAAGCTCCAAATTTACATAGGCTAGTTGATGAGGATTTAAAGATTCCATCAATTCTTTTGTTTTTGTCATTAAGTTATTATAAGAAATATAAAAATCTGTACTTTAAAGATACCACCTGACATTAGAGTCAGATTTTTGTTTTAATATTCTTCATTCTGATAGTCAAACTCCATATCTTTTAAAATATTTTCAAGTTCAGATAAAAGTCATTTGAGACTTTTTTTTGATAAAACTGGTTTCTCGTCTAAGAAAAGTTCAGACAAAGAAGGAAAATATTCACTACTATTCACAAAAAACTGATTTCGTTCATCCTTATCAATACATTTTGGATTATCTAACAAAAGTTTTAATTCTTGATAAAGATTCTTTGCTTCTTCATATCATAATTCTTCAAAATCAGAAACTATTGCATTAAAAAGCATCTCCTGGTAATCTCAGTCTGAAAAAATCTCTTTGATTTCAGTAGTAGTTTTTTTATTTTTTAGATCAAAATCTAGATTTTTTTTAGATCAAGAGTCTAATTTCTCAAGTTTTTTCATAAAGACAAAAGAAGAAAAATAAAACAATATAAGTATAGATAGAATTCTTATTTTTGCAAATTTTTATAAAGATTGATTTTTTTCCCTTATTTATATTTATAAGTGATAGGTCAAATCAAATACTATAAAACAATATTTTATTGCAAATCGCTTGCAATTTTATAGGATTTTCCTATTATATGAAACAATGGCGATTGTAGCTCAGCTGGTTAGAGCATCGGATTGTGGTCCCGAGGGTCGCGGGTTCGATTCCCGTCAATCGCCCCAGCTTATAGAATCTATCATAATATACAAATAAAAAAAAGAAGTCTGCTTTTAGACCTCTTTTTTATTATTTTCTACTTTTTCTCCTTCTTAACTTTCATCCAAGGATAATACTTTTCAATATAAGATCTAATTTCCCTTGGTTTAATAATTCCAAATTCAGTAATAATTCCACGAATAAACTTTGGCGGGATTTTATCAAAAGCAAAATTAAGAAGATCTAATCCTTCAGGTGCATCTTCCCAAACTTCATGAGAATGTCTTTGTTCTATCTGGATAGTATCATGAACATCTACTTTTAATAAATTACCAGCAATGTATACTGGCACATTTGCATACAAAGCAGAAAGTCCAACCGCATAACTTCACACCTTATTAATCACACCTCCATCAAGTTTGATAGCATCACAACCAATAATTACACAATCCATCATTAAATCAGTTCCACTTTCTTCATCCATCAAAAAAGGGGCAACTCCATCAACTACCATAGTTGTATCAATTCCTTCTTCAATCAAATCTTTTGCTGTCTTTCTTCCTTGATAAAGAGGACGAGTTTCTGTATTAAAAACCTTAAAATTTAGTCCTTTTATCTTATGTAAAGCTAATGTTTTTACTGCTGAAGTACTATGACAATGGGTTAATACATTATCTCCATTTTGGATTACTCATAGACCATTTAGGATTGCTCTTTCTGCTGTTTCTTTGATAAGATTAAGATAATAAGTTGCCGATTCAATTACTTTATTTTGTACTTGTTGACAATCTTCTTCTTTTAATGTTGCAATTTGTGCTTTAATATAATCCATTCCATTGAAAAGCATAGGTTCGGTTGGTCTTGCTTCAATAAGCATTTGCATTGCTTGCTGTATAAATTCTAGGAATTCTTCTTTTGAAGCAAAAGTCTGATTTTTAGATTCAGAAATTAAAATTTCAAAAGCTGACTTTGCAATATTGGTCGCTCCCTGAATTTTAATATCCTTAATATCTTCTACTACTTGAATAATGTTTAAAAGTTTATTTTCCATATTCTATTATCTCATAATAAAAATAAAACACCCAAGTATACTATAAAACTCAAAAAATTGCAAAAAAACTGTTTTTTTTTATAATTTAATTGTTTTATTATTATAGTATTGAATTAAGATGAATGCTGATCAGAAATCAGCTTTATTTAGCTTTTTAAGTTATATTTTTATTATAATCACTTTGTTGATTATTCATTTTCAGTATGAAAATTTACAAAGTCGATTTTTAAATTATTCCATTATATTTATATTATTTTCTCTTATTTGGTTTATTCTTCCTATTTTATGGCATAAACAAGATAAAAAAAATATACTTTTAAAAAATATACTTCTGATCATAGAGGGATATCTTATTTTAGTTATGTTAATTAAACCAGAGCTCAACTTTAGCCAATGAGAATTTATAATTTTTTACCTAAGTTGTGTTTGAATTTATATTAGTACATTTGATTATATTCCACTTACTAGATATTTAAAATTATGACTTAGTTTGAGTACATTAGTTTTTATGATGAGTATTGAAATATTTATGATCTATAGGGAGCCTCTCAATCTCTCTGAATTTATAGAATCTCGTAATTATTATCTTCACTATTTAAATACTGATTCTGAGGATTCCCTATATTCTATTATTGATCGATCCAGTTCTCAGCAGCAAAAAAAACGAACTCAAAGTCAGAATTTTTCTTTTATTCTTCCTTATAATGAGAGCCAAAACATACAATATTCTCTACTAAATGATAATAGAAATTTTAAAGATAGCAGTATCCTTGTAATTCAAGATCCTTCATGAAATCTCTTTGAAATATCCCCCCAAAGTAAACTCTCTTTTTCTACAATTACTAAAACACTCAATTATCAGCTTTATTATGGAAAAATTAAGAAAATAAGTTTGGATAGTTTTATACAAAATGAAACTTTATCATCTCTACAAAATAATTATAAAGAACAACTATCATTATTTGTAAAGAAAAAGATTCCCTTACTATTTTCTTCAAATCAAAAACTTAAAGAAATAAGTTTTATATATACTAAATGGCTTGCTAATTGGAATCCCTTTTATCAAAAAAATGGAAACATAGCAGAAGAATATCATAAATTTTTTATTATGAAAAACATGTGAAAAAGAAAAATAGAAGATAATAAACAAAAAACAGTAAATAACTATGATTTCTGATTAAAATCAATTTTGTGAAAAACTCAAATTTTTCAATTTTATAAAAAGAAAAAATAAAGTTTTTTCACATTATTTTTTAACAAAAATATTATCTAAATAAAAATTATTTTTTCTTTTTTCACTTTTTTTAAAAAAACTCACTTTTTTTTCACAGAACAAAAAAAGAAAAAATACCTTCTTTATCTCTAATAAAATATCATCAATTCACAAAAAACTATAATTTTTTTCTTACTATCATTTTTATCTTTTTTAAATTTATATATTTTACTTAATCATGAAAAAGCTCGTTGATTTTCTCTTGAAAAGATTTTTCAATTTTATAAACTTGTGATTGTTTATTATATTAATTTAATGGATGAAGGATTATATTAAAAGATTATTTGTTCTTTGTTTTTTTTGAATATTTGTAGGATTTTTGTTTTATAATTTATTAATCGGTCAAAGTATTGTACAAATGTCTCATCAGGAATTTAATTATCCTGTATATGCTATTTTAATAGCTTTGTCTTTGTATGTTGTTTGGTGTTATGGATTAGTGCCGACTCATGTTAAATTTAGTAGAGCTATCTTATTTGTAATTGGTATTGTATCTTTGATAGTAGGAAAAACCTTACTAGCTAATGATTGAGCTCATGGTGTTTTCTTTTGAGATATTGCTAGTGTTTTTTGAGTGATTACTTTGATTGTTGGTCCTACAGGTTTAATTTTTACTCAGAAAATTAAAAAAGAAAAGGAGGAAAAAGATTTGGAAATTATTGAGGTTTAGCTTAGTTTTTCTCTGTTTTTTGTGTAAAAAAAGTGAAAAAAACTGATTTTGTATAAAAATGTTTTGATTTTTCTTGGGATTTTACTATACTGAGAAAGTCAAATAAGCCTAGGTGATGGAACTGGTAGACATGCTAGACTCAAAATCTGGTGACTTCACGGTCGTGCGGGTTCAAGTCCCGCTCTAGGTAATCTTGATGGAAGTCTGGATTTAAATTCAGATTTTTTTTGTTATTTCTTTTGCATTTCATTATGGAAAAAGTATAGTTCATTTAATTCTTTTATTTTTTTGATCTGTGAAGTATGAGTACAACAACTCTTAAAATAGGGAAAATGAAGTGGATCTATCTTTCTAGACCTGATCGTAGACAACTAGAAGATATGGTAAAAGGATTAGATTTGCATGAAATGGTTGAACAAGATATTTTAGAACCTAGTGCTCATGATAAAATTGATATTTATGATGATTGTATTTTTTTGGTAATGCATTTTCCAAAGTATAATGAAAAATTAGAAAAATATGTTTCAAATGAAATGAATATTATATTGGGTAAAGATTTTATTATTACAATTACTAAATATCCGACAAATAATATTGAGAAAATTAGACAAGAATATATATCAGAAATTAGAGAAGAGTGAGATGATGCTGAAGAATATAAGGTTTCCCCTTATTATATTCTCTATAAAATTATCGATGTGATGTATGATAAGGTATTAATTGGATTAAATAAATTCAATTTAGATTTAATGGAAATGGAAAAGCAAGCTTTTGATAAAAATTTTGTTGATGCAAATTTTCTTAAGAAAGTTTTAATTAAAAAGAGAAATACGGTTCTTTTAAAAACAATATTTACTCCTCATGAAGAGATATTAGTAGAACTACAAAAGGCAACTGCAAATTTTTATGAAGGAGATTTGGATGTATATTTTGAGGATCTAGAGTATAAAACAAGTAAAATTTTGTGATATATTTCTATTATTCATGAAAATATAGATTCTATTTGAGAAATATTCAATACTCTTACTAATATGATGACAAATACAAATGTCTGAATTTTGACTATTTTGACGGTAATTATTGGAGTTATGACTATGATTAGTGGAATGTTTTGAATGAATGTACAATTACCTTTGGCTGATAGTCCTTATGCATTCTTGATTTTGCTAGTGATTATGATAGTTATGGGAGTTTTGATTGTCCGAATCTTTAAAAAGAAAAAGTGGTTTTAAGTCTGGTTTTAGTTTGTTTTTTTGTTGTTGATGTTGTATCAATCTAGAAAAAGAAAGAAAAAGTCTAAGTTTTTTGTATTGTTGTTTTGATTTCTTTTTTTATTAGTGATAGGAGTTTTTTATATTATAGGAGCTAGTTATAATAGCAAAATTTTTTATCAACCAGGTACAAGGATTGAAATTTCAAAATGAGAAACTTTTTCTAAATTTTATTGACATTTGTCAGGTTTCCAAAAAATAATGATGAAATTTTGGATGAGAAATTATTCTCGTGATTTACCTAAGTTACAAGAATGAATTTATCATTTAAGTGGTAGTTATTCTAAATTGGAGTTGATGAATTTTATAGCTCAATGACCAGAATTAAGTCATACGAAATTAACATTTTTGGAATGATGGTCTATTTATGATATTGATCAGTATTTGACGAAGAATAATTTCTTTAATGCTGGTGTTTATTTACAAAAAGTACAAGATCAGCAATTTATAGAAAAAATGAGATCAGAATTTAGTTTTTTAGCACTATTGCCTGAGGGGAAGAGTTTAGAGGGGTTTTTATATCCAGATACTTATTTCTTAGATCAACAGTGAAATTCTATTGAGAAAGTTATAAAAATGCAGCTTGAAAATTTTGATAATAAGGTATGGAAAAAATATCGTGATCAATTTATTACCTTTACTCCTCAAGGATTGGATTTAACTAATTATCGTGCATTGATTTTGGCTTCTGTTATAGAAAATGAGGAAAAAAATCAAACAAATAAACCACTTATTGCAGGAATATTTATTAATAGATTGCTTGCAGGGATGAGGTTAGATGCAGATGTAACTTTGTGTTATTGATTAAAACTTCCTTATAGTCAATGTAGAGATGCTATCCCCTCAAATCTTTCAGATGCTACAAATTTATATAATACTAGGCAAAATATAGGTCTTATGCCAACTCCTATTTCTTCTCCAAGTATTGCTACTTTGGATGCATTGTTTAATTATCAAAAAACAGATGCATTGTTCTATTTGCATGATAATCAGGGAAAAATTTATTATGGAGTAACGTTGGAAGAACACAATCAAAATAAGCTAAAATATCTTAAATAATAATATATTAACTTTCAAAAAAGGAGAAAAAAAGAACAAAATCTGACTTTTCTCTTTTTTTAACTTGAAAAATAAAGGTAAAAAGATACATTATATTCAAATTTATTTCTTTTTTTTGTCAAGATGAAGAAACCTTTTAGTATTGTAAAGAATGCGTATTTATGGCTTATTCTTTGAGTTGCAGGTATGGTTATTTCTTGGATTGTATTTATACTTAATGCTCAGTTTTCAGAAGAATTTACAGGAGGTGTAAGTATTACTTTTGAGGGAAAATTCTCTGATGATGCTAAATTTCAGGAAGATTTAAGTAATTATTTGGTAGATAAAGGATTTCCTAAAATGAAAATTTGACTTGAAAAGTCAAATACTCAAGTATCAGTAAAACTTAATCAAAGATTTGAGAATGATGAACAAGTAAATCAGATTTCTCAGCTTATTCCTCTCTTTTTGCAGGAGTCAAAGTATATTGATTCTACAGAAGAGATCATTGATCAAGCTATTATTGGTCCTAGTGTAGGAGATTATATGCAAGAGACAGCTAGTCAAGCTCTAGGATTTGGTATTATTGCTATGGTTATCTATATGATTTTTTCTTTTGGAACTATCAGAAAACAAATTTCTCCAGCAATTTTGGCTGTAGTAGTAGTTTTGACTACTCTTATTAGTGTAAGTTTCCCAGCTGGAGCTTATGGTATTTGGATGATGATAGATGCTAGAGTTCAGATTGATACAGTATTTATTATTGCGATTTTGACAATTATTGGTTATGGTATCAATGATACTATTATTATCTTTGATAGAGTAAGAGAGAATATGCTTGCACATAAAGATATAAAAGGTAATCAACTTCTTTCTGTGTTTGATGATAGTATTTGGCAAACGATGAAGAGATCTATGGGTACTTCATTGTCAACATTGCTTGTATTGATTGCAATGATGGTATTTTGATCTGGAGTATTAGCAACTTTTGCTTTTACTGTAGGTATAGGAGTTGTTGCTTCTACACTTAGTAGTATATTTGTTGCAGTTCCTACTGCATACTTGATGTTGACTTTGACAAAGAAAGGAAAGTAAAACATAATAAAAAGTCTGACTTTTATGAGATTTATTCTTGAGTTAGACTTTTTTTGATTTTCTCTTTTTTTTTGAGCTTAAAATCATATAGTCAAGGTAATTTAATTTGGTATTAAGCTTCAAATGAAAACTTTGGCAATAGAAACTAGTTGTGATGATACTTCTTTAGCAATAGTTTCTTGTGATCAAGACTGAGTATTTCGTGTAGAGGATTTGTTAGCTTATTCTCAGATTTCTGAACATCAGAAATTTTGATGAGTAGTTCCAGAATTAGCTTCTAGATTACATAGTGAAAAGATTATTGCGATATTGCAAACTATAGGTTGGGAAAAAATTAACAAAGTTGACACAATTTCAGTGACAACTCAACCTTGACTTCCAGGATCTTTGGTGGTAGGTAAGACCGTTGCTTTTGAGCTTTGAACCTACTTTGACAAAAAAGTAATCCCTGTTCATCATATTCATGGACATATTTTTTCAATTTTACTTGAGAGAAAACTTGATGATATAGTATTTCCTCTTGTGATTTTGACAGCATCAGGTTGACATAATGATATGTACTTGATAGAGAAAAAGACAGAACAAAAGTCTGATTATTCTTCTCGTTTTCATCAGGAAGAATTTGCAGGTTTTATTATTAGTAAACTTGGATGTACTTTAGATGATGCTGCAGGAGAATGTTTTGATAAGGTATCAAGAATGCTTTGAGGTCCATATCCCGGAGGATCTTGGATTGGACAAAAGGCAAAAATGGGAAGATTAAATCCACAAGTAAAATTTAAGAGGATTTTTCTTTCTCATGACAAATATGAATTTAGTTTTTCAGGAATGAAGAGTCAGGTTTCTTTTCTTTTAGAAAAATTGAAAAAGGGAGGTATTGAATTAACAGATCAACTCATCTGTGATATTGCTTATGAATTTCAAGAGGCTGTTGTTGAGGTAATGGCAAAAAAACTTATTCAGGCAGCTCAGGAATTTTGAGCAGGGAGTATTGCAATAGCTGGTTGAGTCTCGGCAAATCAGAGGTTATCAGAAGTTATTGAAGAAATAAACAAGAAAAAAAATCTGAATTTTCCTTTTTTTTCTCCTGTAAAAATGGTTTATTCTACGGATAATTGAGCTATGATTGGAGTTGCTGGACTTTTACAGACAATCAGTTAGTTATATTAAAAATAGGATGATATTTTATTTTTTTCTTTGCTAATATGATAAAACATAGACATAAGTTAAGCTGGTCAAATACTAGGATTACGCTTTTGGAATATTGTGAAAAGAAATATTATCTGAATTATTATACTACAGCTCTTAGGTCTGATTATCCAGATTTTTGGAAAGAGGCACAAATATTGAAACGTTGTAAATCTTTAGAAATGTGGATGGGAGAGAAAACTCATTATTTAATCTCTGATTATCTTAATGCAGTTCAGTCTTGAAATTCAGTTGATGTTGATACTATAAAGTTGCATATAGCTCAGGAGATGAGAGATGAGTTTGAACTTTCTAAAAATAAAGATTTTTCTGAACTTAAATTTGATGATTTTTGATGATTAAGTGAGCATTTTTATTGAGAAAATGTAGATGATAGATTGGAGGAGGTGATTGGAAAAGTTCTTAATAATCTTGATCAATTTATTCTCTCGAAATGGTGAAAAAAAGTAATAGATTTTATAAAGAAGAAGTATTTGGTATATATTGAACATCCTAGATTTCCAGATTTTGATGCGATGAGGATTGATTTGGAGTGAATAGCTAGTTTAAGTAATGTAAATATTATGGCAAGTCCAGATTTTTGAGTTGTTGTTTGAGAAAATGAATATCTGATTTTAGATTGGAAAACAGGTAAGGATCCTTTTGATTCTTCAGCATTGACAGATCAGCTTAAGGTATATGCTCTGAAATTATTATTAAAAGCAACTAAAGGAAAAACTAATTTGATGAATATTAAAATTTCTGCTTATGAGGTCTATTTACCTTCTTTGTCTGTTTATGGAGGAGATGTTAAGCAAGAGGATATTGATGATATTGTACAAAAGATTTGAAAAGATGTTGATTTTCAAAAGAAATTTTTGGTTAATGAGGATCCTTTGGCTAATGAACCCTTAGATAGTACTGTATTTTCTCGCACTTTTCAAAAACAAAAGTGTGAACACTGTACTTTTAGACAGGTTTGTGATAAATTAGAAAAAATTGGAAAATAATGTCAGATTTTTAGTTTTTTCCTAAAATTAATGAAGAAAAAAGTTAATATTTTACGAGCTGGAGGAGGAACATGAGGACATACTTTTCCTATTAAGAGTATGATTCAGTATTTGGATAAGTATCATAAGGAAGAGGTTTGAGATCATTTTTGGGCAGGGAGTAGAAGAAGTCTAGAGGAAAAAACAGTTTCAGATTTACAACAACAAATGAAAAATCTGACTTTTTTACCTCTTTTGTCTGGAAAGTGGAGGAGAGAAAAAGGATTAGAACCTTTTTTGAAAAATATTGGGGATCTTTTTAAATTTACTATAGGAATATTACAATCTTTGGTTTATCTTCTTAGATTTAGGATAGATGTAGTTTTTTGCAAGGGAGGATATGTTGCTTTGCCTGTGGTAGTTGCAGCTTGGATTTTGAGAAAAAAGATTCTTGTTCATGAGTCAGACACTCGTGCATGACTTGTAAATCGTATTGCTTCTAAATTTTCTTCTTATAATTTTGTTGCTTTCCCAGAGGTATTGAAGGATTGAATTATTGTTGGACAAATTTTGTCAGAGGATTTGATTCCTGAAAAGAAATTAGTAAAAAAAACTCAAAATACTCAGGTTTTGGTAATGTGAGGTTCACAGTGAGCAAAAACTATTTATGAATCCCTGTTAACTCTTTTAAATAATGAAGAAAAATTAAGACAGTTAAATTTTGTTGTCGTACTTTGACAGTTGAATCAGGATTTGAAGGCTCAGTTTTTATCTTTTCAAAATGTAGAAGTTAAAGATTTTTGTACACAAAAGGAGATTGGAATGTTGTATGAAACATCAGATTTGGTTATAACGAGAGCAGGTACGACCTCTTTAGCTGAACAAGATTTATTTTGAATTAAGATGATAATGATTCCTATTCCTTGGACTCATGATCAAAAAAATAATGCTCTCTGGTATGTAAAACAGAAAAAATGAATTCTGATTGATCAGGAAGATCCTGATTTTATGGAAAAGTTGAAAACTATTTTGATTGAAAACATTGATTGGCATAAAGATTTAAAAATAGTTGATTATCTTTGAGTGATTTCACAAGGGAAAGAAAAAATTTCAAAAATTCTTTTAGAATTAAAGTAAAAAATATGAAAATTGTAATTTCGGGTATTGAAGATTTATGAATTAATAATTTATCTTTGCTACTTCAGGATTTAGGTTATACTAATCTTGTGTTTATTGATAAGGAGCAGTATCATATTAAATCAGATGATATTGTAATCTATGCTGATATGTTGAAGGATTCTTCTCTTGTTAAAAATGTTTTTTCTCTAAAATTTTCTGATCAGCAACCTTTGAAAGTTTGGAGTTGTTCTGATTTTTTATCAGAGATAAGTAAATATTTTTGTACTATTAGTCTTTATCAAAAAGATAAGGATCCCTCTGATATAGCAATTTGATTTTTTGAACATAATATTTCTGATTTTTGAGAAAAGACTTATTTTTTGAATGAAAAATTGACTGCGGATGTTCGTCAGATTTTTGATGCTATTTTATCTTGAAGAAAAATTCCTTATCATTTGATTAAAAAAATGTATTTCCTCATTGAAAATACTCAAAATCATTTATCAAATCTTTATTTTGAGAGATAGGATTTCCTTGACTTTTGTAGAGAGATAGAGATATATTAAGATGTTTTTATATTTTTCCCCTAAAAATATGATGAAAAAACGAAGAGAAATTTTTTCTAATCGATGACAATCACTTATGCAATTTCCATCTGCGCATTTGGCGTTGGTTTTTTTGATGGTGGTTGCAATGAGGGAGATTTATCTTTCAATGTCTTCTGTTTTATTTACAAAGCTTGTAGCTGGTTGACTATTAACTTTGCTTATAGCTGTTTTAGGATCTGTTTATGTTTTACATCAAAAACCTTGTAAAAATAGAATTTGCTATGCTTTTTGGGGATCTCAATTATTAGCTATTTTATGCTGAATTTGATATTTTTTCCTCGTAGAGGAGCGTTTTGTTTATTCTGAGAATCTTTTCCAGTATGGAATCTTATTGTTATTGGTTCTTGTAATTTTTGCAGTGATAGCTTTTCTTATGTGAAAAAATGAGAAAAAAATCTGGTATTCATGGACAAGTATTTTTCAGTCCTTGGCATTTTGATTATTGGCTGGTATTGTTGTTTGGGGAGGATTGAGTGCTGCGATATTATCTATAGAAAAGTTGTTTGAACTAGATTTTTCATCTGATTTGTATTGATACTTTGCTGCTTTTTCTTTTATTCTTCTTGGTGGATCCTTTGTATTTAACCATTACTTATTTGCAATCAAACAAATGCCGATAGAGCAGGATGAAGATATTGATATTGAAGATTCTCGTATAAGAAAAATTTTTGGAGTGTATATTTTCTTGCCATTAGCTTTTGTATATTTAGCAATATTTCTAGCTTATGGAATTAAGATATTGGTTTCAGGAGTTTGGCCTAAGGGGATTATTGTTATGTTGGGAATAGGATTTTTTGTCCGAGGAGTACTGACTATTTATGCAACTTTTCCTCAGAAGTGACAAAAGTTTGAACTTCTTAGAAAGATATTATTTTGTGGGTTCTTGTTTGTATCTATTATGATGGCAATTGCTCTTGGGCAGAGAATTTTGCAATATGGTATAAGCATCAATAGATATTTTATAATGATGGCAATCTTTTTGATAGTTGTTTTTTCCGTGTTTTCTTTGATATTTCCTAAAAATATATTCAGAATTTTGATTTCTTTTTTGTTCGGATTGAGTCTTTTGTCTCTTTATGGACCATTGAGTGCTACAAATGTTTCATTTAGGTCTCAGCAAAGTCAATTGGATGCTATCTTGATGAAAAATGATATTAATTTTCCATTGCAATCATGAAGTTTACAAAAAATAAAGTGAGAGGAGGTTGATCGTATTAATAATTTGTTGAGAGATTTTGATCATACGTATTCAAAAACTCAATGGAGTCAATTTTTTGGTACAGAATGTCAAAAAGAAACTATGTCAGAGAGTCGTTTTTGTGCTTGAATTGATTTAGTTGATGCTACTAGGGAGGAGACTTACTTTTCAGTTAGTTCTGATTATGATGCAGGATTTATTGCAGATATATCTGGATATAGTAAACTTTATTCTCTTTCAGATTCAAGGTCTACGAATGGAAGTGATTCTTCTTATGAGTTCACTTTTGGAAATAAAAAATATGAGTTAGACTTTTCTCCATATTGGGATGAACTTTATCAATTACATGACAAAAGAATCGTCAATAAGCCTGTTTTAGAGATAGAACAACCTACGCATAAATTTATTATTGATAGTGTATCTTGGGAAAAGGAATACTCAGGAAAAAATGTTATTAATTATTTTAATGGATATCTTTTGGTAAAGTAATTTTATTGTAAATAAAGGTTAATGAGTTTTCAAGATTTGGTATATTATTTGTTAAATATAAAGGATTTGAATGCTGAACATCTTAGAGATGCTCAGAGGTCCTTTGCAAAGAAAAATGGTTTGGACACATTACCGAGTAAATCACAGATTTTACAGGTATATTTTGATCTTTTGAAAGAAGGGAAGGTTGAGAAAAATTCAGATTTTGAACTTTTGCTTCGTAAAAGAGCTATTAGATCAATGTCAGGAATTGTAAGTGTGCAGGTTTTGACTAAACCATATCCTTGTCCAAGCCATTGTATCTTTTGTCCAAATGATCCGGAAATGCCAAAGAGTTATATCAAATCAGAACCTGGAGCAATGAGAGCTTGGCTTAATCAATTTGATCCAGTAAAACAGGTCTATAATAGACTTTATTCTCTTCAGCAGACGGGACATAAAACAGATAAAATCGAGATGATTGTGCTTGGAGGTACTTGGGATTTCTATCCAGACGATTATAAAAGAGAATTTATTCAAAGACTTTATGATGCGTGTAATACCTTTTCACAACTTGAAATAGAAAATAAGGTAGAAAATTCTGATCGAAAATACGCATTTCAGGTTAAAAACGAGGATCAGATTCAGCTTTCAGCTTCTTTGTCAGAGGCTGTTAAAATGAATGAAAAGGCTGAACATAGAATTATCGGTTTAACCATTGAGACGACACCTCCTTTTGTTACCCATGCTAACTGTCGTGAGCGAAGAGAGATGGGAGTTACAAGGATTGAAATGGGAGTTCAGTCTACTGATAATCAGATCTTGGAAATGAATAAAAGAGGTCACACTGTTGAGGAAATTAGAGTTGCAATGAATCGTCTTAGGCAGTATGGATTTAAGATGTCAATTCATATTATGCCTGGACTTTATGGATCAAGTCTTGAGAAAGATATTGATACTTTTAGGCAGATTTATGATGATGAATCTCTTAGACCAGATGAAATTAAATTTTATCCGACCTCTGTAATTCCACATACAGAGCTTTATACTCTTTATCTTGAAGGAAAATATCAACCAATAACTACAGAGGAAATTAGTCAGATTATTCGTCAGACTTTTCGTGAGATTATTCCACCTTATACGAGAATTAAGAGACTAATTCGTGATATTCCAGCTACAGAAATTAGTGCTGGATCTAATGTTACAAATCTTTCACAACTCATGCATGAAACTTTGTTGAAAGAATATAAAAATGCTGATTTAGATTATCGTTCATGATTATATAAAAGGCTCTATCCACATTTAAGAGTGTATGATGATGAAATAAATTTCGTTGAAGACTGTGTAAAGCTTGAGTGAGAAAAAATGTTATCTTTTATCTTTGGTAAAATGCCAAATACTTCAGATTTCCGTCATTTTGTAAGCTTGGATACTAGGAGCAGAGAAATGAGAAATAAAAAAGAAAAAACAGAACAACTAAATTTGGTTGTGAGAAAGTATCTGTCTGGACCTGGGGTTGAGTATTTTATCAGTTTTGAAGATGAACTTGGTTATTTGTATGGTTTTACAAGATTACTTTTGATTACTGCAGAAAATGCTATAGATTGGAATGGTTTAGGCGCATGAACAGCATTGATTAGAGAACTACATGTATATTGAAGTTTACAGAGTTTGAAACAAGTAGAGGATCAAAATGCTAAGGTTCAGCATACTTGACTTGGAAAGCAGCTTTTGTCTTTGGCGGAAAAGATTTCTCAAACTGCTTGATATGAAATATTGTCTGTTATTTCTGGTGTTTGAGTAAGAGAATATTATGCTAAATTAGGCTATAAATTAGATTGAACTTATATGGTTAAAACTTTAAAATAAAAAAGAAAACTGACCTTAGTGTCAGTTTTTTTCTTCTTTTATAAGTTTATCTATAAAGAGAACTCAATTAAGATGATCAATTTCATGTTGAATAATACAAGCATTAAATCCAGAATATTTTTGTTGATGGGATTTTCCTTTGAGATCTTGATATTTCACTTCTACTCGTTGGTGTCTCTGTACAAACCCTCTGTCTCAAGGGAGAGAAAGACAGGCCTCCTCTGATGTTTGCATTTCTTTTGATGTATTGATAATTTCAGGATTGATGAGTAATGTTTCTCAGAGAAAGTCTTTATCTGGATTTTTTTCATTTGGAAATTTCTTTCGTTGAGTTGTAGCTATCATTCTTATGTTTTCTCATATTTGAGGAGCTGCTAGACCAACTCCATCATATTCTCGCATAAGATCTAGTAGAATTTTACCAAACTCTTTGATTTCTGGAGTGATTTTTTCTACTTCTTCACAAACGGTTCTTAGTATTTTATTGTCTTTCCCTGTTTCTAGAGGGTAAAAAATTTTTAGATTATTTTGATGCATGTTTTATACTTAATTTATTTAAAAAAATAAAATATTGTTTGTTTTTTTGTGTTGAAATACTAATTTAGGACTGGTAAAATTACTATATTTATTTTCTCTTGAAAATCAAGAGTAATTCACTATACTCTTCCTTGCAAAATCATTCAACCCACAGTTATTGGAGTGTTAGATGTTGTTTAGTGGAGGGATGGCAGAGCGGTTGAATGCGGCAGTCTTGAAAACTGTTGACCGAGCAATCGGTCCGTGGGTTCAAATCCCACTCCCTCCGCCATTTATGATTCAAAGATTATATGGGAAAAACTACAAAAACCAGCAAGTTAAAGGTTGTGTTTGCTGTGTTTCAAATGGTAGTATTTGTGGTAACTATGCTTTATGCAGATGCCTTTGGTAGTGCAAATGAGCAACCGGTAAATACTAACTCAGTATTCTTAGGAACAGAAAGTGATCAGGTAGGAATAAATCCTGATAATGTAAATATTGATATTTCTTCAGATGATGATAAATCATCTATCATAACTTATAATGTTCAGAAGTGAGATACTCTCGAGTCTATTTCTCAGGAGTTTTGAGTTACAGTTGCAGAGCTTAAGAAAATTAATAAGCTCTCATGAGATATTTCTGCTGGACAAAAACTTATAGTGAGTGATAATGAAGATGGTATTTTGTATGTAGTACAAGAGGCAAAGACATTGAAGCTTTTTGCTGAGTATTATAGACTTAATCTTCAAGATCTGATTACACTAAACTATTTTTCAGATGAAAGTGAAGTTCTTTATCCAGGACAGGAAATTTTCATCAATGTAAGTGAACAGAGAGCTTATGAAATAGGACTCTTGCAAAGAGAACAACCTCAGCTTCCTAAAGATGAGCTTCCAGTAACTAAGAAAAATAATTCAACTAAGATTGGAACTAAGAAGAACTCTGCTTCTGCCGCAATTTCTTATGTATGAGCAACTCAATCGACAACAAGTTCTCATAATAAGTGACAAAAACAATGGTACTTTAATAAGAGACTTTCTAATGGTTTTGCTCCTGGTTATTGTACTTGGTATGCAGCTCATGTTTCTCCTTGGATGTATGATGCTAATGGTGCTAGGCTTTTTGGAGGAAATGCTAAGGATTGGTATGCAAATGCACAAGGTGCAACTGCAAAAGCTGCAGGGATTAAAACTTCTAGAACTACTCCAAAAGTAGGAGGTCTTGTTATCTATAGTTCATTGAGAAGCTATGCTGGACATGTTGCTGTTATTAAAGCTTATTATCCTGATTCAGGAGAAATGCTATTGGAAGATATGAATTATGTAGGTAAATATATTGTTACTCAGAGATGGGATAATGTATCAAATTGAAAAATTATTGGTTATATTTATCACTAATCAAATAAAAGAGGAAAACCTGATTAAAAAGTCAGGTTTTTTTCTTGTTTTAATCAAGGAAAAAAATATACTCATACCTATATGCACAATAGATATATACTTTATATTTGTTTGAAGACAATGCAAAGAAGTAATGTATGGTGAAATTTTAGATCTAGAGATTTTTGATCCAGAAGATCAGATTTTTCTTCTTTCTCAAAAAGAAAAACTGGTTGGCTTGCAAAACTAGAGAAGATGGGCTTGTGAAGATTGGTTTTATTTTGAGTTTCTGGTTTCTTAATTTTTGGAATTGTTGTTTTTTCTTTGTACTTGCAGTTAAGGGTTTTGAGAAATCTTCCTGATGTAAGTCAAATTAAAGATATGCAACTAACTCAGGCAACTATTATTACAGATAGGAATTGAGTAGAACTTTATAAGATTTTTGATGAAAATAGAGAATATGTGGATTTGGATAAGATTAGTCCACGAATGCTTAAAGCTATTGTTGCTGTTGAGGATCAGAGATTTTGGGAACATGAGGGGCTTGATCCTATGGGAATTTTCAGAGCTTGAGTCAAGGCAATGCTTGGAAAAAATGGTGGATGATGATCTACCTTGACTCAACAATTGATTACTAATTTGATGAAATTAGAAAGACCATTTTGAGGAAATTTTTTCCAAAAGGTAGATTATAAGCTAACTCAGATTATTCTTGCAAAAAGATTGAATAATGTATTACAACAGCAAATTAGGGCAGAGAAAAAAGATTTGACTAGTAGTCAAATAAAGCATGAGATGAAAAATAAAATTTTGGAACTTTATTTGAATTATGTGTTCTTGTGAAATAATGCTTATGGAGTAGAGGCTGCTAGTAAGATTTATTTTAATAAATCTGCTAAGGATTTAACGATTATGGAATCTGCAATTTTAGCATCTATTCCAAAGGCTCCAACTAGATATGATCCGTATAAATCAACATCATTACTAGGTTCTTTTGATATTAAGGATGTGAATGGAGAAACTGTTGCTTATGCAGGGAATATTAAATCTATGATAGTTACAGAATTTAGGAATAATTTGATGACGGCTTCTTTTTCTGGGAAATGAAGTGCTGAATCTGTAGTTAGACTTCTTAATTCACTAGCTCCAAAGAGTGTTTCTGTTGATGGGGCGACTTATACCGTTAATTATGTAAATGGTAGAGCTGAGTATGTTCTTGCTAGAATGTTTGAAGATTGAATGATAAAGGAGGAAGAATTAAAGGCGGCATTGTCAGAATCCTTTACAAAGATATTTGAGAAAAATACTTTTGCAATTAAAGCTCCACATTTTGTATTCTGGATTAAAGAGCTTTTGGAGAAAGATTTTGGTTCTGGATCTATTCAACAGGGAGGATTGATTGTAAAGACCTCTCTTGATGCAAATATTCAGGAACTTGCTGAAAAGGCAATAAAGTCTAATAGTGCATCTCTCTTTGAATTTTGAGCAAGCAACTCATCCTTGCTTTATGCTGATTCAACAAATGGAGATGTTTTGGCTTACGTAGGATCTCTTGATTATTTTAATAAGGATATTCAAGGACAAAATGATATGGTGAAAAATCCTAGACAAAGTGGATCTTCAATAAAACCTTTGATTTATGCGTTGGGATTTGATAAATTACCATTAACACTAGATACTCCTATTTATGATATCCCATTCTCTATTGGTAAAGATACACCAAGTAATGCTGATGGAAAATTTGAAGGACCTTTGCCTTTGAAGAGAGCGCTTGGTTTTAGTAGAAATATACCTGCTGTTAAAATGTTTTTAGCATTGTGAGGTGAGCAGGTTGCAAAACCATTTTTACAGAGTTTGTGACTTTCTGGGGTGAAAAATCAGATTGAGTATGGGTATCCTCTTTCTTTAGGTGCTGCTGAAGTTAGTATGTTAGAGTTGGCTTCTGCATATACTCATCTTTCTACTACAACTCCAGCAAAATTAAATCCTATTTTGGAGATTAGAGGAAGTAATGGTTCTATTTTATATACAAAGGAGCCTGAGGTTCAGCAAAATGTTATAAAACCAGGAATTGTTTCTTTAATGTGGAAAATCCTTTCAGATCCAAGTAATAGAATTGGAGCATGGGCAACTAAGTTTAATGTGAGATGATTGACCTATGCTCTTAAGACAGGAACATCAAATGTAAGAACAGAAAAGGCGTCATTACCTAGAGATGGTTGGTTAGCTGCGTATACTCCAAGTAAAGTTTTGATGATGTGGGCTGGAAATGCAGATGCAAGGCCTATGAATGCGAAGGCTTATGGTGGAAGTATTCATGCAAATAGTGTGAAAGCTTTTTTGGCTGATTTGATGGCTCAAGGTTTGTTGACAAATGAAGAAATGCCAATGAAAGATACTTCAACAGTAAATATTTCTAAGCTTTCATGAAAATTAGCTTCAGATCAAACTCCAGCAGACTTAGTGATTTCTACTTTGTGATGGAATGGAATGTTGCCTAAGGAGGCAGATAATGGTGTCCGTGAAATAGAAGTAGATTTGGCTTGTTTTGGAAAGGTAAGTCCTTTGACTCCTACAGAGAGAATTAAAAAAGGATTCTTGATTCAGCCTTCAACTTTTATGCCAAATAAAATGGATTTGGAAGGAATTAAGAAGTATTTACAGGAAAGTGTAAATGCTACAGGAGCTACTGTAAATCTTCCATTGTTTATGACTGAGCCAGATAAATATTGTGAGGGTATGCAACCATCTAATAATGATTCTATTCAGATTAGTTTTACAAAACCCCTTGAGAAGCAGACTTTTGCAAAGAAAAATGCCGTTGTTTATACTGTGAAATCTCCTGTTAACATAAAGAAAATACTGATTACTCTTGATGGTGAGCAAGTTGCATCTTATATAGATAATAGTGTGGAGATTTATGGTACAAAGCCAGTTGATCTTTCTCGTTTCTCTGATGGTTTACATACTTTAGCGGTAACTGCGATCGATGTTAATAATGGTATGAAAACAGCTTCTGTTTCGGTTAATTTGATTTCTACAGATACTGGGCTTCCTCAAATAAAAAGAGATCAATCAAGCGTTCAAAAGCTTGAGGATGGAAGCTTTAGTGTTGTGTTGATGTGAGAAGATGCAATTTCCTCTATTAAGTCTATTAAGGTTGTAGAAAAAAATACAGGAAAAACTCTTGTCGATATGGCAACTCCTATTGTCCAGTTTAATGTAAAAACACCTGATGTTACCGTTGAAATTACGGATTCTTATGGAAATGTACTTAGACAAGATATTAATCTAAATAATTTCTAATTAAAAAAATGAAACCTGATCAAAAAGTCAGGTTTTTTTTGTTATTTTATGGATAAATAGATATAATTGAACTAGGTTTTATTTTCTTTTTAGGAGACTAATGAGTAATGTGGAATACAAACAATCTACAGTAGAAAAAGAAACTCCTCAGGAGAATTTTTCTCAAGGTGAGAACTTAGAAAAAAGAATAATAGAAGAGCAAAAAGCAGAAAAGTGAGTTAATGTATCTTTACATCAACTAAAAGGCAAACAAGTAGAAACGGAGACTATACAAAAGGCAGATCAATTAAAGAATGAAATAGATAAGAATAAATATGAAAACCTTCCCCTGCAGACCTATAATGAGATTGTGAAATGAACAGAATTAGAGCAAAGAATACTTAAAGTTTTTGCGCATCCTGACTTTGAGAATTATCCTGAAATGAAGGGAAAATCTCCAGAACAGAGAGCTGAATATCTCTTTAGGAAGATTAATGTTGCTATTTCTAGGTTTTATGCTAGAAAATTTGGAATAAATATAGAGTCTCCGGTTCCAGAATATCTTCATAAGGTTATAGTCCCTGCTACAGAGTGGTTTTTAATGGATATTTTAAGAGGAGGGCAAGAAAACAATATACAATTTTTGTGAGAGTTATGAAAGATGAATATTGAAAGTTTTTCTGCTTTGTTTAATGGGGTAAGAAACTTTTCTCAGAAATTTTCTGGTGTCTATTCTCAGGCAAAAAAACTTATGATGGTGTCAGATTTCTTGTCTCTTCCTCAGCAGAGATGAATATTAGATAAATTGAAAAATCCTTATGATTTTTATCAGAAACTAATGAAAAATCCTGTCTGGGATCAAGAAAATCTGGATATAAGAACTCTCAATATAAGTGAGTTTTCTTTGCAAGATTTACAGCAGAACTCAGAAGAGCCTGAGAATGGACAAGCACAATTGGCTCAAGGATTAGAGATGATAAGATCAAGTATTGGATGAATTCAGATGGTTGATTCTAATCCTAATACTGTAAAAAAACTTTTGTGAATTGTTGGAATAGCAGATACTTTTTTTCAGAAGACTGATGTAATAAATACGGCATTGCTTAATTCTTTGGATAAATTTTGAGGGATTGAGACTACTTTGCAGAGTTTTTGATTAGATGTTTTTGAAAGTTTAAAAAGTTCAAAATTAGTAAAAGGGGTTTTTGATTTTGTTCTTGGTTTGCTTTGATTTTCTTGATGATTGGATGGGGTTCAAAGATGATGGAGAAGGAGAGAAATAGAAAAAAATCTAAATCCTTCAAAAAGAGAGTTTATTTCAGATGTGATGAAAAACTATTCTGAAAAGAAAGAAAAATCTGATTTTTCTCAGCAGATAGTAAACCAGTTTAAGGTAAAAATAAAAGAGCAGGATACTTTCAAACTAAATCTTGATATGGAAACTTTAAAAGGTAGTTTGCTCGAGAAATTGAATTCTGCAGATCAGTTAAATGTTGCAGTGTTGGATGCTATGCCAAGCAAGAGTTTTTTTGTAGAAAGGGTTAAAAATTCAGAATGAAATGAACAACTACAAATAAAGTCAGATTTCTTTTCTTCTCAAGAATTGAAGCAGAAGTTCATAGATGAATATTTTCAGATTGTTTTACCCAAAATTTTGGGAAATGATTCTTTTATAAAGAAGATACAAGGTTCGGATGATTTAGCGTTTGCTTTAACGTCTGGAATTGCTATTAATGTAGATACTGTTGTATTGGGAATGAAGGCAGATGCTTTATTGCCGAGTGAGTTTTTTGAGACAAAAGATCTCTCTCTTGATCCTAATAAGGAAGGCAATAAACAAAATGCTATAAAGAAAGAAAGTTGATCTGGTGTTGTGGAATTTAAAGAACTGAAGGGCTATGATGGGAATTTGATGATGCTGAATCAAGTCAAGGGTCTTTCAATTGCTGATCAGCCAGTTTTTAAGAAAAAAGTAGAAGAAGTTTCACAAGGCTTAGGTATTAACCCCAATTGGTTGATGACTGTGATGTTTAAAGAGTCAGGTTTAGATTCTAAAATTCAAAATAAGTCTACTAGAGCTACATGATTTATTCAATTTATGCCTGATACAGCTAAAGCTTTGGGTACAACTGTTGAAGAATTAAAGAATTTGTCACCTCTTTCTCAACTTGATTATGTAGAAAAGTTTTATCAAGGTAAAAAAGATTATTCTTCATTTAAGGAGCTTTATTTGCAGACATTTTTCCCTGTAGCAAGAAAATATATGGATGATCCTAATTATGTTTTTGAGACTAGGGGAGTTTCTAGATATCAAATTGCAAAGCAAAACCCAGGTATTGCCCCTAAGGGATCGACTGAAATTACTATGAGAGATTTTGACAACTATATCGCTGGGATTGTTGATAAGAATGTTCCGGAGGAATTTAAATCTCAGTTTGTGTAAAATAATAAGATTCTTTTACAAAAAGATAAAACCTGATCAAAAAGTCAGGTTTTTCTTTTTATAAGATGATATTGATAATTTTTCCAGGGACCAGAATACATTTTTTAATTTCTCCTGTTAGATAACTTGCAAGTTTTTCATCTTGTCTGATAAGGTTTAAGATTTCATCTTGTGAGAGTGATGGAGATACTTGTAGTGTTCCTCTCATTTTTCCATTAATTTGAATTGGTAGAGTAATGATGCTACTTACAAGCTTTTTTTCGTCAAATTTTGGCCAACTTCATTTTGTAAAGAGAGAAAATTCATTTCCTAATTTTTCCCAGAATTCTTCGGCCAAGTGAGGTGCGAATGGAGCTAACATTATGATTAATGCTTCAAAAGTTTGTTTAGAAATCTGATCTACTTCACTGAGTTTATTGACGAGAATCATAAGTTGAGATATCGAAGTGTTAAATTTAAATTCGTCAATCTCAATTGTCAGCTTTTTTATTGTCTGGTGAAGTAGTGTCTCGATTTCAGGTTTTTCTTCTTTTTTCTCCAAGTCTACTTTGTCCCATAAAGCGATTATTTTTTCCAAGAATTTTTTTACTCATTTCATTCCTTGAGTATTCCAAGCAATTGCTTGATCAAAAGGTCCCATAAACATTTCATAGGTTCTCAACACATCGGCTCAATATTCAGCAACTACATCGTCAGGATTAATCACATTTCCTCGTCTTTTTGACATTTTACGACCATCTTCTGCCATAATAAGTCCAACTTTTTGATATCTTTGAAATGGTTCATCTTTACTCACCATTCCTAGATCATAAAGGAATTTTTGCCAAAATCTTGCATAAATAATGTGTCTAGTCACATGCTCAGCCCCTCCAATATAAGTGTCCACATTTTGCCAATAAGCTTCTGCATCTTTTCAGACAAAAGCATCATTATTTCTTGGATCCATGTATCTGAGCCAATATCGGCTTGATCCTGCCCATCCTGGCATTGTATTTGTTTCTCTTCTTGCTGGTTTCCCATCTGGGGTTGTAGTATTGACCCATTCTGCGACTTCTGCAAGAGGTCCTTCCTCAGTTCCTGTGGGTTCATAATGTTCAATATCTGGTAAGGTAAGTGGTAAATCCGATTCCTGAAGTGCAATAGTCTTTCCCTCTGAGAAGATGATAGGAAAAGGCTCTCCCCAATATCTTTGTCTAGAAAATACCCAATCTTGAATTTTATAGTTTACTTTTTTGCCTCAAAAACTTCTCTCAGCAAGCCAATTTTGCATTTTTGCGATTGCCTCATCTGAAGTTAACCTGGAAAATTCACCAGAGTTTACCAAAACTCCCTTTTGAGTAGCTTGAGGATCAAGAGTGTCCATAGTAGAAAAATCAAAAGAAAAATCTGAGTTTGGAATTACGACTTCACTGATTTCGAGTTTATGTTTCTTGGCAAAATCAAAATCTCTTTCATCGTGAGCTGGGACTCCCATTACCGCTCCTGTTCCATATCCTGCCAAAACATAATCTCCTATATACACAGGAATTTGCTTGTTATTAAAAGGATTAATTGCATAGGCTCCTGTAAAAACTCATGTTTTCTCTTTTTGAAGCTCTGTTCTCTCAAGTTGTGTTTTATGTTTCGTTTGTTCTTTGTATTCTTGTACTTTAGTTTTTTGTTCTGTAGTTGTGATTTGATCTACCAAAGGATGTTCAGGAGCAAGGACTACAAAACTCATCCCAAAAACCGTATCTAGTCTTGTAGTAAAGACCTCGAAAAAATCTTCTGAATCCTGAATTTTCATCTTAAATTGAGATCCTTCAGATCTTCCAATCCAATTTCTTTCTAGTTCTTTCATGGATTCATCTCGATCCAAATTGTCTAATCCATCGAGTAGTCTCTGTGCATATTTTGTAATTCTCAATACTCGTTGTCTCATAGGTCTTTGTTCTACGAGGCTCCCACATCTTTCACATTTTCCATCGTCTAAGTCTTCATTTGCAAGACCTGTTTTACAGTGAGGACATCGATTGATAGGTCTGTAGTCGAGATATGCCAATCTTTCACTGTCTAAGATTTGACTGATTTCTGATTCAGACTTTTGTTCTTTTTTAAGTTTTTCTTCTAGTTCAGAAATAGGTTTTGCTTTTTGATCTTTTTCGTCAAAATAAGAGTTGTAAAATTTTAGAAAAATCATCTGAGTCCATTTGTAAAACTCAGGATCTGCTGTGCTAAAGCTTCTTTCCCAGTCATAGGAAAATCCTATTTTTTCTAGTTGGGAAATGTATGTTTTGATATTTTGTTCGGCCACCACTTGAGGTTTCATTTTGTGATCTATTGCATATTGCTCGGTTCCAAGTCCAAATGTGTCAAATCCCATCGGATGAAGAACATTATAGCCTTCGAGCATTTTTTTTCTTGCAATAACATCTGAGGCTACATATCCTTTCGGATGTCCTACATGGAGTCCTGCACCGCTTGGGTATGGAAACATGTCCAAAACATAATATTTTGGTTTTCCTCCTCATTCTTGAGTTTTGTAAACACCTGCTTCTTTTCGCTTTTTTTGCCATTTAGGAGCGAGGCTTTTGATATCTATTGTCATCTGAAAATACAAAAGAATAAATAATTCTGACTTATTTTTTATGTTTTACCTTTTCAAATGCAAGATTTTTTACGAAGTAAATAACGCAAAGCGATATTTTTTTAATTTTGTTGTTTGATTTTACTAATTAAAGGGTATTTTTTACGAAGTAAATAACGCGAAGCGATATTTTTAATTTTGTACTTGATTTTTGTTATAATAAGAGTATTCTCTTATTATTTATTTTTTAACCAAATGATTCGATGAAAACAATTGACAGAATTTTTATCGCAGTTTTGGTATTTGTTGTCTGTGTGTCTGGAATTTATGCAGTCAAGTCTTTTACTAAGGGGCGAGAGGCAATTAATGTTGTCTGAGAAGGACAGGTTGAAGTACAGCCAAATGAAATTAAAATTCAATTAAATGCTGTTTATTCTGGAGCAGAATCAGAGGCTATTGAGAAATTTAATCAGGAGGTTAAAGAAATACAGAAGCAATTTTGATCGCAGGGGCGAATTGTAAAAAAAGATGATAACCATTTTTTGGATAAAAGAGAAGATTATACTCCATATTGTCATGCTCGTGGTTTTGAGATTAAGGCTCCTTGTTTAGATGCTTATGTAACATTACAGGCGACTTGAGACAATCTAGTAGAAAAATGAAGACGCCTAATTTCTGCTTTTGAAGATAAGAAAAGTATGGATATTAAAAATATATATCTTTCAGTTAGTAATACTCAAGAGGTGGTTAACCAAGCTCGTGAACTTGCGTTGAAAGATGCTAAGGAGCAGGCAATATCAACTGCGAAAACGCTTGGAGTTTGACTTTGAAGACTCCTACAAACTACAGAATATAAAATAGATGATGGTTATGGAGATCAGGAAAATTCTTATTTTTATACTCAACATTTTTATTGAAGAGAGGCTCTTAATGTCGATAGTGTCGAGACTTTAAAAATTATTAGAAAGGCTTATCTTACCTATGATATTGATTAATGAAGAAAAATGAAAAGTCTGACTCTTGATTGAAGTCAGATTTTTTTTAAAAAAAAGATCAAAATCTCTTGTATTTCTTATTGCTTTTTATATACTTATTCATTGGATGATCCATATAGGATTTTTATTTTATTTATTATCCTTTGTTTACGATGAACGCAAATGTAAAAAAGGGAGCTCTCTTGTCAGTTTTCGGTGCTTTGGTAGCATTGATTGGAGTTGCAGGAGTGTCTGCCTTGAATGGACAATTTAGTACTACACACATGTGAAGTAAGTATACATGTACTTATGGATATGGTTATTGATATGGTTATGGATATGACTGTGTTAAAAAGCCACATAGATCTACAGGAGGAGGTGGAGGTGGTTCTGCTTCAGTATCTGCTCCAACAACTGGAAATCAAACTACAGGTACAGTTACTACCGGTGTAAATGTTCCAGTAAATACTATTACAGGTGCTCTTTTTTCTGGGCTTAATTTGACAGGAACTCTTCCAGAAGCAACTGTTAAATTTGCAGAAACTGAGGCTGGAAAAGTTGCAGTAGAATCTTTGAGAACATCTACTTACCCATCAGAATGGAATAATGCATTCCTTTTCGCTAGATCTATGGGAATGACAACAATGCCAACTCTTCAGTCTGCTATGATGGAAAAGAATCTTACTAGAGCTGAACTTGCAAAGATTTTGTCTGTATTTGCTCAGAAGTTTCTTGATAAGAAGGTTGTAGAAAATAAAGTTGGTTGTGAATTTGCTGATAAAGCTGAAGCTGCAGGAGATCTTGCTAACTATATGAAACTTTCTTGTGAACTTGAGATTATGGGACTTCATGCTGATGGAAAAACACCTCTTGTTAACTTTATGCCAAATAAATTTGTTTCTAGAGCAGAATTAGCTACTGTTTTCTCAAGAGTATTGAATGGAAATAAGTACGATAATAATGATGGAAATGCTTATTGGACAAAACATATGGAAGCATTGAAAGAAGCAGGAATTCTTTCAGTAACAACTCCTACTATTCATGATACTAGAGGAAATGTTTTCTTGATGGTTTATAGAGCAAAAGGAAAATAGTTTTCTTTGATAAAAGTAAAAAGTCTGACTTTTGATTGAAGTCAGATTTTTTAATTTTGCTTTGAAATTGTTTTTAATTTTTGTATACTCAAATACTGACTTTAGATTTTATAAGAATATTGATGCAAAGAAGAAAGGTTTGAGTTGATGAAATGTATGCGTCTCAACAGCAGAGAAAGAGATCTTTTTTTTGGTGGAAAATGGGGATTGTATTTTTTTGTGCTTTAGGTGTTGCTTTGTTTTTGGGCTCTTATGCGCAAAATTTTAAAAATATGCTTTCTTCTGCAACTAAAGAAGCCATTACAGTTGTGAGTAAGACTGTCGGAACAGAGATGAAAAGAGATCAATATGGAAATGTAAATGTTGCGTTGATTGGATATGGTGGAGCTCATCATGGAGGAGGATACTTGGCAGATTCAATTATTGTTGCCTCTTGGAATCCAGAAAAATGAGCAGTGTCGATGCTTTCTATTCCTAGAGATTTGTATATTAAAAATCCATTAGGTGGAGCATCTAGAATCAATGCTGTGTTTTCTCAGTTATATGGGCACTATAAAAAAGATATCGTTCAAACAGCATCAGGTTTTTCGGCTGTTTTAAAGGATATTACAGGTTTAGAGATTCCATACTATGCGACGATTGATTTTGCTGGATTTAAGCAAGTGATTGATACTGTTGGTGGAATTGATGTTAATGTTCCGTCATCTTTGCATGATTATGAGTATCCAGATGATAATTTGAGAGGATATGATCCATTGCATGTAGAGGCAGGATGGCAACATATGAGTGGAGCAATTGCATTGAAGTATGCGAGATCTAGACATGCTGCTGGACATGCATCAGATTTTGATCGTTCTTTGAGACAACAACTTATTATCGAAGCAGTTAAGACTAAGATTATGTCCTCAGAATCACTTTCTTTGGAGAGAATTAAGGGGCTTTATGCAGATTTGACAAAGATGATTCAGACAAATATCAGCGTAGATGAAATGCTTTGGACAGCTCAATATGCAGATAAATTGAAGATGTTTTCTTTTGGGATGAATGTCTCTTATGTACCAGGAAGTATTCATGCAATGCAAAAGTGAGCGTTTTTGTATAATCCTCCTAGGAATTTGTTTGGTTGAGCCTCAGTGATTTTGCCTTATTGAGCAACACCAGGAAATATTTCTCATTATGAGATGATCAATAATTATGCTGATTTTGCTGCTCATGTTCAGGGTTATTTGGTAGAAGGAGCAAAGATCTCTATAGATAATGGAATTGGAAAAGAAACTTTGCGTACACAGGGAATGCAGAATCTCAAACTTGCAAGTAGAGTTGGAGCAAAGATGAAAAGATATGGAATGAATATTATTGGATCAGAAAATAATCCAAATGAACATGCTTTGACTACAGCATATATCAATGTTGAATGAGGAGAATCAAAGTGATATGAGGAAACTATTAAGGCTCTTAAAAATTTTCTTCCTATTGATCAAGTAGTATATAATACAGGAGTTCAGAGAACAATGCTTGATGAATATGGGAATGAAGTTGTTCTTTATACAGGAGCAGATGTAAATGTGGTGTTATGAGCTAGTTATTTGTCTGGACTGCAATTACAGCCTTATAGTGAAAAGTTATCAATACAATATCGTTAATTTTAGATATTAGAAAAGGTGAAAATGTTGTGTTTGCCACCGTGAGTAAAAGAAAAAAAAGATCAGCTATTGAGATATTTGGAGAGGTGGGGAATTGACACAGAGAAAATTCAGGATTTTGAACTTTTTTTGTGTGCTTTTGTCCATAAATCGTATGCTTCAGATTTTAAAGAACCCTATTTGCATAATGAGAGGTTAGAATTTGTTGGGGATGCTGCTCTTGGAGCGGTAATTGCAAAAGCTCTGTTTCTTAATTTCCCTTGAATGCAAGAGTCAACTATGACCTTGTATAAAATAGCATTGGTTAGAGAGGAAACGTTGGCGGAAGTAGCTCAAAAAATCTGACTTAATCAACAGATTTTTATTAGCAAGGGGGAGGAAAAAAATAAAGGACGCGAAAAGGCATCGATTACTTCTGATGCTTTGGAGGCGCTGATCGGGTATCTCTATTTGGATATGGGGTTTGATGTTGCAGAGAAGTTTGTTCTTGAAAATATTTATCCCAAAGTTAAGGAGATAGCAAAAATGCCAGTTAAATCTTATAAGACTATGGCTCAGGAAAAAGTGCAGAAGGAGTATAAGGTATTGCCAACTTATAAGAATTTTGAGAAAGAAGTTGATAACAAGTGAAATGTTTTGCTTTATACTGCTGAAATTTGGGCTGGAGAGGTTCATTTGGCAAGTTGAGAGTGAACCAATAAAAAGAAAGCTCAAGAGGATGCTGCCAAGAATTATTATGATCAAGATAATTGATAAACTAGAAAAAAATCTGATTCGGAGATAGAATCAGATTTTTATTTTTTATATTAAGTTTACAACAATTTTTACTAATGCTGATGAAAGCATTGCTATTGCTAATCCTACAGCAATTCCAATAAATATTCGCATAGCCTTTTTGAGTGATTTTGTATCTCCTCATGAATTAATGGCTTCATATCCTGCATAGGCAGTTAATCCCATTGCTATTACTCCAAAGGATCGCCAAAGGTATTTGTTGATAAGGTTGATTACAGAGAATATTGTGGAATCCTTTTTATTTTGAGAGGAGTTTATTACTCAATTGTTGTTATTTTTTTTTGTATTGATACTTAGATCGTTTTTGGATTGGGAAGTGTCTTGAGGTAGTCTAACTTCTATTGCAAATAGTGGAAGCATCATTGAAATTGCTATTAATATTGAGCAGAGTCCTTTTTTGATCATGGTGATAAGAGAAAGTAAAGGTTATATAATGTCTGTCAAGCTACTCATACCTATAGAGCTAGCAAGTCTAATAATAATAACACTTGATAAAGCTAGTAAAACACCAGCAAGAATGTAGATAATGTTTGTTACAATCTCTTTTGGGTGTTCTCCCTTTGAGGTTTTGAGCATATATTGAATTCCATTGTAAATTAGCATGGTTACGGCTAATACAATAGACATCCTAAGGATAAAGCGAGTAATTTCAATAATTAAGGATTGTCTATCGTTAGAACTTCTTAGTACATAATTTCCTACGCTTTCAACATCGGTTCCTATACTGTTTCATCCAACTACAACGTTTTGTTGAATTGCTGGATCAAAAGCTTGTTGAAGGAGATCATAGGCGTTGCTTCCTTCTGTAGCATAGCTTGTTCAGCTTATCGCAGTTATGGTTAAAAAAGTAGAAAAAATCAGACTTTTTATGCTATTTTTTTTAATATAGCGTATTAGATGTTTGAAGGACTTCATCGATTAGATTTGAGCAAGTAAATTGTCTGCTTCTTCAAGTTCTTGTTGTCTGTTGATATTTTCTTTTGCTTGAAGTTGAGCTTGTTGATTAAATATTTGTTGGTATTTTCAGTTGATTTCTTCTTGCTTCTTTGCGTATTTTTGATTGATTTCCTCTAGTTTCTCCTTTTCTCTGGTGAGGATCTCTTTGAGTTTGAGGGTTTGCTCTTCATTCATGATTGTTAATAGGTTGAACCAATTTTGTTTTTCTGTATTATCAGAGAGTGATTTTGAATTTAAAATCAAAACTACTAAGTCTGAGTATTGATTGAGACTATTGTCATCAATTGTAAATGTTTGAGCCATTCCCCAGAGGTTTTCAGGAAGTTTTGCTTGGATAAGTGCTAGATTAGTCATGATTTTTTGTTAATTTTTTGAATAAAAGTTTGGTTTTTTCTCGAAGAGATGGTTTTACTTTATTAGAGTGTTTTATAAATTTTTTAGGGAATTTTTTTGTAATACCTTTTTTGTAATGTTCTATTTTTTGTATAATTCCAAAAGATTCATATCCGTCATTTTTTCTTTTTTTTTAATTTTAATTCATTTTCTCTAGTATCTCCTTTTTTTTGGTATAGAATTCCTCTAGATTCTCCTTTTTTTTGGTATAGAATTCCTCTAGTATCTCTTTTTCTTTAGTATAGATATTCTCTAGTTTCTCCTTTCCTCTGGTGCAGATTTCCTCTATTTTCTCCTTTTCTCTGGTGCAGATTTCCTCTATTTTCTCCTTTCCTTTGGTATAGCTCTTCTCTAGATTATCCTTATCTTTGGTATAGCTCTTCTCTAGTTTCTCCTTTTTTTGGTATAGCTCTTCTCTAGTTTCTCCTTTTTTTGGTATAGGATATTCTCTAGATTCTCCTTTTCTTTGGTATAGGATATTCTCTAGATTCTCCTTTTCTTTGGTATAGAATTCCTCTAGTATCTCCTTATCTTTGGTATAGGATTCCTCTAGATTCTCCTTTTCTTTGATATAGATCTTCTCTATTTCTTCTTTTTCTCTGGTAAGAATCTCTTTGAGTTTGGAGATTTGTTCTTCATTCATGGTTGTTAATAGGTTGAACAAATTTTGTTTTTCTGTATTATCAGAGAGTGATTTTGAATTTAAAATCAAAACTACTAAGTCTGAGTATTGATTGAGACTATTGTCATCAATTGTAAATGTTTGAGCCATTCCCCAGAGGTTTTCAGGAAGTTTTTCTTGGATTAGTCCTAGATTGCTATGGTTCTTTGTTAATTTTTTGAATAAAAGTTTGATTTTTTCTCGAAGAGATGGTTTTTCTGTATTAGCGTATTCTGTAGGTTTTATAGAAGAGTTTTCTGTAATATCTTTTAGCAATTCTTCGGCTTCTTTCTCTTCAAAACGGTGATATAAGTCAGCTTTTTTTTGAATTTCGGGTACTTTTTTCATGTTGTCTTTCATTTTTCTTATTTCTCGAGAGGAGAGCTTTATTCTTCTATTGCTCCCACTGTAGTTTTCTTGCATAGTTTAAGAAGTTAAATAAAGTAAAACCTGACTTTTTAGTTTGTTTGATCTTTTTTTAGCATCCATTCTACGTCTTTTGCATTAATTGCCCCTTTATCGATCAGTTTTTTTGCATACTGATCCATAGAAATCATTCCAGATGCTGTTGATGATTCAATTGTTGCTTCAACCTGTGAGATGTCGTTTTTTTTGAGATTGTTTCTAATAGCGGTTGAATTGAGCATGATTTCAAACACTCCAATTCTAGATTCTTTATTAGACATTTTTACGAGCATCTGTGATTGAATTCCTAAAAGAATGCTCGCTAGTCTATTGGCAATACTTTCTTGGATATTAGAGGGGAAGAATGATAGAAATCTACTAATGGTTTCTGATGCAGAACTGGTATGGAGTGTGGAAAATACTAAATGTCCACTTTCTGCGATACTTAGCACGGTTTCTGCAGTTTCTGTGTCACGGATCTCTCCTACAAAAACGATATCGGGATCTTGTCTAAAAAGTGATTTAAGTGCATTTTTGAAAGATCGAGAATCTTGTCCTACTTGTCTTTGAGTTATAGTACATTTGTTCGGCTTAAAAAGGAACTCAATAGGATCTTCAATGGTAATTAGGTTATCTGTTCTAGTATTGTTTATGTACTCAAGCATTGAGACAATAGAAGTGGACTTTCAACTTCCTGTTGGTCCTGTAACGAGGAAAAGTCATTTCTTTTGGTTAAGGATATTGTTTTTGATGGTTTCAGCTTGGTTTGAAAACATCATTTCTTCTAGTCTTTTTGCTATATTATTGATCTTTCTCATTACAATTCAGATTTTCCCTGTTTCGAAAAAAGCATTGACTCTATAGGTTGTGCCATCTTTTCCTTCATAGGCAAAATCACATTCTTTATCAGTGATGAATTTATCAAAATTTTGAACGTTGTTTTGGAGGAGTTGTTTTAAAATAATCTCCATAGATTCATTGTTTAGCATTGGAATATTTGGGTCCTTGAAAATTTCTCCATTTATTCTATATGAAGATTTTTCATCGCAGTTGAGATGGAGGTCTGAAATTGAGGGATTTTTTGAGATAGTTGAAAGAATGCTGTCAATATCCACTCTAATTGTATTCATTTTGTTTTTAGGTTGAAACTAAAAATTTCTTCTTAATTGTACTCAAAAAAAGAAATCTGTCAAAAAAAAATAACTTTTGTTTGGCTTGCTTTTTATTTGCTGTTTGTTAGAGATGAGGTGTTTATTTGAGATTTTGAAGAAATTAATGAAATGGAAAATCTGACTTTTGATTCTAGTTGTTCTATGAGGACTGGGGTTTTTGATAAGAGAAAATCTGAGTTTATACCCTCAAGATACTATTTTACAAAAGATAAGAAATTTTGAGGTTATTGATCAGGGGGATTTTGAAATTAAAGTTGGTTTGGATTATCTTTTTGATTGAAAGGTAATTACGGGGCATGTGATTTTATCTTGAGAGAAAGATGAAACGAGACTAAAGTCAGATTTTTATTTTTCTTTTGAGCAAAAAGGAAAGGAGATTGCAGAGAATGTTTTATTTTCTTGAGATGGAAAATTATTTAGTGAAGGTGGTGAGTTTCGAGGGGTACTTGAGTCATGAGCGTGGTATGGAGGTGTTGGAAATATCCAAAATGATCGTTGGGCAGATGTGATAGAGCGTTTGAGAGGACGTTTTCTCGGAGTCGATCTGAGAGAAGGTCAGCGTTTTTCTGATTTAAAGCTAGGGCGAGATTCGTTTAAAGATTCTAAAATGGACTCCTTTTATTTCGGTGGTATGAAATTTAAATTTGAAGAGGTACATTGAAGATTGATTGTTAGGTCAGAAGAAAGGGTTGGAGATGTGTTTTGGGGGGAGCTTGTTGGTGATAGAGAATGAGATGCATTTATGCTAAGATGACATCTTGGGAAAAGGCGGTGTGAGCTTAAAGTTGCTGGAAGTCAGGAGTCTTTAAAGATCAAGTTCCGTTTGGTAGGATCTGGCTTAAATGAAGAGGTTTTGGAATGAGAGGTGTTTGCTAGATTTGTGAGGAGTAAAAAGTCTTTACAATCTTTTGCAAAATCGTATACTCCATTGCGTGAATATTTAGCTGGACTAAATATAATATTTTAATTCTTTTATATAATGGTAATGAAATTGAAAAAGGGAATTTTATGACTAGTTATCCTTGCTGGGGTAACAGTATTGGCTGCGTGTGATCAACAAGCTCCGAATTTAAGTTTTGAGGAGACAATTAAGGCTTATGGAGAACAAAAGTCTCCTATTTTGTCAGTTTTGGATCTTATTTCTGATAAGGAGGCTATTTTCTCAAGTAAACTTAATTGAGCAATTAATCTTGAGTTAGGAACAGGAGAAGTAGGGAAAATTGTTGTTAATTCTACTAACGTTTCAGAGAGAAAAACAGAAAATCAAGAATCAGATGTGAATCTTCAGTTAGAGCTTTCTTCTCAGGAAGCATTAATGGGAACTGCGGTTGATTTGACAGCAGACCTTGGTGTAAAGGCATTGATCAAGGATTATATTCCGTATTTTCAGCTTTCAAAGCTTGATATTAAGGCGAATGATAATTTAAAAGATCAGCTTTCTTTTGTAACTTCAATGGTGGATGGTTTTAAGGGAAAGTGGTTTACTCTTTCATGAACTCAACTTAAGGATCTTGCAACACAGATGAATGCTCAAAAGTTTGTCTTTACTGGGGCTTTTATGCAGGATAAGGTAGAGTATTATACGGGAGTAGAAAGTGTTGAATATGAATGACAACCAGCTTGGAAAGTACAGTTTAACGAGGATCTTGTAAAGGCTGATGCTAAGGAGGCGCTTAGAGCTATGTTCTCTGGTGCAAATTTGAGTTGAAATACTCTTTCTGGAAATGTTGATTTTACTGGATCGTTGCTCTTTATGGAAGATCAACAAAAGTTGACTCAGATAGAGAATATGATTGATTCAATGAAATTTGAAAATCTTGAGGCATATTTTGTTATTTATGCAAAAGATAATATTAAGTTTGTTATTAAAAGTGGAGATCTTATTATAAACGATGAAATAAAAATTAGTTTTTCTCAAAAAGTTACGCTGAAATCTTATGAAGGAACAATTACTGTGACACAGTTGATGAGTGGGGAAAATTTCTTGATGAGCGGTGAAAAACTCTTGATGAGTGGTGATAATCTCTCTGGAGAAGTTCACTCTTTGACGTTTGATTATGCGGTTAAGGCCTCAGGTTGGAGAAAGGTTGTTTTTGATCTTTCTGTCCTTGATGGAGAAGATGAGCAACTAAAACTCTCAGGAACTTTAGCATTTGAAATGGAAGAAAATGCCTTGTCTGTAAAACCTGATATTAATCTAGAAATAAAAGGAGCAAGATCTTCTGTTGCTGGTGAGTATCGTATGGAGAAGATTGATAGTTATACTTTTACAGAGCCAAAAGATGCTCAGGATTTTGCAACTCTTTTGGGGGCTTTCTTTGCAGGTCCAGAACTTTCTGATGAGCTTTTGAGTTGAGAGTCTTTAGGTGAGTAATTATATTTTACTCTAAAAATAGAAAATCTGATTTTTGAGGGAGATTTCTCTCAGAAGTCAGGTTTTTTTCTTTTTTTGATAAAAAACTTAATAATTGTTTTAAAATCACTTGAAAATGAATTCTATATTGGTATATTGTTATTGACATATATGTAATATTATATATTGTATATGTCAATAGGAAAGTTTGCTTTTTGGAGAAAATGCGTAGTTTCCTATTTCCGAAACTTAATTTCTTGAAAAAGAAAATAAGAAAAGTGTTTTTTATTTTTTTATATGATATATCCAATGAACAACACTATGACTAAAAGGTTAGCAGTATTGGCTTGAGTAATGTTGCTTGCTAATGTCTTTTTGCCGACAGGGGTTGCATTTGCGGAGGAAGGTGCGCCTATCGTTTCAGAGCAGGTAAAAAGTCAAGAAACTGAAAAAGTTTCAAATGAGCAATGAGAAGTTTCTCAAACTCAATCAGAAACTACTCAAACTCAAACAGAAGCTACTCTTCAAGCGGAAAATCCAGCTCAGCAAGGGGGGGGGGGAGACCGTTTCTAGTGATACTTCTGCTTCTTCACAAGCTCAGCAGGAAAATCAAGAAAAGAAGGCTGAGGCAGATTTAGTTCAGACTAAAGCTTTAGAAGAAACTAGTACACAAGTTCAGCCGATTGGAATGAGTACTTTTAGAAAGGTTCCTGATGCATATCAGAGTTTTATCCCTGATGAACTTAAGGGTCAGGTTGATGCTTTTTATGGAAGTTCTGGGAAACTTCATGTAGTTTGAATTTTATCTACGGATGGGCAGACTATAGATGTTGCTGCTACTAAGGCTCATCCTATTTATTCTAGCATATGGTGAGGACTACGAACTAATCTTAATAACTTGGGAGAGCATAAAATTCTTGAAATTGAGGGATTGAAGGTTTTGTTCAAAAAGAATACACAAGTTTTTGTAAAGAATACACAAGTTTTTGTAAATGAGCCATCTTCTATTTTAAGTAGTGCCTTTAAATGAGGGCAGGCAGATAGAAGTAAGATTCTTTGGAAAGTTGATTTATCAAAGGCAGTTTGACCTTATGGAAATACTACTTCTTTCAAAAAAACTTGAGATGTTGGATATCAAACTAAGGCGGATAAATATAATGAAGTAGAGAAAGATGGAGTTGTGATTGGATATACGATTAAGACAGATGATTCCTATTGGATTTATGCTCCAGTTTACAAGACTGAGACTTTCTATATGAGCAATGGAAATGCTTTTGAAGTTATCGTAGATGATAATGGAGATGTAAATCTTGCTAAGAATAAGGAAGTCGTGGATAAAAAGTATCCGGGAAATCAAGACTTGATTGATGCAGTTAAGTGAATTCAAAAAGCTGAAATTCTTGAAATTGATGGTAAGAAAGTACTTTTTGTACAAATGCAAGGAGGTGAAACTAAGGCCTTTGTAAATGAGGCAAACTCTAATCTTAAAGATGCGTTCAAAACTCAGTGAGCTCAAGATATGACACCTCTCCTTGTTCCAGATCTTACTCAAGCTGTAAAGGCGAGTTGGGTAGACACTACTAAAGTAGTAAAAAAGTATAATGAAATTAAGTCTGGAACTGCGACTATTGGATATACTTTCCATAATGAAGCGAATGATTGGTTCTTTGCTCCAGCTACTAAAAAGGAGGTAAAATCTTTCTATACAAGTAACGATGTGGAATTTAAAGTGGTGATGAAGAGTCCAACAACTGTTGATATTGATGCTACAAAAGTACTTTTTGCTTCTGTTATACCTACATTGTCTGCTGAACTTCAGGCTTTAGCAAACAACGCGACAGAAAATCAGGTAGAAATCAGAACAGTTGAGGGGGTTGATGTTTTGTTCGTTGATCTTTGAACTTCTACTAAGGCATTCTTTGGACAACAGAACTCAATATTTAAGGATGCGTTCAAAGGATGATCAGATATTAATGCATCTATCCAGTATGAGAATCCAGAGAAAGCTAGTTGGGTAGATACTAGTAAAGCAGTAAAGAAGTATAATGAAGTAAAGAAAGATGGAGTTGTGATTGGATATACATTGAAAAATGAAGCAAATGAATGGTTCTATGCTAAGAAAAAGAACTTTACAGTAACACCTTTCTATACAAGTAATAATAATCCAATTCCAGTAGTATTGAATGCTGCAGGAACAGAGGTAGATATGGTTGGAACAAAGGCAGTATTGCTTCCATTGATCCCAACTATTACAGATGCTAAGTTGAAAGCAGAAGCAGAAAGTTTTGCAAATACAGCAACAGCATCAGATGTAGAAATTAAGGAAATCGAAGGAGTAAAATTGTTGTTTGTAAAAGTAGGAAATGGAATGAAGACTTTTGCTGCTACACAGAACTCAATGTTTAAGGAAGCGTTCAAAGGATGAGCAGATATTAATGCATCTGTTCAATATGAGAATCCAGAGAAAGCTAGTTGGGTAGATACTAGTAAAGCAGTAAAGAAGT
>ERZ773018.217-NODE-217-length-38428-cov-7.562818_pt1 | contig 38428 bp, 30 predicted proteins | sample MGYA00580840_ERZ773018 | MGnify/ENA primary metagenome ERZ773018 (study PRJEB29015, sample SAMEA2738125) | human oral metagenome | biome: human oral; feature: human-associated habitat; material: saliva | place: China | collected 2256 ... | reverse complement strand
ACGCTGGTGCTGCTAAAGATTCATTCGACGTTGAATTGACATCTGCAGGCGACAAGAAAGTCGGCGTTATCAAAGTTGTACGTGAAATCACTGGTCTTGGTCTTAAAGAAGCTAAAGAACTTGTTGATGGTGCACCAGCACTTGTTAAAGAAGGTGTTGCAGCAGCAGAAGCTGAAGAACTTAAAGCTAAATTGGAAGAAGCTGGAGCTTCAGTTACTCTTAAATAATAGAGTAACGCAAATTGAATGCGAAAGCCTAGTATATTAAGGTTAAGAATTGCTTAAGGTGATTTAAATCTTAAATAGGGGAGTTATTCCCCACCAAATCCCCGCCAAGTTAGATCTTGGCGGGGATTTTTTCTACAACAAAATAGGATCCATAATTCCTATGTTAGTTTTAGCCTAAATAGAAATTATAGAGCCTATTTATCTAAATCTAATCATCACATTCAACTGGTGCATATGCCCACCAGACCCATGCCATCGAAGCTTTTGGTAACCCAAGGAGAATACGATGTGACTAAGAAGTTGTCTATGGGAGCAATCGAGTTAATCAAAGAATACTTGCCTCGTGCGGTTGAAAATGGTCAGGATATCGAAGCACGTGAAGCCATGGTGAATGCTATTTTCCTTGGAGGTATGAGCTTTAACAATGCTGGTTTGGGTTATGTACACTCAATGGCTCATCAGTTAGGGGCTGTTTATAATTTGCCACACGGTGTTTGCTGTGCTATGATTTTGCCAATCATTGAACGTGAAAATGCCAAACGTGTACCAGCTGCTTTCCGCGATGTTGCAAAAGCTTTAGGTCTTGATATCGCAGGTAAGACTGATGAAGAATGTGCTGACTATGCCATTGAACAAATCGAAGAATTGTCAGCCAAAGTTGGAATTCCGAAGAAATTAATAGAGTTGGACATCAAGGAAGAAGACTTTGACTTTGAATACCTCTCTAAGAATGCCTTGATTGATGCTTGTGCACCAGGAAATCAATTCATGCCAACCTTGGAAGAAACCATAGCTTTCTATAAAGAGTTGTTTTAGAAAGTTTCTAATTCAGTAATATTAATTTAGTTGCTAGAATATTATTTCTAGCGACTTTTTATTTTTGCTTTGAATATTTTGAGTACGGATAGTAGGGGATTCAAGGGATATACTATTTTTAATCTGATCTAAAAAAAGCAGAGCCAATAGACTCTGCATGACAGTAATTTGAAATTTAAAATTGAAACTATATTTTACAGTTCTGCCACGCTTTCTCTACTTTAAGTAACGTTAACTCTTTAGTTGAAGAAAATAATTTGTTAGCATGACTGAGTTCTGTACCGCCGACAGCGACTGAAAATATATTTGCTGAATTAATAGCAGTGACGCCTGCAACAGAATCTTCAATCGCTATACATTCTTCAGCTCCACAATGGATAGATTTGGCAGCTGCTAAAAAAATATCTGGTGCTGGTTTACCATTGGTAATGTCCTCAGGATTAGCAATTGCATCAAAAAAACTATCTAGCCCTAATTTTTTTAGAATGAACGGACCATTTTTAGAGGATGAAGCTAAGGCAAGTTTTATTCCCTGCTCTTTCAATTCCCGAATGAAATGATCAATACCAGGAAGTACATTACTTGGGGTAAGTCTTTCAAGTGATTTGACATACAACTTATTTTTCTCTTCACAGAGATTCATAAAATCATAATCAGATATGGAAATGTTCAAGTGTTCTAAAATGACACGAAGAGAATCCTCGCGACTAACTCCTTTCGTTTTTTCCTCAATTGTATCAGGGATAGAGACCTCAAAGTGTTTGAGAATAATTTGTCTCCATGCATCGAAGTGTAACGAAGCAGTATCCGCTATTACCCCATCTAAATCAAAAAGAGCACCTTTAAACATCATAATACCTCTCTATCATTAAACTTTACTTTTTACAATATAGTATCAAAATGAAGAGAGGATTCAATCACTCAAAAACAGATAATTATGCTCTTTTTACAGTTTCTAAAGTCATTTTGAATGAAAGGCTATTTTTTACGAAATTCATTAGGTGTCTTACCAAAGAATTTTTTGAATTGGCGGAAGAAGTAACTAGGTGAATTAAAGCCAGATTCTAAAGAAATTGTCTCAATAGAATAATCAGTATTTCTCAGTAATTCCTTTGAATATAGTAACCGTTTTTCAAGAACAATCTTTTGAAAACTTTTACCTGTAACCTGCTTTAGCTTGTTGCTTAAATAATTAGGGTTATAAGAAAATTTGTCAGCAACTTCAGCAACATCAATATTCTTAAAATGTTGGTCAACATATGACAGAATTGGTGCAAAATTAAATTTTAATAAACTGTTCTGATAAATATTCTCTTCCTGATAAATTCGAATCAATTCCATTAAGAGAATTTGTAAATACTGAGATAAAAAATGCTGTGTTTGTATCCTATTTTCCAAATGTTCGCAGAGCATGAGTTGAATAAGACTATGGATAGTAGAATATTTATCTGTATGAAAAATAATAAACTGATCATGCTTGGCTTGAGTATTGAATGCGTCTGCTAGAAATTGAGTTAATATACTTGATGAATCTTGTAATTTATACAGGAAGAGCGAATCGAAAGTTTCTTTGTTTATGAGTATGTTGATTAGAATATCTTCTTCACCAAGAGCATTAATGGAATGCGGGACATCACGATCTAATACAATTAAATCACCTTTTGAGAGTGAGATAGTCTCACCATTTATTTCTTGAATACAGATTCCTTTATAGACATACACCATTTCAATAAAATCGTGCAGGTGAGTAATCATCGGGGCAAAACGATTATGGCGACTAAGGAATATGGAATTGTCACCTGAAAAAAACATCTCTTTTGGTAATCTAACAATTTTATATGTTTGATCTGTATATGTATTCCTATTTGTATCAGAATACATAGGATAATCATTTACTGAAATACCAGTTTCCTTTTGTTTAATCTCATACTCATTAACCTGGAATAGATAATTTTCCAATTCAATAATATTCAATGTTCATCCCTCCAAAATCTGTATTTAGTTCATTATATAATAGATTCAATGCATTGTAAACGGATACAATGCTATTTATAATAAAACTATAAAAATTAAATTAATATTTTGGAGGACAAAGCAGTGGATAAAATGAAAAATAAATATGCCATACCTGTAAGTGAAAGAATAACCTATGGTTTTGGTAATTTGGCTGCAAACTTGATGATTACCACAGCAAATGCTTTTATTACATATTTCTATACTGATGTAGTTGGCCTTACGATTTCAGTAGTTGGTACAATATTGCTGTTTGCGCGTTTATTTGATGGTGTTAGTGACTTAGTGATGGGAGCGATTGTCGATAAAACATCTTCAAGTAAGGGGAAGGCGAGACCATGGATAAAACGAATGATAATTCCATATGGACTAGCTCTCACCTTACTGTTCACCTCACCGAGTTTTCTACCTGATGAGATGAGAGCAATTTATGCATTTGTTACCTATGTTATTTCTCTCGCAGGTGTATATACGATGACAATGGTACCCTATTCAGCTCTGATTGGGACCACCACACCTGATTCAAAAGAAAGAGGTTATTTATCAACTTCTCGAACGATTCTTGGATTTATTGGTGCCTTCTTGGTGAATGGAGTTGTTCTAAAAATTGTTGAAATGTATGGTGCGGTCACTGAAACTTCTTCATGGACGAAAATGGCTGCAACACTTGGTTTGATTTCTGTGGTATTGCTGACAGTTCTTTATGGAAATTCAAAAGAAAGAGTACTAGAAACTAGCGAAGCAATCAGTGCTGATAATGCACAAAAATTTTCGACAATGGATAATATCAAGGCCATGATAAAAAATAAATACTGGTTAATAATCATTACCGTCACTCTGATTAGTTTTATTAATGCTGGTTTTATGGGGATCAATATTTTTTACGCCCAATGGATCTTGAATGATATGAGCAAGGTTGGTTTGATTGGTATGTTGTCCTTTGCCCCGATTATTGTCAGCTGTCTGTTTGCTCCGATTTTGCTAAGTCGATTCTCTAAAAGAACGATTATGATTATCGGAACAGTAATTAGTTTGATTGGCAGTGTGATATTGGTATTGTTTCCAACAAATTTCACAATGATTGCAGCTGGTTTGGTTGTCAGAGGATTGGGTATTGCTCCTGTATCTGTTGCCAGTTTTGCGATGTTGGGTGATATCGCTGATTATGGAGAATGGAAAACAGGAATTCGCTCAGACGGAATCATCTTTGCGGCAGCAACCTTTGGTGAAAAGGTGGGTTCTGGTTTAGGAGGTTGGATTTTGGGTATGGTAATGGCTATTGGTGGATATGTCTCAGGAGCAGCTACTCAATCCGCAGCAACCATGTTTGCAATTAAATCTGTTTTTGCTTATATACCTTTTGTATTTGGAGTTGTGAGTATCATTTTAATATTCTTTTATGACTTGGATACAAAACTCCCTGACATTATTAAAGACTTAGAGGCCCGTAAAGGACACGAATAAAAAATTAAGGGGAAGTAAATAGCTTGCCCCTTTGTATTTTAGAAAGTAGGAAAATGATGAAATTAACAGAAAAACCATTTTATTTGGATGATGAAGCAATAGCTTGGGTTGAAGATACACTGGAAAGTTTAACTGTAGATGAAAAAATCGGTCAGCTATTTGTTCCAATCGGCTACTCAACCGAAAAAGAATACTTGGATCATTTGGCTTCTTTTAACATTGGAGGATTATTTTTCAGACCGGGAAATGCAGTAGAAGTGAGAGATACTTATCAGTATATTCAAGAGATTAGTAAAGTTCCACTTTTAACAACTGCAAACTTAGAAGACGGAGGAAATGGAGCTGCCTTTGAAGCGACAGCATATGGTCGTCAAATGGCTATTGCTGCAGCTAATGATCCGAAATTTGCATATACTCTTGGAGAAATTGCTGCTAAAGATGGAAAAGCAGTAGGAGTAAATTGGGGTTTTTCGCCAGTAATCGATTTGGATTTTAACTTTAGAAACCCGATAACAAATGTTCGAACATATGGTAGTGATATTGATACAGTTATTTCAAATGCTAAAGCCTATACGAAAGCATTCCATGACCAACATGTTATGACTTCCATAAAACATTTTCCGGGGGATGGTGCTGATGAGCGGGATCAACACTTATTGACATCTGTTAACCACCTATCAATGCCAGCTTGGGAAAAAACATTTGGATTGGTTTATAAAGAGTTAATTGATTTTGGTACCAAGGCAGTCATGGTGGGACATATTGCTTTACCAGCTTTTACTGGAGATGATATGCCAGCGACATTGAGTCCAAAAATTTTGAAAGATTTACTTCGGAAACAACTTAGGTTTAATGGTTTGGTCATTACAGATGCTAGTCCAATGGTGGGATTCTGTGCAGCAATGAAGCGTAGTGAGGCCATTCCATATACGATTGAGGCGGGCTGTGATATGCTATTATTCAATCGTGTTTTTGAAGAGGATGTTCAGTATATGAAAGATGGATTAGCAAATGGAATTCTATCTCATGAGAGATTGGACGAAGCTGTTACTCGGATATTAGCAGCTAAAGCATCTTTAGGCTTACACAAACAAATCGAACATGGTTCAGCAATGTTTGAAGATAGAAAAAAAGACCAAGCGGAACTTGCTGATCATTCTGTAACACTTGTGAAGGATAGTCAAAAATTGCTTCCCCTATCTCCCGAAAAACACAAGAGAGTTCTGCTTCAAATGTTAGGAAACTTCGATTCGAATGAACGCGTAAGTCAAAAGGTAAAAACTGAGCTTGAACAACTCGGTTTTGATGTGACTGTTTATGAACCCGAAACGAACTTTTGGGATTTAGAAACTGTGCAGAGTTTTTCAAGTAAATATGATATTGTGTTGTATGTAGCTAATATTGAAAATGCAAGTAATCAAACTGTTGCACGAATAAATTGGCATACACTATTTGGATTAGGAAATAATCTTCCTTGGTTTGTAAAGGAGATTCCAACTTTGCTAATTAGTTTTGGAAATCCCTATCATTTGTTTGATTTACCTATGGTAGAAACTGTTGTAAATACCTATTGTAATTATGATCATTTTATTGAAGCAGGAATTTCGAAATTAGTTGGAAAAAGTCCATTTAAAGGTGTTAGTCCTGTAAATCCATTTTGTAACAATGATCTATTAAAGGAGTTGAATGATGCAAATTGATCAATTAAAAGTAAATGGTATAAGCACCCCTTTAGGCTATCATTTTGATTATTTAACATTATCTTGGAGATTTCAAAGTAATGACTATCATGAAAATTTAAAATTTAAAATTGAAATCTCAAAGGATGATTGTTTTGAAGAAATAGTATTTAGCGGAGAAACAAATAGTTTTTATAATACATATACGATAACGACAGCATTTCTGAAGCCACGGACCAGGTACTTTTGGCGAGTAAGCGTTGACGAAGTTTCAGCAATTAGCTATTTTGAAACTGGTAAAATGAATGAGCCTTGGGAAGCGGACTGGATTAGTTATCAGGAGCCAACATTCGAATCAGTTAGCTTTAAAAAATCGTTTTCTGTAAAGAAAGAAATCCGTTCAGCACGATTATATTCTCTTGGTCTAGGGCTCTATGAAGTTTTTATCAATGACAGGAAAGTTGGAGAAGAATACCTTGCTCCAGGTTACCATAGTTACGACCTTATTCAGCAGTATCAAACCTATGATGTGACTGAGTATCTACAAGACAGGAATGAGATAGCTTTTCTTGTTGGTAATGGTTGGTATAGAGGAAGATTCATATTTGAGGGCGGTCTTGAAAATATTTATGGGGATAAACAAAAATTAATTTCAGAACTCCATATTTTATATCATGATGGTAGTACAGAAATCATCAAAAGTGATACGACCTGGAATGCTAAAACAAATGAAATTGTTGAAAATTCAATCTATGATGGAGAAACAATCGATTTTTCATCGAAGTATCAGCCACTGACAGTCATCATGGATAAGGAAAGTAAACAATTATTACGTGAGAGAATTGATTTACCAATTTGCAACATGGAAAGTCTTGAACCTCTCATTTTCAGAGATACTGCAAACAACCTCCTACTTGATTTTGGACAAGAAATTACAGGCTGGATAGAAGGAATGCTACCAGCGAACAAGCCCAAAGTCTCATTTAAATTTGGAGAGATTTTACAAAATGGTCAATTTTATTCAGCGAATCTTCGGACAGCAAAACAAGAATTTGTCATTCTAAATAATGAAAAAGAACGATTCATTCGTCCTAGATTTACTTTTTTCGGTTTTCGATATGTAAAAGTGGAAGGATTAAATGAAGAGGAAGCTCAGAGGTTCTCAGCCAAAGTTCTTCATAGTAAGATGGAAGAGAGATTTAGATTTACTTCATCTCATAAAAAATTGAACCAACTAATTAGCAATATCAGATGGAGTCAAAAAGATAATTTTCTAAGTATCCCAACGGATTGTCCACAGAGGGACGAGAGAATGGGCTGGACTGGTGATATTACAGTCTTTGCAAATACTGCTTCATATAATATGGAAACAAGAGCTTTTTTAGGTCATTTCTTAAAGATGGTTGAATTGGAACAGGAACATCTGAATGGAGCAGTACCCTTTTTTGCACCATTTCCAAAAGTAGCGGATAGAGATGCTCAAAATCCATTTCTGAATTCGGCAGGTGCTGCAGTTTGGGGGGATGCAGCTACTGTGCTTCCGATGACGCTTTTTCGCCATTTCCGAGATCAAGGTCTTTTGAATTCACATCTTTCACTGATGATGAATTGGGTAGATTATATTTATCGTCAGGATGAAGAACGTGGTGGGAAAAGATTATGGGATTTTGGGTTTCAACTAGGCGACTGGCTTGCTCTAGATTTGGGAATACCTGGAACAGTATTTGGGGCAACAGATTCAGCACTGATTGCGACAATTTATTATTATTACTCAGCAAGCAATACAGCAAAAGCACTCAAATTATGTAATGATTCGAGTGCAACTTTCTATTCAAAACTAGCTCTTGAAATCCGTACTGCATTGTTGACTACTTACTTTATTGGTGATGAATTGCAATTAAGCCCTGTTACCTTACAATCTGAAGTTGAACAAAACCGACAAGAGATGGGACGATTGTTTGGCGGAATTGACATCTCCACAAGAGTTGATACACAAACGGGTCTTTCCCTTTTATTACGATTCGGAATCTACCCTTCAGAGTCTGCTCGTCTGAAATTAGTTGAAACTTTAAAGGAAAGGATGAGCGAATCTAATGGAGCATTGACCACTGGTTTTGTAGGTACTCCTGAATTACCTCATGCACTTCTTGAAAGTGGTCTTGTTTCGGAAGCATTCTCGCTGTTGTTTAAAGAAACTTCTCCAAGTTGGTTATTTGAAGTCAATATGGGGGCAACAACGACTTGGGAACGTTGGGATTCCATTCTTCCAAATGGAAAAATTTCAGGAATTGAGATGAATTCCATGAACCATTATGCTTATGGAGCAATTGAAGACTTTATCATCGAGAAAATGGTCGGTATCAACTTACCAGATATCGAAGATGATACAAACACATATCAAATTTCTCCTCAATATACAGAACAGTTAAACTGGCTTACCGGTAGATTAGACACAGTAAATGGTAAGATTGAGGTTCATTGGGAAATCCAAAATGGGATTGTCAACTTGAAAATAGATGTTCCTACACGAACAAGAGTTCATCTCATTCTTAAGAATGGTGAAAGTATGGCTTTGCAAACAGGATCTTATCAATTGAATGATGTCTATTTGCCAGAATAATAGTTAGTATTATGACTTGAAATTTCTCTCCACCTTCGGTCCATGGCCGAAGGTTTCTTTGTATTTGTCGTAAAAGTAGGTTTTATTACTGAAACCAACGCTGAGGGCGATTTCTTGGATAGGTAATTGCGTTGTCTTTAATAATAGTTGAGCCTTCATCAGTTTGCGTTGATTCACTAATTGTGTAAAGGTTTGACCAGATTCCGTCTTGACCAGATTGCTCAAATAGTTTTTATTAAAATTTAAGCGTTGAGCCAGCTCAGCTAATCCAATCGTGGCATATTCACGGTCAATAATCTTTAGTACCTGAGCATAGGTTGACTCCTCTAATTGCAAATCCACGGTCTTTTCAACAGTTGGCAATAGCCGTGCTAAGTGATAGCAAAAGAGGGGCAGGTAATGTTTTAACATTTGTTGTGAAAAATCCTGTGGTAAAAAATACTCTGTCATCATTTCTTGTAAGATCTGGCGGATAGGGGTATTTTTCTCGGTAGGTAGAAGTAGAAAGTTATTCCGATTGAAATGCTGGGAAGAGTCCGATAGTAAAAGCTGGTAGAGAAGACTATTTTCACCTTGGAGTTGCTTGAGCCAGTTAATCGAAACATCCTTATTTTGGAATAGAATATTGATCAGAATATCGTCATCTCCTAGCGCCTCAATCGAATGCCGACTCTCCATATCCATGAGAAGAATATCTCCTTCTTTTAAGTCAAAGATCTGGTCGTTGATGCGTTGGCGGCAATGGCCTTTATAGACATAATTAATCTCTAAAAATTGATGGGTATGTTCTGGGTAAGGTGCGTAACGACTGTGTTTGCTCATGAAAATATCTTTGTTTTGAAAGAAGAATTGTTGAGAAAGTTTAGGAGTGTTACTCGCAGACTGGATATCCAAATAATCTGCCACAAATCCTCTCTTCTCCTGAAGTAATTCATGCTCCGTTTTAGCAAATAATAGTTGATCTAGTTGATTCATAATTTCTTCCTTCGAACTGTATATTTGATACGTTTTCTATGTTATATCGATATTGTACCATAATTCAAAATAAGGTTAAATAGAAGTATCAAAAAACGAAGGAGAATACTCATGACTTACCATGTTGCAATTGACATTGGGGCATCCAGTGGACGTGTCATGTTGGCCTACAAAGAAGAAGGGTTACATTTAGAAGAAATCCATCGCTTCAAGAATGGCTTTGCTAAAGTAGATGGACATGACAGATGGGATATTGACCAGCTGGTTAAGAATGTATTGATTGGTCTTGAAAAAGTCAAACAGCAAGGGGTAGGGACCTGTACAATTGGTATTGATACTTGGGCTGTTGACTATGTTCTTCTTGATGACGAAGGAGAGCTTTTAGGACAGCCGGTTGCCTACCGAGATGCTAGAACTCAGGGAGTGATGGAACAAGTCTTTCAGCAGATCCCAAAGGAAACTATTTACAAGAAAACAGGTATCCAATTTCTCAACTTCAATACCCTATATCAGTTATTTGTAGAAGATGATAATTTGTTGGACAAGACAGATAAAATTCTTATGATTCCCGACTACATCGCCTACAAATTGACAGGCAAAATGACGGGGGAAGTCACCAACTGGTCAACGACCCAATTTCTTCATCTAGAAAGTCGAACTTACGACAAGGATTTGTTGGAGGTGTTAGACATTGATACCAGCAAGTTTCCTGATTTGATAGAGGCTGGTGAGATTATTGGTGCCCTCAAAGTAACAGGTTATGATGTACCAGAAGCACAAGTCATTGCCGTCGGTACGCATGATACAGCATCAGCTGTTGTAGGTATCCCCGCAACCAGCAAAAACTGGGCTTATATCAGTTCAGGAACCTGGTCTTTAATCGGTCTTGAATCCCAAGAGCCCATTGCCAATCAGGACAGTTTTAGAGCAAACTACACTAACGAATGGGGAGCATACCAAACCTACCGTTTCCTAAAGAATATCACTGGTATGTGGTGTGTTCAGGAGATTGCCCGTCTCACTGACTATAAGTATTCTTTTAAGGAAATGGCCGAGCAAGCGGCACAGGTAGAGCCATTCTTGCAAGAGATTGATCTAAATGACGATCGATTCACCAATCCAGAAAATATGATTGAAGAAATCCAAAAGGCTTGTCGCGAAACAGGTCAGCTAGTACCTGAAAGCATGAGAGAACTGGTCATGGCAGTATATTCCAATCTTGCAAAAGCCTACGGACGAGAATTGAAGCAGTTGGAGGCTTTAACAGGACAAACAATTGACTGCCTTCATATTGTAGGCGGTGGCTCAAATGTCAGCCTTCTTAATCAACTGACTGCGAATGTTATCGGAAAAGAAGTCATTGCTGGTCCAGGAGAGGCAACCGCTATTGGCAATATTCTTGTTCAAATGATTGCGACAGGAGAATTTGAAAATATCAGTCAAGCTAGAAAATGGTTAGCAAGTACTTCACACTTAGAACATTACAAACCTCAATAATAAGGAGAATCAAATGAAAGCAGAACACATTACACAAGCCTATCAAGTTGCTAAAGAACGCTATGCAGCTATCGGAGTCGATACTGATGCCGCCTTGAAAAAACTACAAGCTATCAAAATTTCCATGCATTGCTGGCAGGGAGATGATGTCAAAGGATTCATGATGCCAGAAGGAGATTTGACTGGTGGTATCATGTCAACAGGAAATTACCCTGGTGCGGCCAAGACCCCAGATCAATTGCGTCAAGATTTGGAAAAAGCCTTTAGCCTCATTCCTGGCCAGCATAAACTCAACCTTCATGCCATCTATTTAGACACAGATGAAAAGGTGGATTTGAATGAAATTGAACCAAAACATTTTGAAAAATGGGTGGCGTGGGCAAAGGAACAAGGCTTAGGACTCGATTTTAACCCAACTTTCTTCTCGCATCCGATGATGAAAGACGGTTTTACTTTGTCCCATCCAGATAAGGAAGTTCGTGATTATTGGATTGAACATGGTAAACGCAGTCGCAAGGTTGCTGAGTACATGGGGAAAGAACTTGGTCAAGTTTGCTACAACAACTTTTGGGTACCAGATGGTTTCAAGGATAACCCAGTTGACCGACTTAGTCCTCGGAAACGCTTGATGGAATCCTTAGACGAAATTTTCGCTGATCAAGTGGATGAAACCTACACCCAAGATGCAGTAGAGAGCAAATTATTCGGACTTGGAGCCGAAGCCTATACCGTGGGCTCACACGAGTTTTATATGGGCTACGGCTTGACGCGTGGCAAAATAATCTTGTTAGATGCAGGACACTTTCATCCGACTGAAGTTATTTCAAACAAACTGTCTTCATTAGCACTTTTTGGGAAAGGAATTATGCTCCATGTATCCCGTCCTGTCCGTTGGGATTCTGACCATGTGGTTATTATGGATGATGAATTGCAAGATATCGCTAAAGAGTTGGTCCGTAATGATTTGTTGGACAAGGCAGTGATTGGCCTTGATTTCTTCGATGCGACTATTAACCGAATCGCTGCCTGGGTCATCGGTACTCGTAATACTCAGAAGGCACTCTTGAAAGCCCTTCTTGAGCCAACAAAAGATCTGAAAGACATGGAAAATAGCTTTGATTTTACTTCTCGCTTAGCCTACACAGAAGAGCTGAAAGATTTCCCATACGCAGATGTTTGGAATTATTTCTGCCTTCAAAACGATGTACCAGTTGGTCTTGATTGGTTGACAAATGTCCGCCAATATGAAGAAGAAGTGTTAAGCAAACGTAACTAGAAAGAGGAAATTATGACTAAATTTATCGATTCACCCTATGTTGAAACCATGCGAGAAGTAACTTATCAATCTTACCTGCGATACTGGGATGAACGCAATGGTGGGAATGTTTCTTGCCGGTTGACTGCTGAAGAAGTGAGCCCTTATGAAGATGTGCATGAGGTCAAATCCACACATGAACTTGGTTTTGATGCTTCTGCTTTAGCAGGCCAATATTACCTCGTTACAGGCACTGGTCGCTATTTCCGCAATGTAACCAAACAACCTCTGCTTGATTTAGGATTGGTAAAAATTTCTGAAGATGGTCAAAGTTACGATATTGTTTGGGGATTTGAAGACGGTGGACGGCCAACCTCAGAGTTTCCAAGTCATTTGATGAGTCACATCGAACGCCTAAAAGTAAACCCTGAACAACGTGTTGTTTTCCATTGCCACCCGACCAACTTAATTGCATTGACTTTTACGCAAGACTTGGATGAACGTTACCTATCTCGTCTTTTATGGAAAATGCAGGCAGAGTCACTTGTTGTCTTTCCTGAAGGAATCGGAGTTATCCCTTATATGACTCCAGGCACAACAGAGATTGGAAAAGCGACGGCAGAAAAGATGGCAGATTTCTCAGCAGTCATCTGGCCACATCATGGACTCTTTGCTTCAGGTATCTCACTAGATGAAACCTATGGCTTGGTAGAGGTCATTGAAAAAGCAGCCATGATCTACAGCCAAGTAGGAGCCCAAGGTGGCATTATCAAGCAAGAAATCACCGACCAAGAGTTGAAAGAATTGGCCAATCGCTTTGAAGTAACACCTAAGGAAGGATTTTTATAAGATTCGCTTAAGAGGAGGTTGAACTCCTCTTTTTTAATAATTTGTTAGTCCAAGTTGGACCATTTTCCATTAAATTCTAGTTTCTACACTATACCTTTTCTTAATGTATCGGTGAATAAGAGATATACGAGAGGATCATGACCTAACCCAGTAAAATGTATCCGACAGTCATTGGTTTATTGTTTTAGATTAAACAGTTTCTGAAGAAATTACACAAAATATTAAAAGAGGAAGATTGGATTCAATTTTATACCAAATCCCCGCCAAGTTAGATCTTGGCGGGGATTTTTTTCTACAACAAAATAGATACTATAATTCCTTTGTCAGTTGTACACTATGCAGAAATTATAGTGCTTTCTTAACTAAATCCAATCATCACCGTCAACTGGTGCATAAGCCCACCAGACCCATGCTAAACCAAGATCAGTAGCTTGGATAATATTATTTTGCTTAGTAATTAAATTATGATGAAGTGCAAAATCAATGTAATCATCTAATTGATTTCTTTTATCAGCATAACCTTCTTCAATTAATTTTGAGATTGATTCAGGTAAACTCACGTAATCTAAAAAACTAGTAAAGTAGGTATCTGTTATTAGTTTTTCACGAATTTCAAAGTTTGAACCTTTGAATTCTCTTTGCAAATTATTTTTAAATGACATTCTTTTACTCCTTTGAAATTTATAGTATGTCAGAAAAATGTGTTAAAACTGTTAGCTATACAACAGCCTATATTTTGAGTATGCAATAAAAACGCAGAAAAACTGTTTTTTCCGTTTTTTTTTTCTTAATTTTTTAGTCGAAAATGAGATACTTTAAAGAATATAGTTGGTCACTGTAACTGATAGACGCCAGTGGGAAAGATGGAAGACCGAGACCGCCATCAAGGCTAAACGATTATATTTTGTAGGCAGGGATGAATTTAAGGCTTTTTTATAGTTTGAACCACGAATTTTATAAGGTTCATCTCTTAGTTCATTAATGAAGTTTTTCTTTTGTTTCTCAAATTTTTTTAATGATTTATCCCTTAAATTTTGGTGGCCAACCTCCCAACGTTCTATTAAAAAATTTTTTAAATTCACCTTGAAATTAGGATTATCTTGGAGTTTCTTCAAGTAGAAGTAATAACACTCTCTTGCATGTTGGGCTCGCATCCCATGTAGATTGATAAGATTATTCATTTCTACATCTGTAAAGATATAATCATCCTCTTGTTTATTTTTAAAGGTATCTAGGACTACTGGGACATCTTGAGGAAGAATTAGTTGAGGTTGAAATTTTCCTCCCTTTCCACGTTGAACTAAAACATAGTAATTACCATTATTATCTTTTCGAATATCTTTACCTTTTAATTTTTTTAATTCGGATCTACGAATCCCAACTGCCCTCTGAAAATTAACCAGCCGAGAGAAGCGAGAGTCTGTTTCTTGATGTTTACCTTGTGAGTTTTTTGATTTCACACGACCTCGGATAATTTTGTCGCTGGAACGCTTGTCTTTTCTAATCCTATTCATATTGATATCAACTGCTTTGCAAATAGGTGCTAAATAAGTATGGATGGTAGCAACAGAATATTGTTTTGGATCATCATTTAGATTTAGTTGATATAATTGAATCATTTCTACACTAATATCTGATTTTTTCTTAATATTGTGTTCTTTAGCCCACTTTGTAAAGCGAGTAATTGCTCTTTTATAGCTTGTCCTCGTTCGATTGTTTGTGATATTTTTTGAAGCTGCAATAAATAAATCGTGCTTGAGAGAATTCCTTTTTCTTGGCATTATACATTCCTTTCTAAAATAATTACATATTATTGTTAAACTGCCTCCCACCCTTTTTTTAAAAGCTGGGTATGCTTTTGATACTTCCCATCGAGGCTAACTCTTGAAGTTTAATGTTTGCGATAGATTTTCAGTACTCACCGTGATCTATGTTTGGAAGGATCATAAAGATGTCATTGCTTGTTCGAGCTTATAAAACTTTTCTATTTTACTTTTTTTAATTACATTATTTATTTACTTTGCTAAACTAGTTATTTTTTTAGTTTTTACCTTTATTTTTACCTTTTTTATTTTACCTTAAACACGTTTTTCTTTACTTTTTTATCTACTAAATGGTTATTCTTTACTTCATGTTATTCAGTAGAGAATAACCATTTAGATTTTCTTTCTTTTTTTCTTAGTTTTTTCCTTTGCAATGACTAGCATATGAGAAATAAGTATGTTAACCGTGTCCGGTAACAAACTTTCTCCCATATGACTAATGGCTCTACTTATTCAATTCAATTCAATTTAATTTATAATAATAGTATGCCATATTTTTATAAAAATAAAGATAAAAGAAAAAACATCGTTATTTTAGGAATAGAAATGTTGTTTTTATTTTTACAAAAAAATGGCATAATAATAGTATAGATAAAAAAAAGGCAGTGGTGAACTGTCTTTTTTTTGTTCCTTAAAAAAAGGGGGTAGCAGATGCTCAAGAACAATCGTTTAATAATAATATTAAAGAGAGTAAGGCCACCGTGAAAATTCACGAATGAAAAATCTTTTTTTTAATAATAATCGGAGGAAAACAAAATGAAAACGTATAAAAACCATGTGATTAATTTAACTCAACAATATCTTACAGAGTTAATTAATCACAATGAAGAAGTCAATATTAGAATGTTTTATTCAACATTTGAAGAGGATCAGTATATCTCAATCTTGAATGACCAGGATCAAGAAGTGTCATTCAATTTTGTAAATGATAGCATTGAAATTGAATTAATTGATCCGTTGTGTGAGAAAATTGTAATTACATTTGATACTGTAGAACAAACAGCTAAAATCCATCTTGTAATTAATTTTCTTTTAGATTTGTTTTTTAAATTCAATTGGCATGAATCAGTTGCAGCGTTATCAGTTGCAGATTTCTGGGAATTGATCAAGAATTACGAGGTAGACAAGCTCGATATGACGTTTGGTTACCCAAGAATCGCAGGCTCCAATAGCTAATAGCCATATTTTTACGTACAAAAAGAGTGGGAAAGGAATAGTTTTTATACTTATCCTTTACCACTCTTTTTTATTTTGTCTCGTTAATAATTGTATTAATAGCTGAAATGACTTTACTTTGCTTGTACTCTGGTAAAGATTTAATAGTGTCAATAAGCTGTGCTAAGTCAGTACTTTCTTCTTTAAGTGTTAAATCAAAAAAAGTTTGCAAATCAACATTTAACGCTTCTATAATTTTCTCAAGCGTACTAATTTTTATATTGGGCTCTAAATTTTCTAACTTATATGCGTAATTGGTACCAAGATCTGCTTTTTCTTCTAATTGTTCCTGAGTCATTCCTGACTGGGTCCGCAGAATCCGTATTCGTTTACTTATATACTTTTGTAATTCTGACATTGCTCACCTCTTAAGACTATTTTACAGCCTTATAAGGTTAGGTTCTACTTCTCAAAAGGTTGGATACAACTTTACAAAGTTGCTAAAATATAGTATAATTCGGGTGTTTATAATTATATAGTGATAATTTGCTCAATACTCTATCATAAAGGTGGGAATTATGAAAAAGAAAACGATCAAAGCAACTGTTTCTGCTGTATCAATAGCTACAGCTTTTGCGGGAATTTCTGTTGTACAAGCGGATGAAGCAACTGCAACTCAGCCAAATGAGTCAACATTAAGTGTTGAATCGACGACTCCTTCGTCTACAAATATAAAACAAGTAGACGGGGTATTTGTTCATAATGGGGTTGCAACCGTAACGAAAACGCCAACTGCGGAAGTTGTAGAAGAAGCTAGAACGATCAAGGAAGAAACGGATCAATCGGTTTCAAATCAAGAAAGTGCATTAGAAAACGCTAAGGATTCGGAAGCAACCGCTGCATCAAAAGTTTCCGAGGCAAACGTTGACTTAAAGAATGCTGAGGCGAATAAAGAATTAGCTACGCCTGAAAAAATTGAAAAAACGAAGAATGAAATATCAGAAGTAAAAGCTGATATTGAGAAAAAGGAAATATCACTAAAAGATGCATCTGATAAAATTCTAGAAGCTGAGAAAGAACGTAATCAGCAATCAGAGGTTATTAAAAAAGATCAAGATAAAATTTCAGAGCAAGAAAAGAAAGTTTCGACAGCTGAGGAAGCAGTAGCAACTGCACAAAAAAATCTTGATGGTACTGGAGCATCGGAAATCATTGCTGAAAGAGACAAAGCAAAAAGTGATGTAGCTGAAAAAGAATTAGAAGAATCAGCAGCGAAAAAGTCTTTAGAAAATGCCATTAACGAAGACAAAAATAAATCTGAAGAACTCAGTAAAGCTTCTGCTGATGAAAAAACGCAACTTAGTGCCAGTCAAGTTTCTGCTAAACAATTAGTAGATGCTAGAAAGGTTGCAGAAGAAGCAGCAAGTGCATTAGTGAAGGCTCAAAAAGAGAAAGAAACTGCTCAGAAAGTTTTAGACGGCACTGGCGTTGAAGAAATAGTAGCAGAACGTGATACGGCTAAGAAAAATTTAGATGCTAAAGAAGCAACTGAAAATATAGCAAAACAGGAACTTGATCGTGCCAAAGAAGCAGATGCTAAAAAAGCTACCGCACTAAAAAATGCAAAATCAGTTGAAGCGGATCAAATAAAGAAAAGCCAAGAAACGGCGAAAAACTTGTCATCTGCTGAGGAAAAGCAAAAACAAGCACAAGAGAATCTAAAGAAAGCTCAAGAAAATAAGGTATCAGCGCAAAGTAATCTTGATGCTTCTGAATCACAACTTGCCCAAACAATTGCAAATCGTGATAACAAAGCAAATGATTTAGCAAATAAACAAAATAGTAAGATTAGTGCAGAAGAAGAGCTCAAAACAGCTAAAGAAAATGATGCTAAGAAAGCTTCGGAAATTTCAGCTTTAACTACTAAGAAAAACCAAGAAGAGGCTAAAGTAAATGAAACTTCAAATGAGCTAGCGAGTGCTACATCAGCAGCTCAGGAAGCAAAAGAGAATAAAGAGAAGGCTGATCAAGCGGTTGAAACGCTCAATAAACAAATATCAGCAATTAAAAATCTCACTATTCCTCAATTGCCTCAAGATGTCATTGATGCTTACAAGACTTATCTTGCCGATAACTCAGATGCAAATAAAAATGCATTAAACGACGTTATTCAAAAATGGTTCACAGGTAGTAAGTATGATTTTGGTACTCCAGAGACGGAATATTCTCCTGAACACCAAAATATTGTTATCAAAGGTTGGCCAAATAAGGATATTGTTTTGCCTATCGATGACTCTGAAGTCGATTTGGATAATCTCACAGATAAACAGATTGAAGCTTTGAGTCAATATTATGTGCTTCTCGCAAACAATCTGCAAGACCAAGTCTGGGGAAGCCATGATTTTATAGTTACTAAAGAATCTGTTCAAGGTGTTAAAAATATCGCAAAAGCCTATGCTGATGAGAATAAACCATTTGGTACAAGTCATAGTGTCACAGCTCTTGCAAAAGATGGATTGGATTCAATCGCTTGGGCTGGCGAAAATATGAGCTTCAATAATACATTATTAGGTTTTAGTGCTTATTATTCAGAAGCAAAAGAAACACGAAAAGCTACAATGTCTCAATTGTATCGTGAGGTATATGATGCTGTAATTAGCTTTATGGCAAATGATGTACATGCATATTTTGGACATATGAGATTAATGATTGGAGAGAAAGCTCCTTCAAATATACAAGCAGTCGGGGTAGCAAATAGCCTAACACCTAGTGGCGTTGGTCGAATGCATTTTATTAAATTCAAAGGTCAATCTAGTCATTTCGATTACATTAAAGATGAACAAACAGGTGAGTATCACTATAAGTTCATTGACGACTATTATGATAAAGGGCTTGCCAAACCTCTAGCTACACCATTTGATACTTCAAAAATGGAAGATGAATTAACAGCTGCTAAAGCTAAACAGACTGCAGCAAATACAGCGAATAATTCTGCACAGAATCGTTTGGAAAAAGCTAAATCAGAAAATGATTCAAGTACAAAAGCTCTTAAAGAAACGACAGCAAAATTAGATGCTCTGAAAGCTACTCCAGATCAAACACCTGCAGCTACTACTAAATTGGAAATCGCTACACAAAATTATAATGAAGCACAAACCCAATTTAATAAGGCTCAAGATGCACTTGATCAATTAAATGCTGATATTCAAAGCAAGCGTCAAGCTTTAGCAAATGCAAAAGATAATTTAGACCAGGCCACAACAGCAGAAGTAAAAGCTAAATCTGATCTTGAAAAAGCAAAAGTAGAAAATCAAAATGCGAATCAAAATCTGAAACAAACTCAAAAACTTGTAGCAGAATTAATGGAAGTTCCTGATCAAACTCCAGGTGCAGAGAAGAAATACGACAATGCGAAACAACAAAAAGAAGAAGCTGAAACAAGATATATCAAAACTCAAACAGCTCTAGATAACTTAAATGCAGACCTTCAAGTTAAGCAAAAAGCATTAGAAACTGCAAAAGAGGAGCTTGAAAAAGCAAGAGTAGCAGATAAGACAGCAAGAAACAATTTAGATGAAGTAACTAAAATTCATGAAAAACATTTGGCAGCCTTAAAAACTACACGTCAAACGATTGCAAGATTAAACTCAATTTCAGATAAGACACCTCTTGCGCAAAAGAATCTAGATGAAGCTTCTCAACAATTGATTGCTGCCAAGACTCGTTATGCAAAAGCACAATTAGCTGTTGAAAATCTAAATGCAGATATTCAAACAAAACAAAAAGTTTTAGCAGATGCGCGTGCAGAATTGGATAAAGAACTTAAAGTTCTTTCAGATCTGAAAGCTGAAAAAGCCAAGGACGAAGCAGAATTCAGAAACCGTCAGAATAAAGTTGAAGAGTTAAAAGCTAAAGAAAGTCAAATTAAGGATGAAATTTCTAAATTAAAGACTAACTTAGTTGCTTTAGAAACACTTTTGGATCATCTTGAAAATGCTGATACATATTTGAAGAAAGCAAAAGATGCATATGACAGTGCGGTTGAAGAGCACCGTTTAGCACTTGAGAATGTAGCAAGAGAGGAAGCTAAACTTAAATCACTTCTACAAGATCAATTGGATGCAACTGCACAATACGAGGCTGTACAGCTTGCTTACCAAAGTGCTCATAAACAACTGACGCAATATGCGAAGTTATCAAGTGAAACTAAATCAATTGGAATCAAAAATGAAGATCATAAAATTTTTGATCTTAAAAATAAGGTTGCTTCTCAATCTGATCACTATAACTATCGAGGTTCAGTAACCGGATATAACCCTCAACGTTCGTTACCAAATACTGGTTCTCAAAGTGGATTAGTATTACTTGGCCTAGGAGCGATGCTTATGGGACTATCTGGAATAAAATTGCGCAAAAAAGGTGAGTAAAATTAAGAGTAATCTATAAATAGATTTATAGGCTGGAGGAAATAGAACCTTTTAAGGTGATCTCCCTCAGCCTTTTACTTTAATAATGAACATAGGAGTATATGATGGATAAAGAGCAATGAATTGAAATATTTAAAGAGATTAACGACCGTGTACCAACAGAAGAAGAGATTCAAGCTGGTATTCAATCAGGAGAAATAATAGTATCAGATTTATCGGCCATTTCTAAAGTTAAGGACAGTGAAAGCAATGCTAGGCCTCAGGTTCAGCCACAAGTAGAATTGGACGAATACGTTTCACAAAATGTTGCGGAAATACAAAATGATCAAAATTTTAAATTTTGTAACTCATGTGGTGCAAAGAATTTTGGAAATACTAAGCAATGTAGTGGTTGTGGGAAATATTTAGAACAGAAAGATCAAAATATAATTCACTCTATCATAAAAAGATTTAATGTTCTTAACTATTTAAAATATTGTTTTGATACACAAAGATGGGGGATTATAATATATTTCACGATTGCAATATTTTTGGAAACATACTATGGTGAGGGAATTGTTGGACTAATAGCTTTATTATTTACAGAATTTTTATTATCAAATGCCGGTCAATCCTTAGTTTGTTGGATTGTTGGAGCGAAGAGGATAGATAGAAGTGATTATCAAGAAAAAGTTCAACAACCTGTCAATGAGATTATTCAAATGGCGCGTCAAAAAGGTTTAAACTTACCAGATAATATTGAAATCCGCATGATTCATAATGATGTTCCTGCTGCCTACGCAATAGGTATGAACAAAATTATCGTTACTGATAGCTTACTGGAAAATCCATATTTTTTAGAACCAAAAATTATGTTTGAGCTCCATCGAATCCATAATATGGCTCCAAATCTTTTACCTGTGGTAGTTGGTTCAAATATCATTTTAATTATTGTCTTACTAATCTTATTAATAACAACACTATTTGGAGGCTTTAAAAAAAATTATGGAGACAGCAGAAACTCATTTTGGTCAGGTAGTTCTGAAACAAAAGAAGGAGCTATTCTGTTTTATGGTTCGATAATATTAATAGTTGCATTAATTAGTTTCTTTTACATGTTTGTAAAATCAATTGTAAAACGTGACGCATATCTTTCAGACCAGTATATGGCTGCGATTGGATTTGGGGAAATTCATTGTTATTATATCGATACTGTATCTGAGGAAGATGGATCTTTGGCTAAAGGATATTGCGAGTTAGGATATCCGTCTAAAGATAAACGTATTAGTATTTTACAAAATAATTATCATGTAAGATATACAGGGGTGTGAGATTATGAATAAAGAAGAATGGCTATCTCAATTTGAAGAAAAATTTAAACGCAAACCAAGTCCAGTAGAATTTTTTACTGCAAAGAAAAATAATGAGTTTGAAGTTGAAAATATAAATGCTGAAACGACTCCTATTTCAGAAGATATCGTTAATAGTATCGAAGAACCTGATGAAAAGATGAATGAAGAAGTTGAAGTAAAAATAGAAACTTCAGAAAATATTACCCCTGATGGAGATTATGTATCACCAAACAATAATAGTCACGGTGAAGAATATGTTCCACCACACAATAGTGAGGTCAGGGAAGAATATGTTCCACCACACAATAGTGAGGTCAGGGAAGAATATAACTTTTGTGCTAAATGTGGTACCAAAAACTTCAAAACAAGTGAATACTGTGTTTCCTGTGGCTCAAAAATTAACAGTAATAATCTTCAAAAATCCTTTTTATCTGATATCTCAGAAAAATTTTTTGAAGTTAGTTCTAAAGCTGGAAAGAAAACAAAGGAATTAACTCAATCAATTCAAACAAATACTCAACTGTATAAAGAGAATAAAAAACGTGAAAAATTAATTTTGACATTAGGGAATGCTTATTATGAAAGTAAAAAAAATACTATAGATGATCCGTTTTCAGAGTTAATAAACGAGATAAAAGAAATCGATATCTTGATTCAAAATATGAAGAATTCGGAATAAATAAGGATTAATATTATGAAAAAATTATTGAAGATAGTAATAACGATTTTAGGATTATTTTTTTCATTTCAGATATCTAATGTGTACGCTGAAGAAACAGGACCTCTTGTTGTACAAGGGATTGCCCAAGAAGGTTATAAGTTAGAAGTAGTTGTTCTTGTTGTAAAAGCAGATACCGAAGAGGTTGTTAAAACATTAAAAATTAATCCTGAAAATAATTGGATGCAAGAAACAAATGTTCCAGAGGGTGAATATAGAATAAGAACATATATTGAAAATTTAAGTCCTAGAGCCACGACAAAACAAAAAGCAACTTATATGGTAAAAAGGGTCACTAAGAATCCATCAAAGAGAGAAATACCTTGTTTTGTTGTTATGGAAGGAGACGAAAAATTTTTATCAGCATATTATGGATTAGTTGATTTTCAAAGAAAAGACGGTAGTTTCCTTAAAGGAAATTTCAGCGAAGATGAAATGAATCAATACTATCAAGAAGCAATAGGATCTCAGACTGGAATGCTAGGTTCTAGTCAAAGAAGTAAAAATGATAATGATAAAGACATTAAAAAAGATAGTGATAGTGATAAAAATGATTCAATAAAACCAAAAAGTAGCAAGGAAAGTGAAAATAAAGCAGGTGGAAAAGAATCTATTGATAACATAAAAACGAATGGAAATAAAATAGAATTTCCTCTCTTCATTATTGTGATGCTTTCTGTTGTTTTAATTTTTCTCTTGATAATTATTAAAAGAAGTAATATTAAACGTTAGTCTATACTTCTTATGGATCTTTGTGATTAGATTTATAATATAGAGAGGAAACTTTGTAAATAAAGAAGCCCTGCAAGAAACTTCATAATGGAAGCTTTCTTGTGAGGCTTTATTTTTATATTTACAGAAAGAACAGCAGATTTAATCAATATCTAGTAACATAAAACAATAACTAAATATGGTATAATAACGTTATAAATTAAGGAAGTATTTTTTGATATGAATATAACTGAACAAAAGAAAAAAGCGAAGGAATTTATTAAACGCTGGGAGAATCGCGGAAATGAACGCCAGGACAGTCAATCATTTTGGCTTGATTTGCTTCAATCTGTGTATGGTGTAGAAAAACCTACAGAATACATTACATTTGAAGACAAGGTTAAGATGGACCACACAAGTTTTATCGACGGGTTTATTGATACTACTAAGGTGTTAATTGAGCAGAAGGGTGCAGATAAGGACTTAAACCAGGCAATTAGACAATCAGACAACACCTTATTAACACCTTTTCAGCAAGCTAAACGATATTCAGCCAATCTTCCATACTCTAAACGTCCTCGTTGGATTGTAACTTGTAATTTCAAAGAGTTCTATGTCTATGACATGGAGCAACCAAATGGTGAACCAAAAGTCATTAAACTGGCTGATTTAGATAAGGAAGCCTATCGCTTAGAATTTTTGATTGATAAAACAAATGAACATCTAGAACGTGAGATGAAGGTTTCTATTGAAGCTGGAGCGATCGTGGGAGAGATTTACGAGGCCCTTCTTAAGCAGTATATTAATCCAGAGAGTCCAGATAGTCTTCATGCCATCAACCAATTGGTTGTTCGTTTAGTATTCTGTCTTTATGCTGAGGATGCAGGGATATTTGGCCATCGAATGATGTTCCATGACTACCTGGCTCGTTTCGGTAGTCGTGATTTCCGTAGAGCTTTAATAGACCTTTTCTCAATCCTCGATACGCCGATTGAGGAACGTGACCCATACTTAGATGAGGATTTGCTTGCGTTTCCTTACGTTAATGGAGGAATGTTTGCTGAGAATAAGTTGGAAATCCCAAACTTTACGGAGGAGCTTCGTGAGCTAATTCTGGAGCATGCATCATCTAGCTTTGATTGGTCAGAAATTAGTCCTACAATTTTTGGGGCAGTGTTTGAATCAACGCTAAATCCAGAAACACGCCGAAGTGGAGGGATGCATTACACTTCTATTGAAAATATCCACAAAGTTATTGATCCACTCTTCCTAGACGATTTAAAAGCTGAACTAAACGAGATTCGCCAGTTTAAGCAATTTAAAACGGTCGAACAAAAAGCCAAACAGTTTCAATCTAAATTATCTAGTCTTGTATTCTTTGATCCAGCTTGTGGTTCAGGAAACTTTCTTACAGAAACTTATATATCTCTCAGACGTTTAGAAAATGAAGCGATTAAGCTTTATATGGGGGATGCAGTAGCATTGGATTTAGGACAAGATCTTGTTAAAGTTAGACTAAATCAATTCTATGGTATTGAGATTAATGACTTTGCTGTTTCTGTTGCTAAAACTGCTCTTTGGATTGCAGAAAACCAGATGTTAGAAGAAACTAAGGATATTGTATTTGCAAACATTGACTTCTTACCTCTTAAGTCCTATACAAATATCGTTGAAGGAAATGCTTTAGAAATCGATTGGAAGACAGTAGTTCCTAAGGATAAGCTAAGTTATATTATTGGGAATCCGCCATTTGTTGGTGCTAGATTGATGAATGCATCCCAAAAATCAGCTCTAGTATCTGTATTTGGTGGCGTAAAAGGGGCAGGGAATCTCGATTTTGTTACTGGATGGTACATTAAAGCAGCTAAACTCATTTCGAAAACAAGCATAAAAGTTGCCTTTGTCTCCACGAACTCTATTAGTCAAGGTGAACAAGTAGCAATACTCTGGAAACCTATTTATGAACTAGGAATTGAAATTATCTTTGCTTATCCTACGTTCAAGTGGGAAAATGAAGCAAGCCAAAAGGCAGCTGTTCATTGTGTAATCGTTGGCTTTGCAGATATTCAAGTAGCAAAACAATGTCAGAAGGAACTCATTTTTACTAATATTAGAGAGATAGTCAGTCAGATCAATCCATATTTAATTGAAGCTCCAACTGTCTTTATTGAGAGTCGAACTACTCCAATTCATAATGTTCCTAGTATGGGAATCGGTAATAAACCGATAGATGGAGGTTTTTATCTTTTCGAAAAAGAAGAGATGGAAGAATTTATCCAATCAGAGCCACGTTCAGCTCAATATTTCAAACCTTGGTATGGTGCTAAGGAATTCATCAGTCGCAAACCACGTTATTGTCTCTGGTTAGGGGATTGTAATCCTAATGAATTGAGAAAAATGCCAAAAGTTCTTAAAAGAATTGAAGCTGTTCGAGATTATCGTTTAGCTAGTCCCAGTGCTGGCACAAGAAAGATAGCAGAAAAACCTACACGATTTCATGTTGAAAATATTCCAGATTCTGATTTTTTGATTATACCTAGTGTTTCATCAGAAAAACGAAGATATGTCCCGATTGGTTTTATGAGTAAAGAAAATCTGGCTAGTAATCTAGTATTAATCATTCCAAATGCTAGTCTATTTCATTTCAGTATACTAACTTCCAATGTCCATATGGCTTGGATGCGTACGGTTGCCGGTCGCCTTAAATCAGATTATCGTTATTCAGCTAAGGTAGTGTATAACAACTTCCCTTGGCCGGATATAACTGAATCTCAAAAAGAAAAGATTTCTAAAACAGCTCAAGCTATTCTTGATGCACGTGCACTGTATCCGGATAGCTCGTTAGCTGATCTTTATGATGAATTAACTATGCCTGTTGAGTTAAGAAAAGCTCACCAAAAAAATGACAGAGCTGTTATGGAAGTCTATGGTATGACAAAAATAGTCGATGGAAAGAAGACTTGGTTAACTGAAAGTGAAACAGTTGCAAGATTGTTTGAGATGTATGAAGAGAAAGTGAAATAAAAAAATAATTTTAGTTTAAACATTGCGAATCTAGTTAATGTTTACTAGAAATTTCAAATTTAGTAAGGTTAAAAATTATGAAAACTCCCAAATTGTATTCTGATTTGTTGAAAAAGAAGCAACTAACTACTGAAATGATTGCTGAATGTATTTATTCCGTTAATAAACGAGCAAAAAATTATCGTGATAAAGTTAGAGAATATAGAAAATCACCATATCATTCGCATTTACAAGATAACGTTGACAATGCAATGGCAAAGAAGGTTGAATACTACGGGATGAAAGAGGAATTATTAAAGCCGTTTACTCCAACGGTTATCCATAAACAATTTGTTAAAAATACGAAACGTGTTTACAGTTATGAAGAAGATTATCAAAAATTCTTAGTCGAAAAAGAAGGTGATATTATTTGGAAAGGTAATTACTTTGACCACGAGCAAAATACAAAAATTCACTTTTTTGATTACCAGACTGAAAATAATTTTTATTTCTTTTATTATGAGATCGGTGGATTTAGCTTTCATAAATCAATTAATGAAGTAGAAGCAATCAAGTCAGGCCTTAATATAGTTGAAATTGATGAAAATTTTAAAACCTATGGAAGAAATATTGAAGACTTACTTTCAGTTCCATTTGTTAGAAAGGTTTTAAACTTGTTAAACAGTGGTGATTATACTATTGTTGAGTAGTGAAGAGTAATATTTACAATGAGGTAGTAGATTATGATTGAAATCACCTATATTTATAAGGACCATAAAGGGAAGATAAATAACGGAACTTTTAATATTGGTATTTTAGAATTTGCTAAGCATATTATTTTAGCTGGTTGTGGGCACATGGTTGATAAGAATAGTTGTCGAAAAGCTGTAGGTGCATTGATTTTTTTTGAAGACTATTTTCCAAATATTAGTAATACTCCGTGTAATTGTTTTCTTGAACCTACTGATACGTGGGCTTATGATCCAACAGCGAAAGCACATTTTTCTAATTTAGTAGGAAAAGCCATGGCAGATATTTGTTTCAAACATATATCTGGCGGGAAAATTACTTTTAATTATGAAGCTGTTATGAAACAGAAAGGTTTACCCATTAAAGGATCTAGGCCAGATCTTTATGGTATCACTAATAATGATAAATACTTTGCCATTGAAGCAAAAGGATATACGAGTCAAACAGGTAAAAAAAGCGATCATAAGCGCCAGGCTAATTCAGGTCCGTTGTATAAAGATTATTCAATAGCATCTGTTACTGAAAAGATATATAAAAAAATATGTGTAGACTATATTGATCCCATATCTAATGGAGAAAATAACATTGATAAAGAAGGGCTTATTAATTTTTATTATGATAAAATTTCCGAAGAGTTCTCATTATTTGACGAAAATATACAAGAATTTGAGATTAATGGTAGTGAGTATATTGTTATTATTGAGTTTGAATTTAAAAGTCAAATGATGTGTCTTGCGATTAGCAAAGACATCGTTTACTCAAATGAAAGAAAAGTGATTCTTTCAAGATTCGAAAGAATAGTTGAGAATGATTTTTATATTGACGGAGATGGAATAGGTATCTTTAAATTACAGAGTATAAATGATGACTTAAAACTACTAAATAGAAATCTATTAAATTAATGTTTTAACAAATAAATATCATACATTTTAATTTCTCAAATTAAATAAATGTGGTAGCTAACATCTCTGTAGTTTATTTCTATGTTATTTATTATCAGCATATAAACACTTAATTATTATAGAAGAAGTATATTTTATATTGTAAGACTACTTTATAGGGAGAGAAGAGAAAAATGATTTCTGTAAATGATAATGCAAAACTATTAAATAGTATAGTAGGTATTGAAAGGGATTATTTGAATTACTTTGGTAAAGAGTTTGCTATTGATTATGAACATCTTTACAATAATATTTTTGATGATAGACTGAGTCAGTTATGTTCTAGTATACACTATCAGTTAGTGAAGGGATTAAGAATATTAAATGATAGTATAAATGGTGGGAGACATTTCTGGGCTGGACCAAGTAGAGATTTGATAAAATCAATTTCATTATCAAACAGATTTGTTAACAACCTTAAGAATTCTGGTGAGAAAGTTAGAATTGTTGAATACTATGATAAAGTATTAAAAAAATGTAATAGTTTTCTATCGTCATCTGGTGGAAGCTCAGTACCAGATGATATGTCGGAAGTTGAATTATACTATGAGTTACCAATTTTTGAAATATCGGATATTGTCGAGATCCCGAATAAAACTATACAATGGTTCCAATTGAAAACAGTTGGTGATGGTTCTTATGCTACTGTCTTTAGTTTCTATGATGAAAATTACAACAAAACTTTTGCATTAAAACGTGCCAAAAAAAATATTTTATCAAAGGATTTAGAGCGATTTTATTTAGAATTTGATACAATGAAGCAGTTACATTCTCCGTATGTACTCGAAGTTTACTCTATTGATAAAACTAAAAATGAGTATGTTATGGAGTATGCTGACACTTCACTTTTTAAATATATAAAGACTCATAATCAGAAATTGACTTTTACCGAGAGAATGAACCTAGGTTATCAAATAATAAAAGGATTTGAGTATCTAGCTAAAAAAGAGATACTTCATAGAGATATATCACCTAATAATATTTTGATTAAAGAGTATGATGATGTGAAAATTATTAAAATTGCTGATTTGGGGAATGTAAAGTTAAGTAATAGCATGTTAACATCTCTAGATACAGAAATAAGAGGTGCATTTAATGATTATTCAGGCCTCCAACGAGTTGGGTTTAGTAATTATAATTTTCAATTTGAAGGTTTTGCTTTATCAAAATTATTATACTTTGTTTTAACTGGAAGATATAAAGACTTTACAAAATTTGAATATAGTAATTTAGAGGAATTTATTAATAAGGGAACAAATCCAATTTTGAATCAAAGATTTAGCGATATAAATGAATTAAAGAAGTCGTTTTTAAAAATTAAACCAAAATAAAACCGATATATTAAATTGGATGGTTGACTACTCTATTTTATGGTATTAATTGATTTCAATTTTATCCAAATCAGTGGATTTCGTTCCGTTTTTATGGAACTTTCAAAGATAAAATTGTTGATATAAAGAGATTTGTGAGGATTGAGATACCTTGCGTTCGATGTAAAAAATCTCTAAACTTTAATATTCGTTTATGTGTATTTGAAGCATTTCGTTATATACGAGATGCTTTTTATATTATCGAATATATAATTGATAATTAGAACAACTAAAAAGACATCTGAAAGAAATTAAATCAGATGTCTTTTATTCTGTCTTTGGAAGTAGGGGCTATGACACAATTATTGCTCAGGATGTTCGTTTTCAAAGGAATTATATACTTCGAAAAGTTGATTTCGTTTAGTGATCTCAAGTTTTATAAAAATATTGTGTACATGTGTCTTCACAGTTCCAACTGAAAGAAACAATTGATCCGCAATTTCCTGATTGTTTTTGTGTTCAAGAAGTAGAGGAAGAATTTCTTTTTCACGTTCAGTTAAATGAAGTTTTTCAGAGAATAGATCTAGTGTACTGGGGTTGTCAATTTTTTGTGATTTATCAAATGAACTTAATTGTTCTTCTACATTCGAAATAGCTTTCCAATCAGAAAGAATATATTTGATTATTAAATAACAAACAGCAATAGTAAACATGTCTTCACACATATTTCTATTTTGAATTCGCAGATTCAACAAGTCATACGAATCTATATTAAAAATTACAAATAAATCTTCTAAGATAATTAGAATGCCAAATAGTACTCCGATATTTGAAATAGTTTTTAAGTAATTTTTATTTCGACTACTAATATTCAAAGATTTTAGATTTCGTCTCGCATATATACCAGTATAAATCAAAAGAAGCTGATTGGGTAAATAGTACATAAAAACTCTTAATGGAGAATTGTTTAGAATTGGGAAAGCCATCCATATGAAAGTAATTGAAATAAAGCAATAGTGGGTTAATAAAGGTGTTTCTTTTCTCAGTCTAGCAACTATCCAAAACTGACAAATATTATTAACAAGATATATGACAGTTTTCACAAAAGGAACTCCCAGAAAGTGTTGGTTATATGTGTTTCCGAAATCTTTAATTATTTCTGTCATTGAAAGGATCAGATTATCAAAAATAAAAAAAACAAGATATAAACCGACTACAAAAAATAAGTATTTTTTATCCTTTTCTGAGTTTAAAGAATAGGTCAATACAATACCAAGGGTCAAAGTATACAATATAATTAAAAATACATTGTATATATAAACTATTTCAATCATATTTAGCCTCCATTAATTCTGTGAAACTAATTAAAACTCTAAACTTTATTGAAAAGCAATAAAATAGGGAGTTTATATTTAAAATAGCATTACATTTTTAAAAGCATAAATACTGGGTTTAGTACTTAAACTTTTAAAAAAGAGGGTTTACACCTTTAAGTTTATCGCAAACTATAAAATTTTGCAATATCATTAAAGCATAACAACACAGGAGGTCTCAATTATGAGCAATAAAATTGATTATATTACAACAGAAGAGTTCTCTAAAGAGCAACTTTTAGAAATGGCTGAGCTATCTCTTAAGATTAAAGCTTGTATTAAAAATGGGTATTACCCACCTTTGTTGAAAAATAAAACTCTAGGTATGATTTTTCAACAATCATCTACAAGAACACGGATTTCTTTTGAAACCGCTATGACTCAACTTGGAGGGCACGCACAATATTTGGCACCCGGTCAAATTCAACTAGGAGGACACGAAACACTAGAAGATACAGCAACCGTGGTTTCTCGCTTAACAGATATTATAATGGCACGTGTTGAGCGTCATAAGAGTGTGGTTGATTTAGCAAAATTTTCTCAAGTACCAGTAATTAATGGTATGAGTGATTATAATCATCCTACACAAGAATTGGGAGATTTGATTACGATTATTGAAAACTTGCCGAAAGGAAAAAAATTAGAAGATTGTAAAGTAGTATTTGTAGGAGATGCAACTCAAGTATGCTTCTCTTTAGGATTAATAACATTGAAAATGGGTATGGAATTTGTTCACTTCGGTCCGAAGGGATTCCAATTAAATGATATGCATAAGTCAAAATATGATGAAATTTGTAAACTATCAGGTGGTAAATATTTGGTAACTGATGATATAGATTCAATTACTGGTGCAGATTTCTTATACACTGATGTATGGTATGGCCTATATGAAGCGGAATTATCAGAAGAAGAACGTATGAAGATTTTCTATCCTAAATATCATGTTGATTCAGAGATGATGGCAAAAGCAGGAGAAAATTGTAAATTCATGCACTGTTTACCTGCTACACGTGGCGAAGAAGTGTCTGATGAAGTGATGGATGGCCCAAATTCAGTTTGTTTTGATGAGGCGGAAAATCGTTTAACTTCAATGCGAGGTATCTTAGTTTATCTACTTCGTGATTTTGAGAAACGACATCCATATGACCTTGAAAAACAATCTGTAGCTAAAGCAGAACTGGAATCATTTTTAAAATAAAAAGGGTCAATTTGCTTAAAATTAACGATGTTATAACTCTCCTCTTAAAGGAAGGAGAAAAAAATGGAAGAAAAGAAAAAATTTAGTTTGTTTACTACAGTATTAACTGTAATATGTGTAGTATTTGTTGCAGAAGCTGCAGCTCCAGTTGCAGCGATTGGGAATTCTCAATTCTTTTGGTGGTTATTTTTATTAATTGCTTTTTTGTTACCATACGGATTGATTTCAGCTGAATTAGGTACTACTTATATAGGTGATGGTGGAATCTATGATTGGGTGACGAAGGCGTTTGGACATCGATGGGGCTCAAGGACCTCCTGGTATTATTGGATTAATTTTCCATTGTGGTTAGCATCACTAGCTGTTATGACTCCTGGGTTGTTGACAACGATAACAGGAGTTGAGTTTTCAACGTTCTGGACATTATTAATTGAACTTGTATTTATTTGGTTAATTATATGGATAAGCTTTTATCCTGCAAGTGATAGCGTATGGATCCTCAATGGTGCGGCAATTATAAAAATGATACTAGCTCTATTAGTGGGAGTCTTGGGATTATATATTGCTTTTACAAAAGGAATGGCTAATAAAATTACGTTGGATTCACTTTTACCATCATTTGATTTAAACAGTCTATCATTTATTTCTGTTATTATTTTTAATCTACTTGGCTTTGAGGTTATATGTACGTGTGCAGATGATATGGAGAATCCTAAAAAACAAATACCACAATCTATAATTGTTGCAGGTTTAGTTATTGCGGCTATTTATATATTTTCTGCATTTGGTATTGGTGTAGCGATTCCTGTTGATAAAATTTCTACTAGTAGTGGTATGATGGACAGTTTTAAACTTTTGACCGGATCAGAAAATGGATGGTTTATAATTTTAATGGCATTTCTATTCTTACTAACTCTTTTTGGAAATATGATTTCATGGTCATTAGGAGTGAATAACACGGCATGTTATGCTGCAGAAAACGGAGATATGCCAAAGTTTTTTGCAAAACGTAGTAAAAAGAATAACATGCCAATTGGATCAGCTTTAGCAAATGGTTTTGTTGCGACATTTGTAGTAGTCATTGCACCAATATTACCAAATCAGGATTTGTTTTGGGCCTTCTTCTCATTAAACCTTGTTATGTTCCTGCTTTCTTATATACCAGTTTTTCCAGCATTTTATAAGTTAAGAAAAATAGATCCAGAAACTCCTCGACCTTTTAAAGTAGGAGGAAGTGATTTTATTTTAAAAATTATGGTTGTAATTCCAATTGTTATGATTTTGATTTCGCTTTTATTTACAGCGTTCCCATTATCTTTTGATGAAGTAACATTGGCTGATAAATTACCTGTAACTATCGGTTCATTAGTTTGTCTTATCTTAGGTGAAGTTATTATTCGTGTGAAAAAAATCAAAAAATGATAGTAACTAAATACCAATACAATAAAAGGAGGACTTGAGATGTCTAAACGTATTGTGGGGACAACCCCTAAAGTAGATGGATTTCGAATGCCAGGAGAATTCGAAGAACAAGAACAAATTTGGATGTTATGGCCATGGCGAAATGATAATTGGCGTTTAGGAGCCAAACCTGCTCAAAAAGCATTTTTAGATGTTGCCAAAGCCATTAGTGAATTTGAACCAGTTTCACTTTGTGTACCACCTCTTCAATTTGAAAATGCTATCGCTCGTGTATCTGCTCTTAATTGCGAAAATATCAGAGTAATTGAGATGACAAATGATGATTCGTGGATTCGCGACTGTGGTCCTACATTTCTTATAAATGATAAAGGTGAACGTCGTGCAGTAGATTGGGAATTTAATGCTTGGGGAGGTCTAGTCGATGGACTCTATTTTCCTTGGGATCAAGATGCGCTTGTTGCAAGAAAAGTTTGTGAATTAACAAATACTGATTCTTATAAAACAGAGGATTTCGTTTTAGAAGGTGGATCAATTCACGTTGATGGTGAAGGTACAGTGATGGTTACTGAAATGTGTCTTCTTCATCCAAGTCGAAACCCACATTTGTCAAAAGAAGAAATTGAACAAAAATTAAAAGATTATTTGAATTGTGAAAAAGTAATTTGGGTAAAAGATGGTATTGACCCATATGAAACGAATGGTCATATTGATGATGTAGCATGTTTTGTAAAACCTGGAGAAGTTGCATGTATTTACACTGAAGATGAAAGCCATCCTTTCTACAAGGAAGCAAAAGCTGCGTTTGAATTCCTAAGTGAACAAACAGATGCAAAAGGCAGAAAATTAAAAGTACATAAAATGTGCGTTACTAAGAAGCCATGCTATCTAAAAGATGCAGATACGATTGATTTTTCAGAAGGGGCTATTCCAAGAGAGGAAGGAGAAGTTGCAATCGCATCATATTTGAATTTCTTAATAGTGAATGGAGGAATTATTCTCCCTCAATATGGTGATGAGAACGATGCATTAGCAGTTGAACAAGTGCAAGCGATGTTCCCTGATCGTAAAGTTGTTGGAGTTGAAACTACAGAGATTGCATATGGTGGTGGTAATATTCACTGTATTACACAGCAACAACCAGCAACGAAATAACATATGCAGAGTCTGGTAAAGCAGACTCTGTTTTTTCTAATATATCGCATTAAGTAGACGGAGGAATATGAAGATAAATTGCTTTACAAAGAGGTATTAGAGATGAAAAATATTAAAGTGGAATATAGCTGGTTGAAAAATTCTGCTATAACAGGAGTCAATCAATTACCTGAACATTCTGAGCATTATTATTTTGATAAATATGTAGGTATAAATCAACTAGACTATTTTCAAATAGATAAAATACACTTAAACAATAATTGGACTTACATGAAATCAGATTTCAATGAAAAAAATGGTGATGACGAATCTACATTGGTAACTTTGTTTAATCATTTTAAAGGTGAAGATAAATTAATTACTAAAAATATTATCTTGAAAATGCAAAGCTTAAATCTGCCCGTGTATATTTGGATGAATGGGTGCTTTGTTGGATTTTCAAAGGGACTTGAACAGACTATAGAGTTTGAAATTACAAATCTACTACGTTTGGAGGAAAATGAACTTATAATTAAGGTATGCTCTATTGAAGAAGAAAAACAAAACAATAATGTGATGCTAGATTCAACGTTAGATTCAATCTTAGACAAAATTTCGGAGTGTATTATTTATAGTACTCCTAAACTACATGTATATGATTTTAATGCTGTATTAGGAAATAGTCAAAATTTAAATAAATCGACATTAACCATTAATTGCTTATTAAATGGATATTCTAATAGCGCTATAATTAGTGTTTATATATATGATAAAGAAAAAAATATTATTTTTAAGGAGAATATAGATTATACTAATAAAATTGAAAAAAGATATGATTTAGATATGAATTATTTAGCGATCTCTTTTGTAGAATTGTTGATAATTGATGATGGAACAATAGTAGAAACAGCTATAACAAAAGTTTAATAATTTATTTTGTGTTTATATAAACAAGGGGTTAGACTTTAGTAATAGTTAAATAATCCAAAAATTATAGTAGTATTAAGTTTCTTGATAGTGTTAGAAAAAAAATGAAAACTCTCTATCTTAATTAAATTCATAAAATTACTTTGAAGTCAAAAAAGAAAAATCTGTGTGATGTTGGAAGCAAGTGATCTCGAAACAACCTAAAATAAAACTTTGACAAAATAAGCCTTAAGGAAGTTTGTAAAGAATCAGATTTCTTAAAACGTTAATAAATAAGCTAATACTAACTTATATAGACATTCAAGATGACTTTCTTGAATGTCATTTTTATTTTAATATACTTTAGTTAAATCTAAAATTGTGTTATTTTATATTTGATGTAGATTAGTTATTATATGTCAGTTCTATTTTCGGGACATAAATATCCCAAAAGTGATTACTTAATATGTAAAAGTGAGTTATAATTTATATATCGAACTGAAAGGGAATTGCGATGTGGAAAAAGCAAATTGAAAATCCAACAATTATTAAGAGACAAAAGCATGATAAAATGAAAAGTCTTAAGGAATATACTATTTCGTTAAAATTTTATATTTAGAAGGGTTTGGAGAAAGATGAAATTTATAAATGGGATGAAGGATTTGTCACAAGCGATAGTAGACAAAACGGTTGATGTGAGTCAAAAAAGTTTTAAGTGGGTTAAAGATAATCGTGTAGAAATTATAGAATATGCAGCTATTACTATCTTAAAAAGTGTTGTTGAAGTTTTAAATGAAGATAGGAATAGGAAAGAAATATATGAGAATGAGTATGATTATAATGAAAGTTTTGAATCTAATATAAATGAGTCAAGCTATATAAGTACTATAAATGATGAGCAGGTTGTGTTGAAGGAACCACAAATTAAAAATAATAAAAAATATCCTCAAAACAGAAAATCTCCAGACTGTCATTTTTGCCATAGTAAAAATGGTAAAATCTTCGTTCGAGGAGGAACGGATGAACAAAAGCAGCAATTTAGAGAGATGCATCGATTTGTAGGACAATATGTTTGTACTGAATGTGGAAACGACTTTGATGAAGATGATATTGATTGGGAATTTAGCGATCCAGAAACTGGTTTCTATTATTGTAATTTCTGCAGTAATTCACTTGAGCAGGCTGGAATTGATGCAATGGATCCCGATGGTTTTGGATACGATGATTATGGAAATTGGGATTCTGACCGTTTAGGGTTATAACCTGTCTAAGGTTATTAGAAAAAATTAATAAAAATTTTTTTAATTTGGTCAAAAAAATTTTTTTCAAAAAAATTTTTATCCTATATGGAAGATCTTATAATGTGTATTAAAATCCTTTAAATATCACTGTTTCCGCTATTTTAAAAGGCACTTTGTAAAGTGTCCTTTTTAAATTTTAGTAGAAAATTGAGCAATTTTTGGTAAAAAAAGCGACTTTTTTTGATTTTTCTCTTTTTTACTTTTATCAAAAAATGGCAGACTATAAGTATGAAAAGAAAATTTATTGAGTGCAAGAGAGTTGTAGCTATCAAGCTACAACTCTTTTTTTTGCTCTCAAAAGTCTTTTCAAATAAATAAAAAAGAGGTTATATAATGCCTGTAGATAAAAATGAGAAAATCGAGAAGATTTTAAATGCACCGACTTTGAATTTGGTATATTCTGTTGATACGAAAACAGTTGACAAAGTATGGGATCCCATCACTAATCGAACTTCGATTCATTTAGAGAAAGGTACGATTCATATTGAAAACTTTGACGCAAACAAAGATTATTTCAAACCCCGAGTTTTGAAGATGTTAGATTTATTAATTTTTCTTGTTGGTAAGAAAAACCGGTATAAACTAAGTAAAGAAGAGACTGTTAACTGCCTGATTGAATTTTCAATTAAACAGTATGCGAAACTAATGGGGAAATCTAATCCAGCAAGTCCTTCAACGAAAAAGGATGTACGTCGTATCATTAAAGAAGCATTAACATTGTTGAAGGATCTTTCTATAAGTACTACAGAAGAGAGAAAATCTCAAATTTTGGTATTTAATGATATGAAACTGATAGAGGAATTCAAATGCAAAGAAGGAATTTTTACAGTTCAATTGACTGATAAATTTGTTAGATATTTAATTACTTCTTATGTGACTAATTTCCCTCTCAGGCTTTTTAAAATTGATGAACGTAGTAAAAATGCTTATTCTTTAGCAAAGAAACTAGTCTATCATCAAAGTAACAAAAATAATCGGAACAAAAAGACTCATGAAGTCATATCAGTTGAAGCTCTATTGAAAGTATGTCCCAAAATTCCTGCCATAGAAGAAGTTAGATCAAAAAAAGGTGGTTGGCGTTCAAGAATTGAGGAGAACTTTGCTAATTCTCTCGATAAACTAGTTAATGATAAAATCCTAGTGAGTTGGGAATACTGTAATCCCAATTGTGAGCCTCTATCAGATGACCAGATAGAAATGGATTCTTATTTTGAATTTAAAAAGCTTAGAATCTTTTATAAGGTATCAGGGATTTAAATTTATGGATTTATCGGTTTACTCGATTAAATCTGGATTTATGGGGGATATTGAATTAGAAATCGGGGGATGTTGAATCAGAAATTGGGGGATGTTGAATTTGCTAAAAAAATTTTGATCCTTGGTATCACTGATATTATTACTATTTCTGATTTTCAATACTAATAATATTAATAAGCAGCATATGCCTTCAATTTTCGTATTGAAGGCAATGCTATAATTTATGTGACTTTCAGTCCGTCTCGCTCCGTTAGGTGCGAGACAAAAAAACCACCC
>ERZ773018.216-NODE-216-length-38441-cov-6.732064_pt1 | contig 38441 bp, 28 predicted proteins | sample MGYA00580840_ERZ773018 | MGnify/ENA primary metagenome ERZ773018 (study PRJEB29015, sample SAMEA2738125) | human oral metagenome | biome: human oral; feature: human-associated habitat; material: saliva | place: China | collected 2256 ... | reverse complement strand
GCTTTCCGGTTCCCCAGATTGCTTCCCAATGATATGTATATATCGTGATTCAAAATTGTACCCTATAAATTTGCATACCCTTAATACTAATGATTATCCATAAATACTCAAAAAAGTATTTATAGTAATGATGCTTGTTTCTTCAAAAGGGTTTAAAACTAATAAATCGTTATCTCCTGTGAGAATAAAATCGGCTTTAGCATCTTTGGCAAGAGCAAGTAAAAAATTATCTTTATAATCTCTACAAACTACAACCTCGCTAATTACTTCTACAAAAATAGCTTTTCTTTGAATAATTTCTAAAAGGTCATATACACTTTGCAAACTAAAAAATCTTTGAAACTTAGGGCGTTGTGCTACCTCTAAAAACTCTTCTAAAAGTTCTTTGCTAAAAACTAAAATAACTTCTTCATTTAAAAGGCGATCGAAAGCTAAAAAATCTTTGCTTATAAGAAAGTGAATCCATAGATTAGTATCTATAATAACTTTTTTATATGGCTTTTTCATCACTAACCATTAAGCTTGCAACCCCATTTAAGTCTAAACCTGCAAAACAATCTTCTTCATTTTTAGCATTTTTTAACTTATAGTATGCTGCCTCAGCTATCATGGCTGCATTATCTGTACATAGTTTCATACTTGGATATATAACTTTAATTCCTTTTTCAGCTGCTTTTTCTGTAAGTTGACTTCTCAATAAAGAGTTTGCAGCAACTCCTCCTGCAAGCATAATAGTCTTTACATTTTTTTCAATAGCTGCATCTAAAGTTTTATCACAAAGAATATCTACAACTGTTCCTAAGAATGAAGCAGCTAGATCTTCTTTTTTATATTCTTGATTTTTCATTTTCATATTATTATCAAAATTTATAATGGCAGTCTTAATTCCAGAGAAACTAAAGTCAAATCTTGAAACTTTAGGCTTAGTAATCTTTAAAAAGTTTCTATCCCCCTTATAGTACATCTTATCTATAACAGGTCCACCAGGATATCCTAATCCTAAAACTCTTGCAACCTTATCACAGCTTTCTCCAACTGCATCATCTAAAGTTTCACCTATATTAGTAAACTTATGATTTTCATCAATATGGATAATATTGGTATGCCCTCCAGAAACAACAAGTGAAATACAAGGTAATTCTACTTCATGTTCTAAAAAGTTTGCATACATGTGACCTTTTATATGATGAACAGGTATAATAGGGATATTTCTTGCATAAGATAGTCCCTTAGCAAATGAAAGTCCTACAAGTAAAGCCCCAATTAGTCCTGGTGCATATGTTACTGCAATATAGTCCACATCGTCTAGAGTAATCTTTGCTTGTTCTAAACTTTCTTCAAGAACGGTAGCTATATTTTTAATATGTTGTCTTGAAGCAATTTCTGGAACAACTCCACCATATTCTTTATGAATTTCAATTTGTGAAGAAATATTATTTGATAAAATTTCTTTTCCATCTCTTACAACTGCAATAGAAGTTTCATCACATGAACTTTCTATACCTAAAATAATCATTCTTCTTCCTCCTCTTCTATTGAAGATATAGCTTTTTTAATATCTCCATATAAGAAGCCTTTCCTTAAAATACTTTCAATTTTCTTTTGTTTTTCTTTATTACCTAATTTAAACCAAAGTTGCTTTATTTTTTCAATCTGATTATCCTTATCATCTTCTAAAATTTCAGAGACGGTCTCTCTATCAACACCCATTTGATAGAAAATAAAAGATAGTTTTTTAGCTCCATAATTAGAATGTTGACTTGCATAAGACTTCGCTTTTTCATAGTCATCTAAATAGCCTTTTTCTTCAAAATCTTCTACAACATCTTCAACTATATCTGCGAAACCAATTTTTTCTATCAATTTATTTTTCAATTCTTTTTTAAAGTAATCTCTCTTTGCCAACATATTGTAAGCTGATAATTTTATTCTAAAATATATAAGCGAATAGAAAGTCTCGTCATCTAGACAAGTCTTTCCATTCAAATCAAACTTAGCAATCATTTCTTTAGTTAAATAGATAATTTTATCATTTTCAAGGAAAAGTTTATTTCCCTTAATCGTTACTGTCTTCACTTGAATCCTCATCTAATTCAGCATCATCAGTATCTGTATCATCAGAAGCAAGTTCCTTTTTAGATTTTTTCTTTTTCTTATCAACAGGTCCTTTTGAAATAGCTTCTTTTAAGTCTGCTTCAACTTGTGCTAATAATTCTGGATTTGATTCTAATTCTATTCTTACTTTTTCTTTTCCTTGACCTATACTTTGATCTCTAAAGCTAAACCAAGAACCAGCTTTAACTATTATATCTCTAGCAACAGCTGCATCTATAATTTCTCCTACTCTTGAAATTCCTTTTCCATATAGTATTTCAAAAGCTGCTTCTTTAAATGGAGGTGCAACCTTATTCTTAGTTACTTTTACTACAACTTCACTTCCTATTGGATCGTCACCTTGTTTTACTGTACCCATTTTCTTAACTTCTAATCTAACTGAAGCATAGAATTTAAGAGCCTTTCCTCCTGTAGTTGTAGTTGTTGGTCCATAAGTTACTCCAATTTTTTCTCTGATTTGGTTAATAAAAATCATTGTAGTCTTGTATTTATTAAGGTTTCCTGTTAGTTTTCTTAAACCTTTTGACATAAGTCTTGCTTGTAATCCCATTTGTTGATCAGACATTTCTCCATCAATTTCTGCCTTTGGAACAAGAGCTGCAACTGAGTCAATAACTATTAAATCAATAGCCCCTGATCTAACAAGAGTATCTGCTATTTCAAGTGCTTGTTCTCCATAGTCTGGTTGAGAAATTAAAAGTTCATCTATATCTACACCTAAAGCTTTTGCATAAACTGGATCTAAAGCATGTTCAGCATCGATAAAGGCAACTGTTCCACCTTGTTTTTGAGCTTCAGCTATGATATGTAAAGCAAGAGTAGTTTTACCAGAACTTTCTGCTCCATAAACTTCTATAATTCTTCCCTTAGGTACTCCACCAATTCCTAAAGCTATATCTAAATTTATACTTCCTGTTGGGATAGATTCTACATTCATAGAATTCTTTTCTCCCAATTTCATAATAAGCCCAGCACCAAAACCTTTTGTAATCGCTGCCATTGCGTCATTAACGGCTTTTTGTTTTCCTTCTTTATCAGTTATTTTTGAATCTGGGGTATTTTTATCTTTTTTTGCTGCCATTCTTTTACCACTCCTTACTTTCTATTATTTTAAAAACTTTTTCATAACTTAATTCTTTCATACATTTGAAATGTTTTTTGGGACAAACTTTATCTCCATGCAAACTACAAGGTGTACATTCAATCTTATTATAGACTAAGATATCATTTTCTCCAAAGTCAAACATTCCTGGACTTGTGGGTCCAAATATTACAAACGTTTTACAGCCCACTCCTCTTGCAATATGGAAAGGTCCTGAATCATTTGTAAGCAAAAATCTTGCCTGTGATAGCAGAGCTCCTGTTTCTTTTAAACTTAACTTTCCAGCTAAATTGATAACAGAATTTTCACTTATTTTCTCTATTGTATCACATCTTTCATAATCTTCTTTGCCACCAACTAAAATTATTTTTTTACCATAAGTTTCATATAGTTTTTTTGCTAGTTTTCCAAAACCTTCCACTGTCCACTTTTTAGTTTCTTTTGAAGCTCCTACAGCAAAAACTATAGCATTCTTATATTCTTCAAATTTATTCTTTAACTCAGGTTCAAATGAAAAATTTAAATCTTCTCCCTGATATTTTAACCCAAAATCTTTAAAAGCTGAAAAATAATTTTTAATTATAGTATTGTCAACTTCATATTTAATAAGTTTCAGATTGACCAATATAGACTTCCAAAAAGCTCTTTTTTTATAGGTATATGATTTCACCTTGTAGAATTTACTCAAAATAAATGTAATTATTTTTGAACGAAACTTAGAATGTAAATCAAATACATAGTCATATTCATTTTTTGAAAGTTCTTTAGCAAACTTTATTAAATTTGATAAACCGTCATTTTTTTCCTTATTAAAGAGCAGAAGATTATCTACATAAGGCGATAAACTTATTGCATCTTTAAATTTGTCTATCACTAAGAAATCAATTATACTTTCAGGATATTTTTCTTTAAATGCTTTTAACACTGGAGTTGTAAGTATTACATCTCCTATTGAACTTAACCTTATAACTAATATTCTTTTTCGATTTTCCAATTTATTTTCCTCTAATTATATTTTTTAATTTTGAAAAAAAAGTTAAATATTTTCTAAGTAACATTGCACCTTTATAATAAAAACTTTTTTTATCATAGTCTATTTCTATTCCTACACTGTCCTCTAAATACATCATTTCAAAGATTTCTCCAAATTTTCCATATTTATTTTTCTGAAATTTTGAATCAATTATATATACTTCTTTTTCAGGAGATATTAAAAAATTATTAATATGTGAATCTCCATGCAAATAACCCATAGAATGTATTTTTTTTAGTTCTTTTACCACCAAGTCAATGTCATCTACTGTTGGTTCATTTCCTTCAATATATTCATACATTAAGTATTCTTTATTATAGAAAACGGGTTTTGCAGTTTTAAGTCCCAAAGAATTTATTTTCTTCATTTGGTAATATTCTCTTTTACTCTCAGAACCCCTAAAAAAATTTAAAAATCTTTGCCATTTTCTTTTATTTTTTTCCCTTGATTCTTTATATACAAATTTTTTATCACCATAAGGCTCTAATTCAAAAACATAGACATAGCTTCTATGATCATCTTTTAAAACCTTTATAATTTTTTCTGGAATCTTATTTTTACTCATTGGCTTTCACCTTTTTATCATCAGTACTAGCAATGTAATTATAAATCTCATTTTCTATTAAGTCTGGAGTAATTTCCCTCATACATCTAAAATGTTTCTCAGGACAAGAATTTCCTCCATGTATTGCACAAGGTCTGCAATATAGATTATCAATTTCAAATACTTTACTATTTTGAGACCAAGGGAAGAAACCAAATTCCTTGACTGTTGGCCCAAAAATTCCTATTATTCTTGTATTTGGGAAAGCTGATGTTACATGGATAGGAGCTGAATCATTTGAAACAACTAATGTTGCTCTTTTAGTAAGCTCTGCTAGTTCCAATAAACTTATTTCTCCTCTTAAATCTAAAACTTTTGAATCAAGTTCTAAGTTTATTTCTTTTTCCTCTTTTCCACCTGTTATAACTATCAGTAAATCATCTCTTTTAACTAAGTTTTGTATCAAAGTTCTAAAGTATTCTTCAGGCCATTTTTTAGTAAACCATTTACTTCCAGGTGCAATAAGTACTATTTTTTTATTATCTGATAAATTTTTAATTAAAGAATCTATTTTGTTCTTATCCTGCTCATCAGGATACATCTCAAGCTCATATCTTTTAGTATTGTTGTCATCTACAAAAGAAAGTAGTTTCTCCACTTCATGTTTTGTCTTATCGTATTTAATTTTTTTATTGAAGAGAAAAGCTAAGTTTGCTATGTCATAACCTTCTCTTATTTTAGCTCCACTTAAGAAAGATAAGACACTACTTCTTAGGTATCTATGTGGGGTTAGACAAATATCTATTTTTAACTTTCTAATCTTTCTTACAAAAGAAACAAAGGCTTTAAATCCCTTATCCTTCCCTCTTTTATCATAGGCAATAATCTCTTTAATTTTAGGATTATTCTTTAGTATTTCTTTCCCTAAAGGTGTTGTCAAATAATAGATATCTGAGTCAGGATACTTTTCTTTTACTTTTGATACCAAAGCAGTAGAAAGTACGATATCTCCTATAAAAGCTGTATGTATTATTAAAATATTCATTTCAATCCCTCTAATATATATTTAACAGCCTTGTTTTCCATCTCCTCTGTAAAGTTATCAAAGTATGGATTTTTATAATCTTCATTTGGATTATTCTCATCAGGAACTATATACTCAACATTAGAATTTCCAAAAACTCCCCATCTAGTTATACTTTGAGTTTTCTTATTAGGATAGATAGCTACTATTCTTTTTCCTAATGCTCCTGCTATATGAGTTGGCCCTGTTGAAGCACCAAAATATACATCTGCTTTATCTATTATTGAGGCTGTATTTAAAATACTTGCTCCATTAGAAAAACTAAAGACTTTGTCTTTCCCTATATCTTTACAGAATTTCTCATTTCTTTCTTCATCTGATATATGACTTGTAACAATAATATTTAAATCAGGCATTTCTTCTTTTACTTTTTTTAATATACTCACATATTGCTCATCTGTTATATTTTTAGCAGAGCCTCCTATAAAAGGATTTACCACAAGGCATTTCTCTTCAATAGAATTTTCTTTAAAGAATGTATCTGCCACTTTTCTATTATCATCTGTAAGCACCAATTTTGTATTTAATTCATATAACATTGAAAATTTTTTCTTATCTAGTTTTGCAACTAAATCTAAATTATATTCTGCTTCATTTTTAACTGACCTTGATCTTTTTTGTAGAACTCCTTTATTATATGTAAAAAAGGAATTTAATTTAGATATAGGTCCTATTCTTATTTTAGACTTACTTGCTCTTGCTAAAGCAGCAATATAAGCATCATTATATAAAGCTATAAAAACATCAGCCTTAAAATATGCTATTTTTTCTAAAAGTTCCGCCTTGGTATAGTCATCAAGTACAACAAATCTATCAATATATGGTAAATTCTTTACTATATCCATATTGTATTTCCTAACAATAGCTACAAGCTCTGCATTAGGATACATTTTTTTCAACATAAAAAAACTAGGTATAGATAAAATCAAATCTCCAATCTTATCTGTTCTTGAAACTAAAATTCTTTTAATTTCCATCGTTTCCTTCCTTTTCAATATAGGACTTATTTTTGTATATTTCTCTTAATTTATAATATTTCACCATAGTATAAAGTGAACTTGTTGTAGCTAATAGAAAACCTTCAAGCCCATCTAAAAAACCAAGTCTTACTATATACATTCTTAAAAATTTATATATTGGACTCAATACTATAGAAATTATACTAGCTTTTTTTCCTTTTTTATAGTATTCAATAGCCCCTAAAGTTGTATATTTATTGAATCTATCAAAATAATCTGCCAAATCAGAATAAGTATGATGATAGATATATTTATGAAGTTTAGCTATCTCTTGAGTCGTCTTAAACTCTTCGTGAACACTATTTTCATTGAATCTTCCCGCATCTTTTCTAAATAGTCTTATTCTATATGAGTTGCTCCAACCACCATGTTTTATTTTCTTATTAAAGCAAACTGACATAAAGTTTATTTTATATACTTTATAACGGCTATTTTCTTTTATTGCCTTTATTCTTTTAGCAAGTTCTGGAGAAATTTCTTCATCGGCATCTATATTTAATACCCAATCTGAAGTTGCTAAATCTATAGCCTTATTTCTTTGTGCACCATACCCAAGCCATTCTTGATATACAAACTTTGCTCCAAATTTTTTAGCGATTTCTTCCGTTTTATCTGTCGATCCACTGTCTACTATTACTATTTCATCAGCAAAATCTTGTACAGATTTTAAAGTTCTTTCTAAATTTTTCTCTTCATTTAAAGTTATTATTGAAACGGTTAAGGTCACACGCCACCTCCATTAATTAAGATATCCAACCATATATTTTTCCTAAAATTAAATTTCTTGCAAGCAACAAATTAATTTTAAACTTTTTTACACTATAGTTTCTTAATTCAATTCTTCTTATCATATTCCAATTTGCTGTCATAGAATTAGTTCCTTTTTTTGTAGAAATAAAACCAACTACTCCTAGTTCTTTTAAAACTTTAATTGTTTCTTTACTTCTGTGTCCCCAAGGCCAACAAAAGAATTTTACTTCATTTCCTAGATTTTTTTCTATTATTTTTTTATTCTCTGAAAAATCTTCTTCTATTCTTTTTCTGTACTCAGCTTCACTTTCGATAGAGAAGTATTCTTTATTTTCATCAATAAATTCTTGACATTTTTTTAGAATTTCATTTTTATCAGTAATTTTATTTTCTATATTCTTTTCATAAAATTCTTTAAAAATATTAAAGAATTCTTTTTTTATAAGTATGGCTTTTCCTGTGTATTCTCCTCTTTTTGGAAAACTAGGAAAATTATCTTTCAATTCTCCATATAAGTATAATTCAGGAGCTTCCATTCTATTTTTATTGGTAAGTCCTTCTATCTTAGTATCAACAAACATTGCCATATGTTTATGAGAATGTGCTTGAAAATCTATTAGAGAACTATCATACATTTCTTTTATTTCTTCCCAAGACATATACTGATTTATAGTGGCTTTACCACTTTTAATATATTCTTTCATAGCTTCTAGATTTACTGTATTATTATCTTTAATTTCAGGCTCTGTTTCTCTTTTATCCATTATATATAAAGTATTTAAGAATATAGTTGCCTTCATATTATATTTTTTTAATAGAGGAAACACATATTTATAGTTGTCAAAGTACCCATCATCAAAAGTCAAAAGTATAGAGTTTGTTGACACTTCTTTATTATAAAATTCTGAAATAGTTATAGTATTCATTTTATATTCTTTTATAACTTTCAAATGTTCTTCAAATAATTCTGGACTAACATTAGAGATAGGATTTACCTGATGATATAGAAAAGCAGGCACTGCTCTTTTGTTAAAAATAATAATTAAAAGCATTATTATTGCAAGTATAATTAAAGTAATTATCATCTTTTTTCCTTTCATTATTTAGTTCTTTATTATAACATATTTAAAAATAATTGTGAAATTATAGAAGTTTTATTATAAGTGGATAAACTCCCACTATAAATATCGCTCTTAAGAATTGCATAGAAGCAACTTGAGGTCCATTAGCTCCTAAATCTTCTGCCATTAAAGAAATATCTGACATTCCACCTGGTGAAGCTGAAAGTAGAGCTGTAGATAAAGAAAATTTAGTTGTCTTGTACAAGAAGAAACCAACTAAAACATTCATTAAGCAAAAACCAACTATTATAAGGATAATTGGTAAGACTAATGTTTTTAAAGCTACTACATCAGCTAAAGTCACTCTTGCTCCTATCAAAGCACCACCAAAAGTTTGAATTATTTTTCTAAGTGGTAAAGGCATATAGGCTTTCTGAGTTCTAACATTGAAGAAGGCTACAAAAGCCATTGCAAAACTCATTGTTCCAGCAGGTAAGTGAGAAAAATAACCTATTATTCCTCCAATAATACCAATTACTAGTGTAAAAGTAAATGATTTCTCACTTCTATTTAAAGTTTTTTCTTCTTCATTTATTTCTTTTTCTATTTTCTTTTCAAAACTTACTTTTTTATTCTTACTTCTTTCATAACATTTTTTTGTAAAAAATGGTACAAAACTTATAACTGAAATTAATCTTATCAGTTGTAAAAGTGCTACTTGAGAAGTGTTAGCTTTAAAATCATAAGCTATCAATGATATATCCATTATTCCGCCAGGGGCTGTTGCAAAAAATGAAGTCATATAGTCTATTCCTAGAAAATGAGACATTATAAACGATAGAATAAAACTGAAAGCTATCATCAACACAACCATTACCATACCTGGAATAATAACTTTTCTCAGCATTTTCACATCTTCTGTACGAAATTTAGAGCCTATGAAAGTCCCAGTTGCTACCTGTGTAATAAACTTAAATGAAGTTGGCAAAAAAGCTCTATCAGTAACAATATTAAAAATAGCAACAGCAAATAAAGCTCCTATCATAAAGGCTGCAGGAATTTTCTTTTTATCAGCTAAGTATCCACCTACTATTCCAATAGCAAGTGTCAATATTAAAAATATAATTTCATTTCCATTCATAAAAATTTTCCCCTTAATTAAATAAAACATCTTTTCTTCTTTTTTGAAGAAAATATATTTATCATTTTTAGTATACCATATTGGATAATAAAAATCAAACAAAAAGCAATTTTTCAGCTGTAAAACTTTTTCCCAAAAAATTAAAAACTCCATATTTCATTATAAAAATGATTATCTTTGGAGTTTTTTATTTTAAAATTTTATTTTAAATTTATTTCTGAAAAATCACAATTGTTTAAAACATCTTGAATTATATCTAAGCCTCTTTCAACTTCTTCAATAGTTGAAGAAACTGTACTTATTCTAATTTTAGAACTAACTTCCTCAGAGTTTGAATAAAATACAAAACCTGGCAGGATAGAGAGTCCTCTTAAACGACATTTATAATAGAATTTTTCACTATTTATATAGTTAGCTAATTTAATCCATATGAAAAATCCACCTTGAGGCACATGCATTATTTCTAAATGTTTTATCTTTTGAAGCTTCTCTATCATATATTCCATTTTTTCTTTTAAATTTGCTCTAAGCTTTTCTAAATGTTTATCAAGCAAGCCCCTTTTAATATAAAGTTCTAAAAACTTTTGATTTATTCCTGAGGTAGTAGTGTCAATAAAATATTTATTTAAACTAAAACTTTCTGTATATTTTTTAGGTGGGATTAACATAGTCAAGGCTAATGCTGGCATCACAATCTTAGAAAAAGTTTTAATATAGAATACTCTTTCATCTTTATCTAAGGCCTTTATTGATCTTGGACAATCTTGTGACTTATAATAAAAATCTGAAAAACATTCATCTTCTATAATATAAAAGTCATATTTTATTGAAAGTTCTATCATTTTCTTCTTTTTTTCAAAGGACCAACTCACTCCTGTTGGATTTTGAAAATTTGTCATTATATAGACAAAATCTATTTTTTTATTTTTTAATAGATTTTCAAATTCATTCATATCCCAGCCATCATTTTTCATATCTATATTTTCAACATTACAATAATTTTTTAAAATATTCACTGCATTTTGATAAGTTGGATCAGATAAAAGAACTGTTTTTTTAGGAACAAGTCCAAAAGCTGTACTTATAAGTTGTAAAGCTATCTGAGTTCCTGAGCAGATAATAATATCATCTTTTTCTCTTCTAATGCCATATCTCTTTATAAATTCAACTAAAATTTCTCTTAAACTTTCTAAACCCTGTATATTTTGATAAGCCATAAGGTGTTTACTTTCATTTTTATCTAATAATATTTCAGATAAAATTTCTTTGTATTCTTGGACTGGAAAATATTCTTTAGGAGGTCCTCCATTAGAAAAATTAATTTCCATATCTTTAGAAATCTGTCCAAAACGAAAAGTATTAAGAATTGGAGTCATTCTTTGACTTATATCTAAATTATATCCTTTTTTAATAAAACAGCCTTTTCCTTTTACACTATACAAATAACCTTCTTCTTCAAGAGCTTTAATAACTTTTAAAACTGTATTAGGATTTAAACTGTATTTTATAGAAATTTGCCTAACTGAAAAAAATTTATCGTTTTCCTTCCATCTATTCTCTAAAATATCTTGTTTTAAAATTTCAAAAAGCTGGGTTGATATGGTTGTATCGGAATTCCTTACAAGTTTTTTATTCATTTTTCTGCTCCTTTTCTAGTGTACTATGACAGTTTTTAGAATATATAATTTATTTATAAATCGTTTTATGTTAATATTATAATACAAAAACAACAAATATACTAGGAGGAATTTTTATGGAAATTAAAAAAAGTGGTTTAGGAACAACTGCGATACACGCCGGAACTTTAAAAAATTTATATGGAACTCTTGCTATGCCAATATATCAAACTTCTACCTTTATATTTGACTCAGCTGAACAAGGTGGAAGAAGATTTGCTCTTGAAGAAGCTGGATATATTTACACAAGATTAGGGAACCCTACAACAACTGTTTTAGAAGATAAGATTGCTGCTCTTGAAGAAGGAGAAGCAGCAGTTGCTACTTCATCTGGAATGGGAGCTATATCTTCTACATTATGGACTATTTTAAAAGCAGGAGACCATATTGTAACAGATAAAACTTTATATGGTTGTACATTTGCTTTGATGTGCCATGGGCTTACAAGATTTGGAATTGATGTTACTTTTGTTGATACTTCAAATTTAGATGAAGTTAAAAATGCTATGAAAAAAAATACTAGAGTTGTTTATCTTGAAACTCCTGCCAACCCAAATTTAAAAATAGTTGACATCGAAGCTTTAGCTAAAATAGCTCATACAAACCCTAATACTCTAGTTATTGTCGACAACACTTTTGCAACTCCATATATGCAAAAACCTTTAACATTGGGTGCCGATGTTGTTGTTCACTCTGTAACAAAATATATTAACGGACATGGAGATGTTATAGCTGGGCTTGTTATAACAAACAAAGCTCTTGCTGATCAAATTCGTTTTGTTGGTTTAAAAGATATGACAGGAGCAGTTCTAGGTCCTCAAGATGCTTACTATATCATAAGAGGTATGAAAACTTTTGAAATCCGTATGGAAAGACACTGTAAGAATGCTAGAAAAGTTGTAGAATTTTTAAATAATCATCCAAAAATTGAAAAAGTTTACTATCCAGGACTTGAAACTCACCCTGGTTATGAAATAGCTAAAAAACAAATGAAAGATTTTGGAGCTATGATTTCTTTTGAATTAAAAGGAGGATTTGAAGCTGGAAAAACTTTATTAAATAGTTTAAAACTTTGCTCATTAGCTGTTTCTCTAGGAGATACTGAAACTCTAATACAACACCCTGCTTCTATGACTCACTCACCTTATACTAAAGATGAAAGAGAAGCCGCTGGAATAACTGATGGTTTAGTAAGATTATCAGTTGGACTTGAAAATGTGGAAGATATTATTGCTGATTTAGAACAAGGTCTAGAAAAAATTTAATAGATTTTAAACTTAATTAAAGAGACGAAAGGGGTAAGCATATGGAAAATAAGATAGAAAACAATGCAAGTTTTAAAGGTTTAATTCCATTTTTAGTTTTTATTTTACTTTATTTAGGAACTGGAATTTTTCTAAATATGCAAGGTGTTGAATTAGCATTTTATCAATTACCTGGTCCAGTAGCAGCCTTTGCTGGAATAGTTGTAGCTTTCATTATTTTTAGAGGAACTATTACAGAAAAATTTAATACCTTCCTTGAAGGTTGCGGACATCCTGATATCATAACAATGTGTATTATTTATCTTTTAGCTGGAGCTTTCGCAGTAGTTTCTAAAGCTATGGGTGGAGTAGATTCGACAGTTAATCTAGGAATAACTTATATTCCTCCACACTATATAGCTGTTGGACTTTTCGTAATAGGTGCTTTTATTTCTACAGCAACTGGAACATCTGTTGGTGCAATAGTTGCTCTAGGTCCAATAGCTGTTGGACTTGGTGAAAAAAGTGGAGTCCCTATGCCTTTAATTTTAGCAGCTGTTATGGGTGGAGCAATGTTTGGAGACAACTTATCAGTTATTTCAGATACTACTATAGCAGCAACTAAGACACAAGGTGTTGAAATGAGAGATAAATTCAGAATAAACTTATACATAGCTTTACCTGCTGCAATACTTACAATAATTTTACTTTTTATTTTTGCAAGACCAGATATAGTTCCTGAAGCAGTGAGTCATGATTACAATTTACTTAAAGTTTTACCTTATGTATTTGTACTTGTTATGGCATTAGTAGGAGTAAATGTATTTGTTGTTTTAGCTTCTGGTGTTTTACTTTCAGGAGTAATTGGTTTTATCTATGGAGACTTTACTTTACTAAGCTATGGTAAAGAAATCTATAATGGTTTCACAAACATGACAGAAATTTTTGTTCTTTCCCTTCTAACAGGAGGTATGGCTCAAATGGTTACTAGAGAAGGTGGTATAGATTGGGTTATAAAAACTGTACAAAAATTTATAGTTGGTAAAAAGAGTGCTAAACTTGGTATAGGACTACTTGTTTCTCTAGCAGATATAGCTGTTGCCAACAACACAGTCGCCATTCTAATAACTGGTGGAATTTCTAAAAAGATTTCTGAAAATAACGAAATAGATTTGAGAGAAAGTGCTGCCTTTCTAGATATATTCTCATGTGTCTTCCAAGGAATGATACCTTATGGTGCTCAAATGTTAATCCTTTTAGGATTTGCAGGAGATAAAGTTTCTCCAACACAACTTATTCCTTTACTATGGTATCAATTATTATTAGCAGTATTTACGATGATATATATATTCGTCCCTCAAATAAGTAATAAAACTTTGAGTTTTATAGATAAAAACAAAAAATAATAATCTTAAACAATTTTATTTTACTATTTACAGAATTTATTGTATAATAAATTAACAGAAAATTAAAAACTATATAATGTATTTATGTTAAGGAGGAAACGGATATGAAAAGAGTTATGCAAACAATGGACGGAAACCAAGCCGCAGCTTATGCTTCCTATGCTTTTACAGAAGTTGCAGGTATTTATCCAATAACACCTTCTTCACCAATGGCTGAATACGTTGATGAATGGGCTGCTAAAGGAATGAAAAATATATTTGACGTTCCCGTTAAATTAGTTGAAATGCAATCAGAAGGAGGAGCTGCTGGTACTGTTCATGGATCTTTAGAAGCTGGAGCTCTTACTACTACTTATACTGCTTCACAAGGATTACTTTTAAAAATTCCTAATATGTATAAGATAGCAGGAGAACTACTTCCAGGAGTTATACATGTATCTGCTCGTTCTTTATCAGTTCAAGCACTTTCTATTTTTGGAGACCATCAAGATATATATGCAACTAGACAAACTGGTTTTACTATGATGGCTAGTGGATCTGTTCAAGAAGTTATGGATATGGGTACTATTGCCCATCTTACTGCAATAAAATCAAGAGTTCCTGTTCTTCACTTCTTTGATGGATTTAGAACTTCTCATGAAATTCAAAAGATAGAACTTATGGACTTTGATGTTTGTAAAAAATTAGTTGACTATGATGAAATTCAAAAGTTTAGAGATAGAGCTTTAAATCCTGAACATCCAGTTACAAGAGGAACAGCTCAAAATGATGATATATATTTCCAAACTAGAGAAGCTCAAAATAAATTTTATGATGCTGTGCCTGATATAGCTGCTTACTATATGGAAGAAATCTCTAAGGAAACAGGTAGAGAATATAAACCATTTAAATATAGAGGAGCTGCTGATGCTGATAGGGTTATAATTGCTATGGCATCTGTATGTCAAACTGCTGAAGAAACTGTTGACTACTTAGTTGAAAAAGGAGAAAAAGTTGGTCTTATAACAGTTCATCTATATAGACCTTTCTCTGAAAAATATTTCTTTAATGTTTTACCTAAGACTGTTAAAAAGATTGCAGTTTTAGAAAGAACAAAAGAACCAGGAGCTCCTGGAGAACCTTTACTTTTAGATGTTAAATCAATATTCTATGATAAAGAAAATGCTCCTGTAATAGTTGGTGGAAGATACGGACTATCTTCTAAAGATACAACTCCTGCTCAAATAAAAGCAGTTTTTGATAATTTATCACTTGATAAACCTAAAACTAATTTCACAGTAGGTATTGTTGATGATGTTACTTTCACATCACTTGAAGTTGGAGAAAGATTAAGTGTTGCTGATCCATCTACAAAAGCTTGTCTATTCTTTGGACTTGGAGCCGATGGAACAGTTGGAGCAAATAAAAACTCTATCAAGATTATAGGAGATAAAACAGATTTATATGCTCAAGGATACTTCGCATATGACTCTAAAAAATCAGGTGGAGTTACTAGATCTCACTTAAGATTTGGTAAGAAACCTATAAGAGCTACATATTTAGTATCAAGTCCAAGCTTTGTTGCTTGTTCTGTACCAGCTTACTTAAAACAATATGATATGACTTCTGGTCTAAAAAAAGGTGGAAAATTCCTATTAAACTGTGTTTGGGATAAAGATGAAGTTTTAGAAAACATTCCTGATAATATTAAATATGATTTAGCAAAAGCTGAAGCTAAATTCTATATTATCAATGCAACTAAACTTGCTCATGAAATTGGATTAGGTCAAAGAACAAACACAATAATGCAATCAGCTTTCTTTAAATTAGCTGAAATCATACCATATGAAGAAGCCCAAAAATATATGAAAGAATATGCTTTAAAATCATATGGAAAGAAAGGTGACGATGTAGTTCAACTTAACTATAAGGCAATAGATGTTGGTGCTTCTGGATTAATTGAAATTGAAGTAAATCCTGAATGGATAAACTTAAAAGTTTCTGCTCAAGAAAAAGTTGATAAAAACAATGATACTTCTAATTGTAAAACAGAACTATTGACTTCATTTGTTAAAAATATAGTTGAACCTATCAATGCAATAAAAGGTAATGATCTGCCAGTTTCAGCATTTATAGGTAGAGAAGATGGAACATTTGAAAATGGTACTGCTGCCTTTGAAAAAAGAGGAGTTGCTGTTGATGTACCTATATGGAATCTAGATAAGTGTATTCAATGTAACCAATGTTCTTATGTTTGTCCTCATGCTGCTATAAGATCTTTCTTAATTACTGATGAAGAAAAAGCTGCATCACCTATAGAATTTTCTACTTTAAAAGCAAATGGAAAAGGATTAGAAAATTTAAGTTATAGAATACAAGTTACACCTCTTGACTGTACTGGTTGTGGTTCTTGTGCTAATGTATGTCCTGCTAAGGCTCTTGATATGAACCCAATAGCTGTTGCATTAGAAAATCAAGAAGATAAAAAAGCTTCATACATTTATAGTAAAGTAAGCTATAAAAATGATAAATTACCTACAAATACAGTTAAAGGTTCACAATTCTCTCAAGCACTATTTGAATTCAATGGAGCTTGTCCAGGTTGTGGAGAAACACCTTATCTAAAAGTTATTTCTCAAATGTTTGGAGATAGAATGATGGTTGCAAATGCAAGTGGATGTTCTTCTGTTTACAGTGGATCTGCTCCATCAACACCATATACTAAAAATTGTTGTGGAGAAGGACCAGCTTGGGCATCATCTCTATTTGAAGACAATGCTGAATATGGTTTTGGTATGCATGTTGGAGTAGAAGCTCTTCGTGATAGAATTCAACATATTATGGAAGTTTCTATGGATAAAGTTACTCCTGCATTACAAGGTCTATTCCGTGAATGGATAGAAAATAGATGCTTTGCTGCAAAGACAAGAGAAATTACTCCTAAGATTTTAGCTGCATTAGAAGGAAATAATGAAAGCTATGCTAAAGATATCATAGGTTTAAAACAATATCTAATTAAGAAATCTCAATGGGTAGTTGGTGGAGATGGATGGGCTTATGATATAGGTTATGGAGGACTTGACCATGTTCTTGCTTCTAAAGAAGATATAAATGTTATAGTTATGGATACAGAAGTTTATTCAAATACTGGTGGACAATCATCTAAGGCAACACCAACTGCAGCTGTTGCAAAATTTGCTGCTGCTGGTAAACCTTTAAAGAAAAAAGATTTAGCTGCTATCTGTATGAGCTACGGTCATATCTATGTTGCTCAAGTTTCTATGGGAGCTAATCAACAACAATTCTTAAAAGCTATACAAGAAGCTGAAAGTTATAATGGCCCTTCAATAATTATTGCTTACTCTCCTTGTATCAACCATGGAATTAAAAAAGGTATGTCAAAATCTCAAACTGAAATGAAATTAGCAACTGAATGTGGATATTGGCCTATATTCAGATATAATCCTCTATTAGAAAGTCAAGGAAAAAATCCTCTTCAATTGGATTGTAAAGAACCTAAATGGGAACTATATCAAGATTACCTAATGGGTGAAACAAGATATATGACATTGAAGAAAACAAATCCTGATGAAGCTAACGAACTATTTGAAAAGAATATGTGGGATGCTCAAAGAAGATGGAGACAATATAAGAGACTTGCTAGTTTAGATTTCTCTGATGAAAAAAGAGGATAGTTACTTCTTAACATAAAAAAATGGAGCTATGTTACAAATTTGTGACATAGCTCTATTTTATTATCTACTCCATCTATCAATTTTTGATAGGAATTGTGGATATGCTAAGTATAATGCTTTAGCATTTACGTTGTTTAATTCTCTTTTTGTTTTAGAAACTTTTCTAGCCATTTGAGCAAGTTGAAGTACTCTGTCTGAAACTTCTACTTGTAACCAAACTTGTTCATTAAAGAAGTTTTCTCTTTTTACAAAAGCTACTAGTAATTTTCTTAATTTTCTAACATCTTTACTATTTAAGTCAGCCTTTTCTGATAGGGCAACTATTTGAGCCCATTCTTCTTTATCTGCAACAACTTCTTTTATATATTTAGAAGGATTATCCAATTGACTTGAATTTGCTTCTTTTACTATAAAATCTACTAATCCTTTAGGATCCTTTATATTAGTTTCTTCTAATATAAAATTTCTTGGAGTTCTGTTAACAAAAGATGTTAATATTTTAGCAAAACGATCAAATTCTTCATCTGTAATTTGGTTAGCAGGAGTTTTTCCTAAATAATCTAAGAAATAATATTCTCTTTCTGACATCTTTCCTTGCTTTCTTAAACTAACTAAAGGATTGTCTTCCCCATACCAATCTGGATTTGTTGCTTCAGCCATCATTACATTTGGCATAACTGTTTCCCAGTTATGTGCAGATTCTTTATCCAAAGAGTATTTTTGGATTAAATCTTTTTTATTTGTAGTTGAACTACAAGATACTAAAGTAAAAATCATTGCTAAAAGAAATAGTATTTTTTTCATTTTTCCTCCTTATTATCTACCACAACATTTATTATATGGTTTACCGCTTCCACATGGACAAGATTCTTCAGAATTTACTTTTTTTACATCTTCTTCTTCAAACTCTTCTACACTTTGTCTTTCTTCCTCAGTTTTTACAGCAACTTTAAATAAGAAAGATGTAGTTTGTTCTTTAATATGGCTAATCATTTCTTCAAATATTTGGCTTGATATTATTTTATATTCAGTTACTGGGTCTCTTTGACCATAAGCTCTTAAATAAATACTTTCTCTTAATCCATCAAGAGCTTTTAAGTGTTCTCTCCACTTATTATCAACAACTTCAAGTAAAATATATTTTTCAAGATTTCTTAAAAGACCAGAACCAATTTCTTCTTCTTTTTTATTGTATTGAGAAACTAAAGCATTGTATACTCTTTCAGCATAACCTTCTTTAGTATCCTTTAAGTAAGCTTTCTCATCTTCTTCTTCGTATACATAGAAATCTTCTAGATATTCATTTAATCCATCTATATCCCAGTCTTCTCTATGTTCAGCAGCAAATTTTTCATAAACTTTAGTTGTTATAATATCTTTAAGCATTCCTAATATCTTGTCTTTTAGGTTATCTGTACCTAAAGCTTCATTTCTATTTTCATAAATAGCTTTTCTTTGAAGGTTCATAACATCGTCAAATTCAAGTAAGCTCTTTCTTATACCAAAGTTTCTAGCTTCTATCTTCTTTTGAGCTTTTTCTATAGCTGAGTTTATCATTCCATGAGTTATAGGTTCATCTTCAGGTAATTTTAATCTTTCCATCCATACACTAACTCTTTCTGAACCAAATAGTCTCATTAAATCATCTTCAAGTGATAAGTAGAATTCTGATTCTCCAGGGTCTCCTTGTCTTCCAGATCTTCCTCTTAATTGGTTATCAATTCTTCTAGATTCGTGTCTTTCAGTACCAAGTATAAATAATCCACCTAAAGCTAAAACTTGTTCTTTTTCTATTTTGCATTGTTCTTGATATTTTGCTAATACTTCAGGAAATCTTTCATCATCTCTTGATCCTACTTCATCAAGAGCCATAAATTCAGGGTTTCCTCCTAGCATAATATCTGTTCCTCTTCCTGCCATGTTAGTAGCTATTGTTACTGCTTTATATCTTCCTGCTTGAGCAACTATTTCAGCTTCTTGAGCATGGAATTTAGCATTCAATACATTATGAGGAACTCCTCTTTTTTTCAATAATTCAGATAATTCTTCTGAACTCTTTATTGAAATTGTACCAACAAGAACAGGTTGTCCTTTTTCATATAGAGCTTCTATTCTATCTATAATAGATTTTATTTTTCCATTCTTAGTTTTATATACTAAGTCAGCATTATCTCTTCTTATAACTGGTAAATTAGTTGGTATAACTATTACTTCTAGTCCATAAGTATGCATAAACTCTGTTGCTTCTGTTTCAGCTGTACCTGTCATTCCCGATAACTTTTTATACATTCTGAAATAGTTTTGAAGAGTTATTGTTGCAAGAGTTTGGTTTTCAGCAGCAATATTAACTCCTTCTTTGGCTTCTATAGCTTGGTGAAGACCGTCTGAGTATCTTCTTCCTTCCATAGCTCTTCCTGTAAATTCATCTATTATTACTACTTCTCCATTTTCTCTAACTAAATAATCTCTATCTCTTTTAAATAATTCTTTAGCCTTTAATGCTTGGTTCAAGAAATGTGTTAATTCAACATGTTCAGGTGAATAAAGGTTATCTATTTTTAATATTTTTTCAACTCTTTTTACACCTTTTTCTGTTAATACCACTGTTCTTGATTTTTCATCAACTTCATAATCTCCCCATTTTTCATCAGGGATATTCATAGCTTTTTTCTCTTTAATATTTTTGATTTTTTCTGTTTCATAACTTCTAGTTAGCATAGATACAACTTGGAATGAAACTTGATACCATTTAATTTTATCTTCTGCTGCACCAGATATTATTAGTGGTGTTCTAGCTTCGTCAATAAGTATTGAGTCAACTTCGTCCACTATACAGAAGTTAAGTTCTCTTTGAACTTTATTCTTTAGATCTGATACCATGTTATCTCTTAAATAGTCAAATCCAAATTCTGAGTTTGTTCCATAAGTTATATCTGATTCATATGATCTTTTTCTTTGTTCTGTTGGAAGTCCATTTAAGATAACTCCTGAACTCAATCCTAAGAATCCATATAATCTTGACATTTGGTCTCTATCTCTCTTTGCCAAATAGTCATTTACTGTTATTACGTGAACACCTTTTCCTGCAAGGGCATTTAAGTAAACTGGACAAGTTGCAACCAATGTTTTTCCTTCCCCTGTTTTCATTTCTGTAATTTTCCCTTGATGTAAAACTATACCTCCAATTAATTGAACATCATAATGTCTTAAACCTAAAACTCTTTTAGATGCTTCTCTAACTGTTGCGAACGCTTCAATTAAAATATCATCTAAAGTTTCTCCATTTTCTAATCTTTCTTTAAAGATATCAGTTTTGTGTCTTAAATCTTCATCAGAAAGTTTTTCATATTCAGGTTCTAATGCATTAATTTGATCAACAATTTTTGTTAAAGCCTTTACTTCTCTGTCATTTTTTGTTCCAAAAATCTTTTTAAGTAAACCACCTATCATTTCTTTTTCTTCCTCACTTTTTTTAATATCATTTTATACTCTAACATAATTTACTATCTTAGTCAAATTTATCTTTCAACTCAATAAACTCTTCTTCAGTTAGTATTTTTATAGTCGGTATTTCCTGTGCTTTCTTTAACTTACTTCCAGCTTTTTCTCCAACTATTAAATAATCTAAATTCTTGCTTACTGAACTTAAATTCTTACCACCTAATTTTTCAATTTCTTCCTTTATTTGCTCTCTTGTGAAGTGCTTCAATGTACCTGTAAACAAGAAATTCTTTCCTGCAAAATTAGGATTTAAATTTTCTACTTTTGTTTCACTTTCTGTTATTTCAAATTTCAATCCTTTTTCTTTTAAAGCAGCTACAAGTTTTTGAGTTTTTTCCTTTTTAAAGAAAGCTATTATTTCATTGGCTGCTATTTCACCAATTCCTTCTATTGATGTCAATTCTTCAAAAGTCATAGACATCAATTTATCAATATTTTTTGAAGCCTTAGCTAAAACTTTAGAAGCAACCTTTCCTATAAATGGTATTCCTAAAGCATATATAACTTTATCGTATTCTCTATTTTTACTTTCTTCTATTGAATTTAACAGGTTCTCTATACTTCTTTTTCCCATCTTATCAATATTTTCTAGCTCTTCTCTGTGATTTTTTAAGTCATAGATATCTACAACAGTTTTTATATAGCCCAAATCTATAAATTTTTCAACTATCTTTGATCCTAATCCCATGATGTTTAAAGCATCTCTTGAAACAAAATATTCTATTTCTCCTTGAATTTTAGCAGGACATTCTTCATTTACACATTTTATATCTACTAGTCCCTCTTCTCTTTCAAGTTTATGGTTACATACAGGGCAATTAATTGGCTCTTCTATAGTCTTTTCATTTCCTGTTCTTTCTTCTTTTATTGCCTTTACAACTTGAGGTATAATCTCAGCAGCTTTTTCTATAAAAACTCTGTCACCTATTCTTATGTCTTTTCTTTGAATTTCACTAATATTATGTAAGCTTGCTCTTTTAACCTTACTTCCTGATAGTTCAACTTCTTCTAGTTCAGCAACAGGTGTTAATTTACCTGTTCTTCCAACTTGCCAAGTTACATCATTTAAAACAGTAGATACTTGATGTGCAGGGAATTTATATGCTATTGCCCATCTTGGAGTTTTACTTGTATAACCTATTTCTTCCCATAGATTAATCTCATCAACTTTTATAACAAGTCCATCTGTTTCATAAGGTAGATTTTCTCTTTCTTTTTCCCAATAATCTATTCTTTGTTCTATATCTTTTGAGTTTTCTAAAAGTTCAAAAATTCCTGTTGTTTTAATTCCCATAGATTCTAAGAATTTCATACTTTCACTGTGAGATTTTAGTCCTAATTTATCTGCCTCAACTAAGAAATAGAAATATGCATCTAGAGCCCTTTCTTTTACTATCTTAGGATCTAATTGTCTTAAAGTTCCACTTGCTGCATTTCTAGGATTAGCAAAAAGTTCTTCCCCCTTTTCTAATCTTTCTTTATTCAGCTTTTCAAAACTTGCTAATGGTAGAACGATTTCTCCTCTGATTTCAATGTCTATAGCTTGTGGTAAAGTTTTTACAACACTTGCTATTTGTAAAATATTCTCTGTTACATCTTCACCAATAAAGCCATCTCCACGAGTTACAGCTCTAACAAGTTTACCTTGTATGTAAGTTAGACTGATAGATAGTCCATCAAGTTTAACCTCCAAACAATATTTTAATTCTTGTTCCTTAGAAATTCTCTTTTTTATTCTTTCAATAAAATCCACAACCTCGCCAATATTATAGCTATTAGCCAAACTTAACATCGGGTGTGCGTGTTCAACTTTTTTAAATTTATTTTCTTTTAAGCTTGCTCCTACACTTGCTGTTGGAGATGAAGCCTCTTTGTATTCTGGATATTTTTCTTCTAAGCTTTCCAGTTCTTTTAATAGAATATCAAATTCATAATCTGAAATAAGACTTTCATTATCATTGTAATAAGAGTCTCTATACTTATCTAAGTCCTCTTTTAATTTAACAATTCTTTCTAAATCTTTTAATTCTTGTGATGAGTATAGTGTCAAGCCTGCATTGCTATTCTTTAATTCTTCTATTCTTTCTTTTATTTTCATATCTTCCCCTAAACAAAAAATATTTTCATTTACAGTAAATATTATACCACAAACTTTTTAAAAAATTACTTTATTTCTCCACCACCTACAACAAAATTATCATAGAAAAATACTACATGTTGACCCTTGGCATTGTGGGCATTTTCTTCGTTGTATTTAAAATAAATTTTATCATTATTTTTTATTAATTTTCCATAAAAACCTGTGCTTGAAAACCTAGGTCTTGCAAGTAAGTTTAAATCTTTTATTTTTTCATATTCAACTGCAAACTTGTAATTTATTAATTCTATTTCATCAGTAAAAAGTTCTGAAAATTCACCTAAAACTATTTCATTAGTTTCAGCTCTTATCTCTGTTATGAAAACTATTTTAGATAAATTTATCCCTAAGCCTCTTCTTTGTCCTATGGTATATAGTTGATAGCCCTCATGTTGCCCTAAAATTTTTCCTTCTTTATCGATATAATTTCCTTTGACTATTTCATCTTTTAAATTTTCTTTTAAAAATTCCTTATAGCCTTCTTTAGCAAAACAGACACCTTGACTGTCTTTTTTATCATGAACTTCTAAACCTATTTTTAAGGCTATTTCTCTGATTTCTTGTTTAGAATAAGGTTTCAAAGGAAAAATCAATCTTTCTAATTTTTCAGGGGCTAATCTATATAACATATAGGATTGGTCTTTTATTATAGAATGTACAGATTTTAACAAGTATTTAGAAAAAGTTTCTGAATATTCAACTGAAGTATAGTGACCTGTTGCTACATAGTCCGCCTTATACTTATCGGCTATCTCAAATAAAATTTTAAATTTTATCTCATCATCACAAATAACACAAGGAGATGGAGTTTTCCCTGACTTATAGCCATCTAAAAAATATTTAATAACTATGTTTTCAAAATCTTTTCTGATGTTTACAACTTCATGTATTATTCCCAATCTATCACAGACTTTTTTTGCATCTTCAATATCTTTTGAATTTTCTTCTAAATGTTGATTTAAAGTTACTCCTATAACTTCATAGCCCTGCTCTTTTAAAAGATAAGCTGAAACAGAGGAATCAACCCCTCCACTCATACCAATTACAACTTTTTTCATTAATAATAATCCTTTTCTATTGTTATTTCTCCAACACTAAATAATTTAATTTCACCATTCATTTCTATTTCTAATCTTCCATCTTCAGCAATATTTTTAGCTGTCCCTTCAAATATCTGCTCTCCAATATGCACTCTTATTTTTTTATCCTTTAAGAAGTTATTTCTATTAATTTCTTCTACAATTTCTAACCATTTTCCTGACATAAATTTTTCATAATATAGAGAAAATTCTTCCACAACTTTCAAAATTAATTTATCAATGTCATAGTCGCTTTCAAGTGAAATAGCAATATTTTTAATATCCTCTGGTATCTTATTTGCTACATTTATTCCTATACCAACCACAAAATCATCTTTTACTCTTTCTATTAAAATCCCACATAATTTCTTAGAATTGAAAAAGACATCATTTGTCCATTTAAAAGAATAAGCTCCATCTTTTATCTTTTTTAAAGCATTTAGAGTTGATATTCCTGCTATGAAAGGAAGTTTTGTTGCTTCAACCATAGATAGACTTCTTTCAGGTCTTAGTAAGAAACTAAAAAGAGCCATACCTTCAGGTGATAGCCAAGAGTTTCCTCTTCTTCCTCTACCTGCTGTTTGGACTTTAGCTGAAACTATATCATAATTTTCAAAAGATGATGTATTTTCTTTCATATAGTTATTAGTGGAATCTATTTCATTAAATTTTAGAAATTTCATATAAATTCTCCTAGTTTTATATTTTAAAATATATATTTAAGCTTAATTATTATAACATATTTTAGATTTTATATATAAGTACAATAATTCTATTTCTAAAAAATAAAGTTTCATATTTTTTCGTGCGAAGAATCGTGTGAAATTTTAAAAACCACATAATTTATATATTGAAAAATAAAGAAAAATTTAACAAAAAATCGTGCGAAGAATCGTGCGAAATAAAATTTTTTGTAGTAAAAAGTCAGATAGCATATAATTAAAAAAATGGATCTAAAAATATAGAATTCTATTAATAAATTAACATATTTTTATTTTTGAAATAAGAGTATGAAATATGAACTTTATAAAAGAATAAATACAATTTTATAATAAAATGTAAAGAAAATATGATAAAATAAAAAATATAATCATAAAAGTGGGAGGAAAAATATGAATGACTTAACATTTTTTACTAATGAAGAGGGGAAAACATTATCAGATAGATTTAAAAAAATAATAAGTAATAACACTCAATTTTTTGATGTATTAGTTGGATATTTTAGAGCTAGTGGTTTTTATGAAATATATGAAGCCTTAGAAAATGTAGAAAAAATAAGAATATTAATTGGAATAAATACAGATGAAGAAACTTTAAGAATACATAATGTTGCAAGAAGTTCAGATGGAAAAGAATTTTATACATTAAAAGAAACAAAATTTTTTACAAAAAAATCTATTAAAGAAGAAATGGAAAATTCAGAAGATAATTATAATACAGATTATGGAACTAAAAAATTTATAGAATTTATAGAAAATGGAAAAATAGAAATAAGAGTGTATTCAAAAGAAAAAATTCATGCAAAAGTTTATATAATGAGAAAAGATTTGAAGAAATCAGAGGATTATGGAAAAGTTATAACAGGTTCAAGTAATTTTTCGTACAGTGGTTTAAGAGGAAATTTAGAATTTAATGTTGAATTAAAAAATCGTTCAGATGTAGAATTTGCTTTAAATAAATTCGAAGAACTATGGGAACAAAGTGTACCTTTAAATGAAGAATATGTTTCGACTTTAAAAAATGAAACTTGGATAAGAGAAGACATAAAACCTTATGAATTATATTTGAAATTTCTTTTCGAATACTTTTCAGAAGAGATAAATGAGGATAAAGTAAAGATAAATACATCAGATTTACCAGAAGGATTTATACCATATAAGTATCAATTAGATGCGGTGAATCAAGCTAAGAGAATGTTATCAAAATATAATGGAGTATTTTTAGCAGATGTTGTTGGGCTAGGAAAAACATATATAACAGCCTTATTAGCAAGAGAACTATATGGCGGACATAAACTTGTTATCTGCCCTCCTGTATTAAAAAATTATTGGGAAGAGGTATTAAGAGATTTTGGAGTAGTTGCGAAGGTCGTATCTTTAGGGAAATTAGATGAGATTTTAGATAACTATGAATCTGAATATTTCAAATATATTTTTATAGATGAAGCACATAGATTTAGAAGTGACAATACAGATAGTTATTCAAAATTATCTAAAATTTGTACTGGAAAAAAAGTGATACTTATTTCAGCAACACCACAAAATAATGGACCTATAGATTTATTGAATTTGATTTCTCTTTTTCAATATAAAAATGAAGCAAATATAATAGAAGATGAAGCAAATATAGAGAAATTTTTTACTGAATTAAATAAAAAGCAAAAAAAAGCAAAAAAATTATATAAAAGAAATAAAACAGATGAAAATTTATCAAAATTAAGGGAAGTCATAAAAGAGAATTCAACAGAAATAAGAGAAAAAGTTTTAAAAAAAATAATGGTTAGAAGGCTAAGAGGTGAGATAAAAAAATACTATAAAAGTGATATAGAAAAACAAGGTTTAGTTTTTCCTAATTTAGGAGAACCAGAACAAATAACTTATACTTTTGATAAAGAGACAGAGAATATATTTAAACAATTATTAGAAGCAATTAAAAATTTAAATTATTCAAGATATAAGACTTTAACCTATTTAAAAGATCCAAATAGTATTGAAAAATCACTATTAATAGGACAAATAAATATGCAAGGTTTTATGAAGGCATTACTTTTAAAAAGATTAGAAAGTAGTTTTTTTGCTTTTAAAAATACTATAAGAAGGTTTAAAGAATCATATGAAAAATTTTTAAAAATGTATGAACAAGGCAAGATTTACATTAGTAAAAAATACAATGTATATGATTTATTATTGAATGAAGATGATGAAATTCTATTGGATTTAATATCAAAAGGAGAAATAGAAGAATATTTATCTGATGAGTTCAAAGAAGAGTTTAAAAATGATTTAGAGTCCGACTTAAATATTTTAAATGAAATGTTTAAAAGTATTGAAAGCTTAGGAGAGAAAGATAAGAAATTAGAAAACTTTTTAGAGAGCTTAGAAGAGAATAAAATACTAAAGGAGTCAAAGCTAATAATATTCACTGAATCAAAAGAAACAGCTGAATACTTATCAAAAAAGATAGAGGATAAATTAAATAGAGAAACTATCTGTTACACTGGAACTTCTTCTATTTCTAAAAAGGAAACTATTATTTCTAACTTTGATCCAAATTTTAGAGGAAAACAAGAGAATAGATATGATATCTTAGTAGCAACAGATGTTCTTGCTGAAGGAATAAATTTACATAGAAGTAATGTGATAGTAAACTATGACTTACCATGGAATCCAACAAGAGTAATGCAAAGAATAGGGCGTATAAATAGAGTAGGAACAAAGTATGATAAAATACATGTTTTTAATATTTTTCCAACTACAGAAACTGATGAACATTTATCATTAAAAGAAAATATTCTAAATAAAATACAAGCTTTTCACGATACATTAGGAGAAGATTTCAAGTACTTATCAGAGGATGAAGAAATTGATTCGTACACACTATATGATAAATTGATGGCTTCATTAGATAATATTGAAGAAACAGGAGAAACAGAACTTGAATATCTAACACTTATTAGAAAAATAAGAGACAATAATGAAGAACTATACTTAAAAATAAAAAATCTTCCGAAGAAAAGTAAAAGTTCAAAAGAATATAAAGAAGATGTTATAAAAAATAGTACTATTTCATTTTTAAAGAAAGGTGAAAACAAAAGAATATACATCACAGATACTAAATTTAAAACAAGAGAATTAACATTTTTTGAAGCAGTTGACTATTTTAAATGTGAAGATAATGAAAAAAGAAGAGAAATCAATAAAGAGTTTTTTGATTTATTGGCTATAAATAAAGAAACATTTGAGAGTAGAAGTAGAATTAAAGAATATGAGGTACCAAAAAAATTTGGTACTAGTAGAGAAATAAAGAAGATGATACAAGCTTTAAAATCTTTTAAAAACTTTGGTGAAGCTGAGGAAGAAAAATTAGAGAAAATAATAGAAATCTATGAAGTGGGAAAAGTTTCTAAAAAAGATGATAAAGAAATTTTAGAAAAGTGTAAAAAAGTATTCGAGACTCAAAATTACCATAAAATATTAGAAGTATTTTACGATAGTATACCAGAAGAATATAAGGGGAAAACAGAAAAAAGAGTGGATAGACATACAGGAAAGGTTGAAGTATTGTTATCAGAATATTTAATAGGAGAGTAGTTTATGAATATTGAGAACAAAAAGAAAATAATTAATAATCTATTTGACAATCAATTTAATGAAGATAATTTTAAAGAGTTTGTAAATAATTTATTGAATGTAAAGGTTTTAAATAGAGATGAATCCAAAGCAATATATAAGGTATTCAAGGAACACATAGAGAGTTATCATATAATTTCAGATTATAAAGATAATGAAAAAAACAATATTCTTATCATGACTATAAAAATTAATGAGGATAAAGATCCAATAAAAGCAAGAGTAAAACAAAGAGAATTCGTAGCAAAACTTTTAAGAGAATGGAATAAAAATGCTGCTTTAGTAATTTTCTATAATGAAAATAGTAAAAATTGGAGAATTTCTTTTATAAGATTAAATTATGAATTTACTTCTAAGGGAATAGAAGAAAAAATCACTCCAGCTAAGAGATTATCTTATGTTGTTGGAGAAGAAGAAGCTAGTAAAACAGTTAAAGATCAATTTTTTTCATTAGCAAATATGGAAGAAAGTGTCTCTTTAGAGCAATTAGAAGGATTATTTGCACTTGAAAAGGTTACAAATGAGTTCTTTAAAGAGTATAAAAATAAATATTTAGATATTAAAGAAACTCTTATCAAAGATGAAAACTTTGTAAGTGAAGCTTTAAAACATGATACAGAAAATCCTGAAAGTTTTATAGAAGGTTTTTCAAAAAAACTTATGGGACAGATAGCTTTTATTTATTTCTTACAAAAAAAAGGTTGGCTTGGTATAGAAATAGTACCAGAAAGCTTAAGTTTTGAAGAATACAATAGAATATATGAAAGAGCCTTAGACACAGAAAAGGAAGTCCTAGATAAAGTTTATTTTAGAGAAAAAAAAGATTTGTATACTTTAAATAAAGATGAATTAAAAAAACTTGATAATAAAAAAGAAAGTGAATTATTGGTAGGGGCTTTCCACAATACAGAGTACTTTAAAGATTGGGGAAGTGGAAAAAAGAAGTTTTTAAGAGAACTTTTTGAAAAACATAAAAAGGAAGATAAGAATAATGGGAAAACATTCTTTGAAGACTACTTAGAGCCTTTATTTTATAATAATTTTAGTGAAGATAGAGGAGAAAAACAATACTCAGCTGAATTTAACTGTAGATTACCTTTTTTAAATGGTGGATTATTTGATCCTTATGGAGATTATAATTGGAAAGATACTATATTTAACTTAGATGATAGTTTATTTTCAAATGATAAAAATGATGGGATATTAGATATATTTGATAGATATAATTTTACTATTAATGAAAATGATAACTATGAAACGGAAGTTGCAGTAGACCCTGAAATGTTAGGAAAGGTATTTGAAAATTTACTTGAAGTATCTGATAGAAAATCAAAAGGAGCATTTTATACACCAAGAGAAATAGTTCGTTATATGACAAATGAAAGTATAATGAATTATTTATTAAGTTGTCTTGAAGAAAAAGGAATAAGCAAGGAAGATTTAGAATATTTATTTAATTTAGGTGAATTTACAAAAGAATACGATGAACAAATATTTGAAAAAGACTATTTAAAAGACGAAGAAGTATTAAAAAGAGGTATTTTTGGAATGCCTCGAAATATTATTATTTATTCAAAAGAGATTGATGAATTATTAAAAAAAGTAAAAATTGCTGATCCAGCCTGTGGTTCAGGAGCTTTTCCTTTGGGAATATTAAATGAAATTGTAAGAGCAAGAAATGTATTAACTTTCTATATGAATATGATAGAAGTATTGAAAGAAAAAGATGAAAAAAACTATTGGAGTAGACTAGATAAAAAACAAAAGAGTAGAACTCCATATAAATTAAAATTATACGCTATTCAAAATTCATTGTATGGAGTAGATATAGAACCAAGTGCAATAGATATTACAAAACTAAGACTTTGGCTTTCTATTTTAGTTGACAGTACAAATAATGATGTAAGACCTTTACCAAATTTAGATTTTAACTTTATGATAGGAAATTCATTGATAGATGAATTTGAAGGAATGAAGCTATTTGATGAAACTTTACTAGATGATAAAGTTTTAGAAAAAAAAGTAAAGAAAATAAAAAAAGCTGAAAATATGAAGCTATTTAGAGGAATTGAAGAAGTACAACAAGATATACTGAAAGAAATTTTTGTAAAACAAAGCTTATTCTTTAATGAAAATAATTCTAATAAAAAGAAAGAATTAAAGAATGATATAGAAGAACTTGAAAATAATTTAATAAAATTAACTCTAACTGAAAATGGAAATCATAAAAAATTAGAAGAAATAGAAAAAGGAAGAAAAGAAAGAAGAAAACCATATTTCTTGTGGAAACTTGAATTTGCAAAAATTTTTAAAGAAAATGGCGGTTTTGATATTGTTATTGGAAATCCACCATACATAGGAGAAGGAAAAAATAAAGATGTTTTTTTACCTGTTCAACAAACTTCATTTGGGAAAAAATATTATATAGGGAAAATGGATTTTTGGTATTTCTTTACTTCATTAGGTATTGAGTTATTAAAAGAAAATGGAACTTTAAGTTATATAGCACCTAATAATTGGCTAACTACTGCTGGTGGAAAGAAAATGAGAAACCACATAATGAAAGAAACTGTAATAAAAGAGTTTATAGATTTTGGAGATTATATGGTTTTTGAAAATGCTTCTCAACAAACAATGGTATTTTTATTGGAGAAAAATAAAGAGAAAAATATAATAAAAATATGTTATAGTAAAATACTTTTTAATAAAGAGGTTTTAGTTGATTTAGAAAAATTTTTATTAAAAAATAAAAGTGATAACTATGTTTATTATATTTCTAATATTGACAGAAAAAAATATATTGAAGATAGTAATATAGTATTTTTAAATAATATTATAGATACTATAACTACTAAAATAAAATTACAAGAAAATTTTAAATTTTTAGCAGATGAAATAACAAATGGAATTCATCCACATCATGCTATTGTTACCCAAAAAATGTTAGAGCAATTAAAAAATAATTATAAAATAGGTGATGGAATTTTTGTTCTTACAGATAATGAAATAAAAAAACTATCTTTGAATGAAGATGAAAAAAAACTTTTAAAACCTTTGTATGAAAGTGAATTATTAACTAAATATACTTATAAAAAAGATAATCACAAGTATATAATATATACTGATTCTTCATTTAAAGATATATCTCAAATGAAAGAATATCCTATTTTAAAAAAACATTTAGATAATTTTAAAGAAGTAATAACATCTGATAATAAACCTTATGGATTACACAGAGCAAGGAAAGAAGAATTTTTTATAGAAAATAAAATTGTGTCTTTGAGAAAAACTTCAGAACCATATTTTTGTTATTTAGATAAACCAAGTTATTTTATGGCAGAATTTTATATTCTAAAAACAGATAGAATAAATATGAAATATTTAACAGGACTTTTAAATTCTAAATTAGTTGCTTTTTGGTTAAGATATATGGGAAAAATGCAAGGAAGTAATTATCAAATAGATAAAGAGCCTTTAATGAATATTCCACTAAAAATAGCTGATGAAAATATAGAAAATAAGATAATAGATTTAGTTGATGAAATAATAGAACTAAAAAAATTAAATAAAGATACTCAATATTTAGAAGAGAAAATTGATGAAATGGTTTATGATCTATATGAACTGACAGAAGAAGAAAGAGAATTGATAAGAAATTTTAAATAAGCAAATATTTTCGTATCTATTATATACTATATTCTAAAAATATGATATAATAAAAATATAGAAATTAATTGAGGGAGAAAAATGGAAAATATAGTTGAAATATTAAAATCTTTTATACCAAGTTTACCAATGCCTATAAAAATAATAATTGCAATTATTTTAGTAGCACTAGTTATCTATTTATTTATATCTAAGAAATCAGATTCAGAAAATAAAAATTCTGGGAATAAAATTAATTTTAAAGATACAACCATAAATGGAGATTTTCATATAGGTGATAAAAATGATGGACAAAAAAAATAGTAATAATAAAATCAAATTAGATAATAGTAGAATAGAGGGTGATATTTACATCGGAGACAAGATAATTAATAATTATCTAGAAAATTCTGTAAAATTTACATTTAATTTATCGCATTTTAAAAGTATGCTGGATTTATTAAATGATGAATTTAATAAAAATGAAGAAAATGAAAGTATTATTCTAGAAAGAATAGAAATAATTAGAGATATTGATAACAGAAATAAAAATAAAAGGCATAATATATCACAAGAAGAATATGAAAATAAAATTCGTAATAGAGTAGCCCCATATAAAGATGATTTTGATAAATTTTATCAGAATCCAAGAAATATAGAATATAAAAAAAGATATCATGATTTAATAGCAAATTTGAACTTAACATTTAAAAGTTATGAAAAAAATATAGATAGTATTTTATGGTTTTTTTGTGAAATAAATGATAAAATGCGAAATAAATATTTGGAAGAATTAGAAAATTATGATATTGATTTGGTTACAATATTTTTATGTTATGCTTATTTTATATGCGATTTAGATAAAGATAAATAAAAGGAGGCGTAATATTGTGTATTTGATTCCAGATAAATTTACAGACTTAAATAGTTGTACTTTAAAAGTAGGAGCAATAATACTAAAAAATTTATATGAAAATAATAAAAATAAAATGAAATATACAGAATTATTTGAAAAATTGGAAAAAGAGTATGGAGATGATACAGGATATGTACTACCTCCAGCATTAAATTTTTTATTCCTTTTAAACAAAATAAATTATAAATTAAAAGGAGATTTGGTGGAGTTGATAAAATGAAACTAAGTAAATTATATTGTAATGATAAAAGATTTAAAACAGTTTATTTTAAAGAAGGTTTTAATCTTATATTAGGAAGTGTTAATAATAAAAATAAAAATGATACACATAATTTAGGAAAAACAACACTTGTAGAAATAATAAATTATATGTTACTGAAAAAGAATACCCATTTTTTTAGTGGAAAGACAAAAGAAGAAATTTTTAAAGGATTTGAATTTTTTCTAGAAGTTGAATTAGATAAAAGTTTTGTAACAATAAAAAGAAGTGTTAAAAATCCTAAAATCTCCTTACAAGTCCACAATGAAAAAAATCAAAATTTTATAGATTTTGAGAATTGGGATTTTAAAGATATTAAGTTAGATATTGCTAAAAATGAGTTGAATAAATTATTTAACTTTAATTTAAAAAGTGACTATAGAAATTTTTTAAAATTTATATTAAGAACACAAGAAGATTATGGTTTTGATTTTAGAAAAAATGAATTAGCTGATATTCAATGGAAACCATATATCATGGAATTATTTGGCTATGGATACAAAACTACTTATGAAATGTTAAAATTAAGAAAAGAAAAAGAAGATATTGCAGCACAATTATCTGATTATAATGATAAATATTTTAGGGAATTAGAAGAAAAGAAGAGTATTCAGAAAATATATGAAGAAAAAATAAAACTTTTAAAGTCTGATTTAGAAAAATACAATTATGATAAAATAGATAAAAGTATAACAGATGAATTAGTAAAAAATATTCTTAATGAAATCTCTAGATTAAATACCATAAGATATAATTTAGAATATGATATTCAAAATATTAGACAAAATATAGATAAAGAAATTAATACTATGGATATTTCAGAAATTGAAATGCTTTATAAAGAAGCCAAGGTATATTTTGGAAAGGATATAATAAAAGATTATAAAGATTTGATAAAATTTAATGAGCAAATTTCAAAAGAAAGAATAAAGAGTTTAAATAATATTTTAGAAGAGAAGGAAAAGAGATTAGTAAGAATAGAAGAAGAATTAAAAAAGAAAAATGAAGAACAAAAAAATGCAATTAAAATTTTGGAAAACAATAATATGATTTTAAAAATCCTTTCTCATAATGATGAATTAAAAAAATATGAACTAGAAGAAGCGAAAATATCAAGAGAACTTGAAATTATGCAAAAGAATATAGACTTAAAAGAAAGAGAAGAACAAATTATAACTGATATCAATAAATGTGCAAATGAAATAAGAAAAAATTTTAATTCAAATACAAATATTTTATCAGAAAATATAAAAAAACTTTTTTCAGAATATACAAATAAAGTCTTATATGATTTAAGAGGAGGTATTCTATTATATCCAAATCTTAATGGGTATCCAGATTTCAAGATAAACTTATATTCTGTAAAAAGTGGTAAAGTTACAGCAGAAAATGATGGAAACAGTTACAATAAACATATAAAATGTTGTTTAGATTTATCTATTGTTACAGGCTATATTCAATCTGATGAAAAATTCTTTAAATTTTTATTTCATGATGCTTCAATAGAGGCATTAGATCTTCGTTTAAAAAAATCTTATTTAGAATTGGTAAAGGATTTGTGTAGTAAATATAAAATTCAATATATTACAACTGCTATATATGATGAAATTTCTGACAAAGAAATTTATGATTTTATAGAACAAGATATAATATTAAAATTAGATGACTCGGAAGATTATAGTGGTACATTATTTGGATTTAGATTTTAATACAAAAAGTATTTGTATAATGAATTAAGCTAATGATTTTTATTTCATTGTCAAACAAAATTTTAGAAAACTTTAGATTATGGTTATTTGTCAAATAGTGTTGATAAAAAAGTTTAGACTATGACCTGATAGAATTAAGAGAATTTTTAAGAATTAAAAACTTAAGAATTCTCTTTTTTTATTCAAACTAAATCACATTATTACATTAAAAAATTAAGTAGTAATTGAAATAATAACTGCTTGAATTAATATGTGCTTTTAAAATTACTAGAATTTGAACATCCAAATGCTGTTTTCCTTTATAGTTATTTTTGGTGATTTAATTTTAACAGGAAAATTTTATTGCCTCAACTTTTTTTATTGAAAAAATGGTATTGATAAAAATTTCTTCTATCAATGCCATTTATTATACAATCTTATATATTTCCTAAAAAATGTACCAGGAGATTATCAATTAATATTAAGAGAATATTTTAATAGAGACGAACTAAAAGAGAATTTTGATAGAGTAGGGCAAAAATAAAAGAATTTTTTATAATTTAAAAATATTCTTATATTTTTTATTAACTTCTTTATATAATTTCGTTTTTTTAAAGTTTTCTGAAGAATAAGCAATTCTTAATTCAGATGAAATTTGTTCTTCAGTTATTCCTCTTTTAGTTCCTGAAAGATTACAAAAAATTTGAAGACATTTTATGAAGTCATGTCCATTAGTAATATCAAGGAAAGTCTTAAGAGAAAAATTATCAAATCTTTGATTAAGAATATCTTCTTCTATTTTATTGATATCTATTTTTTTATTAGAAGTATTTTTCTTAAGAGTTTTAAAAATTTCTTTATAATTGAATAAATTATTTTCAGGGTCAAAGTATTTACTCAAAGAAATCATTTTTAAATTTAATTCATATTTTTTCTCAAAGTTTCTTTTTCTTAGTATACTGAAATAAAATAAAATTTCAAATATATGAAGGTAGAGTTTATCTGAAGAAATATTATTTTGCTCTTTATAATGTTCAATACATATTTTTAAAAATATTTCTTTTTCTTTAAAAAGCATCATTTCTAAACAAGAATGGTCATAGTAATATATATTTTTATTATTTTCTTGTGAATAATCTTTATCAACAACTCCAATTAAATTATGGCCTTTTAAATCTTTGGAATTTATTATTTCAAAGACTCCAATTTTTCCAGAAAAAGATTCATATATTTCAACTTGATTATTTTCTATAAATTTTTTAAAAAATAATATATCATCTTGACCTTCTACAATTAAAATAAATTTAGAATTTCTTAATAGTTTTATGGAAGAAATTATATCATCTTTATTCAAAACCTCTCTAATAGAATTATTTTTTGCCATTTTTAAAAAAAATCTCCTTTAAATCTATTTGTATATCCCACATATTATTAATAATTTGAGGAGAATGAGTGGCAACAGTAATTTTTAAATTTTTTAGATTTGCAATCTCTTCCAAGTCTTTCATAAATAATTTTTGCCATGCTATATGTAATGAAATTTCAGGTTCATCTATTAAAAGATGACTATTTTTTTCTATTTTAAAAATTAAATCAAAAAATAATAAAATTACTTGTTTTTCTCCAGAAGATAATTGACTGAGCTCTAAAAAACTTCCATCAGCCTCTTTTTTTATTTCAATTCCATTTTCTTTAGATATACTAATTTTTTTAAACTCTAATTTTGAATTTATAATATTAGTAAATAAGTCTAATTGTTGTATAAATTCTTTAAAGACTTCATATTTTTTATCAAAATCATCAAAATAGACTTTTAAAGCTTTAGAATGTTCATCTAAAAAAGTTTTAATTTTAGGAATTTTTATTTCTAAAATATTATATTTTTTTAATTTTTCTAATTTTTCTTTAATTTCTTTCATCTTTTCAGAATATTCTTCATTATTTATACCTTCCTTTGTATCAAATAATCTAGTTGGATATGTACTGTCTAATTGATTAGCTTTTATAGTATAATTTGCAGAAACATTATTTATTAAAGCTTTAAAATTCTTTGGTAATTGCTTAACCTCATCAATAAAAAGAATAGATGCATCAATAAAAGGTCTTTCATCATAATTAAGAATTTTTTTTGTGATAAGCCTTTGTTCTTTTATAAAATTAAATTTTTCAGAAAAAGCAGAAACTAGCTTTTTAATTTCATTTAGCTTTATATAAAAGTTTTTATAAAAAGAAACTTCTTTTTCATATTCAAATTCATTTATATCTTCTATAATAATATTTATAAGTTCTTCAACAGGTATAACTTCACCAGTTCGACGAACGAAGAATTCTTCATTTGAAAAATCTATATGTCTAAATTTTCTTCTAATGATTCTACTTAAAACTTCACTCATTTCTTCAGTGTCAATTTTTAATGTTTTACGCTCACCAGAAAAAGTAGTTGTGATATTGAGAAAAGTCTTTTTTTTAGTAATTTTTATTTTATCATTTTTTTCATTATAAAAACTAATATCTGAGAAATCTAAATTTGCAAAGAAAAATATGTTGCTATTATACAAGTTATATATTAATTTTAATATAGTAGATTTTCCATATCCATTAGGACCAGTAATAATAGTTATTTTATTTTTTTCTAAATTAATTGTATAGTTAAAAATATCAAATAACTTTTTTATTTCTATTTTAGCTAACATAATTGATTACCCCTTTATATATAATTATTTTAGTTCCAAAGACAAAATATTAATATTGATTATCTTTTAAAATCAATAGAATATTGTATACACTTGTATTATTCCCACTCAATAGTAGCAGGTGGTTTAGATGAAATGTCATAAGTCAATCTATTGATACCTTTAACTTCATTTAGAATTCTATTAGAAACTTTTTCTAAGAAATCATAAGGCAAGTGTGACCAAGTTGCAGTCATAAAATCTATAGTGTTAGCAGATCTTAAAACAGCAGTATATTCATAAGTTCTTTCATCTCCCATAACTCCAACAGATTTTACAGGAAGTA
>ERZ773018.214-NODE-214-length-38722-cov-2.845036_pt1 | contig 38722 bp, 46 predicted proteins | sample MGYA00580840_ERZ773018 | MGnify/ENA primary metagenome ERZ773018 (study PRJEB29015, sample SAMEA2738125) | human oral metagenome | biome: human oral; feature: human-associated habitat; material: saliva | place: China | collected 2256 ... | reverse complement strand
CAAGAAATACCACTCACAGAAACGACTTTACGTCAACGATTCGACGTGGCGTGCTTTGAAGCAGTATCCGGAGTCGCATCAGACCACTTAATGTCACTCAATTACATCAAACCTCTACTCTCTCATGAGATTAACCAAACTAAAGCTAGTCGCGGTCTAGGATTGATTGCTTACGATGTTACAGATATTGACTTCTTTAACGAAGTTGGTGAGTTCTTCGTGAACATTTACTGGAAGTTTGGTGATAGGGGTCATGTGGATATTACAAAAACCACATTCGATTTCTTTGTCATCAACAAATTCACCAAAGAAGAAATGCGCGATAACTGGAATATGAAACCAAAGGATTTCAAACAATTAAAAGCAGAACCACATCGTATCGCATTACGAAACGTGCCTATGGATACCTTAGATGAGTTCGCTGATGAACTGGCTTATATTGATGTGACAAACAAGTACGGTTTCTGGTATGATGATGAAACCAAAGAATACTTCGGTGTCATCAACTAAACCTATGAACATCTCTACGGAGATGTTCTTTTTTATGCTATAATAAATCAAAATACAAAACTAGAAAGGATGACTAACCATGTCTACATTCCATCATAACTCAGGGTTCGTTATCGCCCCTAAAGGCCTGAAACAAGGTGATGTTTACAAACCTTTAAAGGATAACACAGTTGTAACCCAATACGCATACCTATTCGGAGTCCTTCGTCGTTACGTAGCGTTGTGTCAAAAGTGGGCACCGTTCACAGAACGCAAGCTCACGCAGGCTGACTGGACACGTCTTCAACAGTTCACAAGCAACTACACTATCTATGGTATCGACGCGGATTTCAATGATGAATCATCGCGTGACCCACGTTATTGTGAACACACAGCAGAAGTCGTGATTCATGAAGAAATGCAACTAGAAGATATGTTTCACTATGCCCTGTTGTCGATACAACAATGCAAAGATTTAAAAGGCGAAGCAACAGGAACAGAATGGTATTATGAACACGAACATGAAATTAGCGATAAATACCTTGCGATGAAAAATGCCGTGTATACAGTCTTTGCAATAGATAGTTCTAAATTATTAGATAAGCGTTACAATGAGTTGTTCCGTGACTATCCAGACTTGCTGGAAGTGTTAGTTCATCAAAAACCAGAAGTCTTCATTCCACATTTTATGAATGATGAAGCGGAAACAGGTCTTCGTACTCACGTTGCACGTATGTTCCGTCCAGAAGATGCAGAATATGTCTTCCCTTCTGTTACAAAAGAAGAATCAAACATGGTATTTTATGGTTACATTGGTAACAAGAACTTACCACATAACGTAGGTCAAGCTTTGTTGTTAAATAAACATTTCACTTCATCATACCAACGAGCGTTATTTGAGAATCACCCAGACGAACACTTATTCCGATTCGCACTTGAACAACGCAACAATCCAGAACTCAGATATGAAGCGATTGCTCATGTGGACGACTTCATCCGTTCGGATTACGTTCATGATGAAGACGAAAAGTTACGTGAAGAAATTGTTCGCGTTTCAGGTGCTTTAGTCCAAAAACAATTCATCCATGATCCGTCCGTGAACGTCCGGAGTCGTCTAGCGCTTGAGTTCGCCGATGAACGCATCGGAAAACGCATGATTCAAGATAAGGATGTTGAAGTACGTAAAAACCTAGCGTATCACGAATCGTTACACAAGGACTTGATTCATGACCACGACCCAGAAGTGATTCAACAAATTGCTTACACGTCGAGTGATAAGAAATTGTTAAAAGAATTGCTGAACTATTATGACTCAAATGTCAAGAAAACAGCTCAAGAATCGCTTGATTACTTAGAAAGTCCACATTACCCCGATAAGAACCTTCGGGCGTTCGTACCGGATGACAACGACGATTACGATTATGAGTAAAACACAAACAGATAAATCCAACAACGGGTTCATCTGTTTTTATGCTTTGTGTGACCACAAAGCGGGTGTTTGATTGAAAATAATATTAAGAAAAGGAAGTGTTACTTATGAAATTCAAAAAGTATCCATCATTAACAAACCACTATGCTATCGGAAAAGTAGGTCAATTCGACTTAACTCAAGAATATGTATCCACTGAGAAAATCCACGGTGCGAACATTTCTATTGTCGTTGACAATCAAAATAATATTGATGTTGCTAAACGTACTTCATTTTTAACAGATGAAGAAAAGACACAAAAACCATGGAACACTCTAGCTGAGTTTGTAAACACAAACAAAGAATTAGTGTTAACATGGACAAATCACATTAGAAACATCGCTACCACTCTAACAACAGCATCTATCGAACAAATTCATTTATACGGTGAATTATACGGTAGCAAAGTTCAAAACATGCAATACAATGAAAATAAAGAACAAATCAGAAAGATTCGATTCTTTGATATTCATGTTGTGTTAGACAATGGTTTGATTCTAGTATTATCACAACAAGATATGACTGACATCTTCGGTGCTGAATATACGGTTCCTGTTCTTCGTCGTAACACATTAGGAACTTTAATCGCTACCGCTGTTGAATTACCATCAGAACTAGGTGGTCATTCAGAAGGTGAGGTATACAAACCAGCGGAACGCTACATCTTACCATCAGAATATCTCACATATCCTGTAATCAAACATAAAAACGAAAGTTTCCAAGAAAAGAAACAAACGAAAAAACCAAAAACTATCGTGGAACATACACAAGAAGAAATCAAAGTTCTTGAAGAAGTTCAATCACGTATCACAACACAACGTTTGTTAAATATTCTTTCTCATGGAGATATTCCAGTAGAACCAAAAAGCACAGGAACAATCATCAAAGCGTTCATGGAAGATATTATCAATGAAATCAAACGTGAAGAACCAACGCTTGCGATTGAAAACCACCGTCAACTTGTTGGTAAACAAGGTGGTCAAATCGCTAAATTGTTCCGTGAATACTTACAAACATTATAAGAAAAGGAAGTGTCAACAATGAAAATCTCATGCTATACAGACGGGTCATTCCGCGACGGAATCCCTTATTACGGTGGTGCATGCATCGTCTTCGACGGTAAACGTCACATCGGTACATGGAAAGGCGCTTCTAAGAAACCTGAGTTCTTAGAATCAAGAAACATCGCTGGTGAATGTATCGCTGTTGTTCAAGGGTTAAAAACAGTCATGAACAAATTACCTGAAACAACAGACATCACACTCTACTATGATTTAGAACATGTAGGTAAATGGTGTACTGGTGAATATAAAGCAAAGAAACCTGTATCCAAATGGATGTTACAAGAAATCCAAACATTATTAGCGCAACATCCACAACTAACGATTACCTTCAAAAACATCAAAGGTCATTCTGGTGTTGCAGGTAATGAAACAGCAGATGATGTGGCGTATGAAGCGGTACTTTATGCGAAAGAAAACGGGCCATTCCAAACAACATCATGGTTGAATCTCTAAAAAGCAGAATCCTTCGGGGTTCTCTTTTTTTATCCATTCACGATACAAGGTATTGTATCGAGTGGTTGGATGAAAAATACAAAGGAGTTGATAGTTTATGACTACTATACACGGAGATATTACACACATCACAAAAGGTGTTATTATGCACCAAGTAAATTGCCAAAATGTCATGGGTGCAGGTGTCGCTAAAGCATTATACACTGTATACCCTATTGTGAAACAAGCATACCATGCCTATTGCGACCGTACACCTAACGCGCGTGAGCGTTTAGGCTACTGTCAAGCTCTTAGAATTAAAGATGATTTATACATCGTTAATAGCTTCAGTCAATTTGAGTTTGGACGTAAGAATATTTGTTATACAAATATGGATTTACTCAAGTTAAATTTGACAAAAGCTAGTCAGTTTGCACAAGAGTTAGGACTACCCTTGTACGTACCAGCACGTATTGGATGTGGTCTTGCAGGCGGTGATTGGTCAGTATTGAAGCCATTCATTGATAGATTAGAAAATGTCATTATAGTGGATAACCAATAAAAGGAGTTGATAGTTATGTTTCGAAAATTTGGATGCCTAGTTAATCTTCTACTAAGTTTTCTAGGTTGGCTTATCTCTTATTATTTTCTAATTAAACCATTTCTATAAATTTTTATAACACAGAAAGGAGTGTTTCAAAATATGAACCAAAATCTAAAAGGTTACACATGGATTCCTGACTGGTTTTACGACGAAGATGAGTGTAAACCCGGAACCATTCTTAGTCCTAATTATTTTTTTGAATGAACAATACAGCGTGTATTTAACACTATCTGACGTATTTAACCATACTTTCAGAAAAACAACCGATAGTTTGGAAGAACTGAAAACACGACATATTTTAGAAGTGGAAATTCAAAGTAAAATCCATCCTACTCTCTCAAATGATTCCCGTGTTATCATCCATAAATCACGAATCGTTCGTGAACTCACGCAAGCGGATATACTATCAGAACTTACCAAATCAGCTAAGAATCAAAAGTTCGATTCAAATTTACTGATTTACTTATTGTTGAAATATCCAGAAACACAGATTGCACCAGCTTTTGTTTGTCTATTTCCAGAACAAACACAAATGAGCTTATTGATTCTTGCAAATCCACGAATATGCAGATTATTGATGCAATCACCGTATCCATCGATACGTGCACGATTGATTCAACGTCGAATCCTATCTGACAATAAACTAGACACATTTGTGTCTGACCCTAGTATCGACGTTCGTACTACTCTTGCTCAATACGGAACGGATTCACACCGCAAACAACTTGCTGAAAGCAAAGACCCGTCTACACGATTGACAGTTCTTCCGTATGCTAACAGTGAACTGATTGATACGATACTTAAAACCGAAACAGACGCATACGTTTTAGTTTATATCTATCAAATCGCAAAAACAAAGCAACAAAAACAACAAGCAAAAACACGGTTAAAAACCTTATACGACGTGACTATTACCAGTCAACACTTATTACCACCACACACCTAACAAATAAAAAAGGAGGAAATTAAATGAAAGCCTACAAAGCCTTTAACAAAGATTTAACCTGTAATGATTTTCAATACGAAGTCGGTCAAACCTATCAGTTAGACGAACCATTACGGTTATATTACAGTGGATTCCATGCAAGTACCGTACTATCCGATGTGTTCTATTATTATAACGTGCTTACTCTTCCGCGATTATGTGAAGTAGAATTGCTAGGAAACATCCAAAAATCAACAATGGATATGAACAGTATTCGCGCTACTGACAAAATCAAAATTGTACGTGAATTGAAACAAAAAGATGTGAAACGATTGGTCATGGATTCCATCCGTGACGGTAAACCAAATCGTAAACTTCTTCTCTATCTCATGGTGAAGTATCCACGAACCAAAATGGATCCGCAAATCTTATTAAACCTACCTGAAGTGGAACAATCATGGATTGCTACATGGACAAAACCGCACTATCAAAAAATACTGATTCACAGTAAGTATCCATACGTGCGTGAAACACTCGCTCGTAGCAAAGATAAACGCATCCAAGACCTATTGTTACATGATGAAAACTTCGTCGTGTTGAACACGCTGGCAAAATACGGACAAGATTCCCATCGTAAGGTCTTAGCGAAACACCCAGACCCATACATCCGTCTAGCAGTTATCAAATACGGAAACACAAAGGTGATTGATATAATGCTAGACACCGAAGAAGACTCAAATGTCCTATTTGCGATTGTCCAACTAGGAACAGAAAAACAAAAGAAAAAAGCCAAACAGAAAATGAAAGACCTGTTTGGTATCGACCTTGATAAAGAAAAGGAGTGACGCTAAATGAAAGCATATAAAGCCTTTAACCCTGACATGACCTGTCGAGGTTTTCACTATGAAATCGGTCAGACGTATGAAATGGAAGAATCACCTATCGTTTGTAAGTGGGGTTTCCATGCGTGCCCGGAGTTGCATGATGTGTTCTCTTACTACCCTGTTGAAGACAGACCGCGTATTTGCGAAGTCGAAATACTAGGTGAAATCAGCAAAGATGATTACAAAGTAGCAACAAACAAAATCAAAATCGTTCGTGAACTCACTAAAAAAGAACTGATTGAGCTTGCCTTTCAAAATCTCGGAACAAACCATATTGCGAAACAAAAACTTATCGCATATGTACTCACAAAATACCCAAGTGTGACTATCTCTGATAAAGATTTATTTGCACTTTCATCGTGGACACAGTCAACACTGGTTCATTGTGGTTCGAATAAACTTCGTAAACAGTTAATCAATACTTCACACGCTCAAGTACTCGGTGAATTAGTGTATTACGGAACTGACGAACTCGTTGAAGAATTACTACAAACAAACGACTTCGTGGTTCGTCACTGCATCGCTTACTCAGGTAAAAGAAAACACCGTAGTTTGCTTGTGAATGACCCGTCACGACTCATTCGTATCGAAGTTGTGTATCATGGTACGACAAAAGACATTGACGCTATCCTTGAACACGAAACAGACAAAGAAGTACTCTTTCGTATTCGTAATCAAGGAAACAGTAAACAGAAGAAACTAGCAGAACAAAAATTAAAGAAATATCACAACATCAATGTAGAAGAAGGAGTGAACTATTATGAAGGCCTATAACACATCGATAAATTATACACTATCTCAACTAACACAAGAATTTTTAGACACGTATCAAATTACAGATACGTGGGAAAATAATCGTGCAGTTAGAACTAAAATAGTAAGAACATTAGAAAAATTAGGATTCTACTCAACGCTACTCGAAATATCTAATAAAAACAATCAACCAATCACAATCTCTCGTGAAATCAAACGTGAAATCGAAACCGCTATGAGATATTACCTAATTAAAAAATCAAACATGAGAGATGAAGAAAAAACAAAATATATCAATTATTTAGAAAACTGGAAAACCGTCGCTCATCAATTTCGAGAGCAACATTCGAATCACACACCACATAAAACAGTGGTACCACCAACAAGCAAAATCCCGCAACAAGAATTGGATTCAGCAATGATCCAAGCATTGTTTCAAGTTTTCTATACACCGATTGATACAGAAAAATGGATTGCTGATAAAAAGATGATAGCGGAACACGACGGTAATCTTGATTTATCTCTTCTAAAAGCCTTAGAACGCACATCAAATCCACATTTGCATTACACAAAACATCGTCGTGATATTTAATCTTTACAATATCAAATAATCTATCTACGGTCTGACGACCGAGTTGAATCATGGACTCATCAGGGTGTTGCCTACCACAGCCTTGATGAGTTCTTTTATACATGCTTTTACCTAATAAAGGAGTGAATACTTATGAAAGACAACATTAAGAAAGGACGTGAATCATCATGGTATACAATCCAGATTTAAACAACCAACGATTCTTTGACTATGTTCACGAACTGGTTAAAGATGTACAAAAATCCACAAAAAGATTCTTGATTCAGTGTCTAAGTACACCTGAATCCAATAATCCGTTCATGTTTCGTATCGACAGTGAAGACATCTACTACCCTGTTTACCAACACATCGGTATGGAATCAACAGCACAAGAAACACTATACCAAATCCGTAAGCAATTAGAAGATACGATTGAACTTTACCGAAACACAACACCTATCTTACAATTCATGAAACAAGCGTATCCTGAACTAAAAGAACCAACAGTACTCACTCATTACTTCGATGAACGTACACACAAATATGTGAACACACCAACGTTCATGTTTAGTGTTATCGGTCATTATCACAATCAAGTATCATTCATCTTGACCATGGATACACTCAAAGCCTATACAACAACATCGTTATATGACGAAGATAACAATTATGATGTCATGTACTCTGAATCCACGATTTTAATCCAAGACATCCATCAACCGTCAGACATCAAAGACCTTGCGATTGACGTGTTGATGAAAGACGCTACGTATCAACTTAGAAAACACTTCGGTATCGAAGGTGTTGATTACTAACAGAAAGGACGTGATTCACTCATGAATCCACAAAAAGAAACAAACCCAGCCTTAGCGCCTGATTACAAACAAAAATTACTCAAACTAAGCAAACATCCTGAATTAGTCGGTCTTGCTCATGAATTTTTAAAGAACAATGATTACACAGGTACAAATCTAGTTTGTTACGACGGTTTCGAAGCCTTTGGTGAGCATTGTTTCGATACGTATATCTCACCGATGCTACCCGACTCACACGGCTTACCAGTGGAATGTATCAACTTTGCTATCCTAGGCGAGTATTACACCAACGGTGAAGAAACACTCGTGTTACGCACCGATGATGGAAAAGTACTCGTATTCGAAACAGCAGACTGTACCCCATTTGATGAATAGAAAGGATTGGTTACAAATGAAGGAAAAAACCGCAAAATCTATCGTCGAATCCTTATATACAAAACAACAACAAGACCCTGAAATCGCCAACGCTGTCTACAAATTGTTATCCCAAATCGACTTTCGTAACAGCGGTGTTCACTGTCGTTTTACAAGTCATAAAATTGCTGACGAACAAAACACAAATGATAACAAAACGCTTATCGTCAAAGGTGCAAATCTAGCTCTCGTATTAACACTGAGTGACGGTTCAGCCTTTTTCGAATAGAAAGGAAGGAATCACCTATGCCAACATTTAAAATTGAAATCAAAGAAGTATTAAGAAGAACTGTTGAGATTGAAGCAGAATCTGTAGACGAAGCTATCAATATCGCTGAAGATATGTACAATGATGCAGAAATCGTCCTAGATGCGGACGACTTCGCATACACGGATATTAAAGAAGAACAAATAGATTAAAAGGAGTGCTCACATGAATAAAGAAGATTTACAAGACTTCGAAAAGCAAGTTCGTATCGAACTTCGTAAAAAGCTCGATATGAATGACCATACAGAAATCGTAGTCACCACAAATGATGCACCAAATCCAAGAATCTGGATTCGATTCTTCATGCTCTTTTTCATGTTCGAGAAAGAATATCTCATCGGAGAACAAACACCACAACAAATCGTTGCTCGATTCTCGTATGACTTATCCGAAGAACTATGTAACACAATCTACAAAAGGAGTGATGATTGATGTCTATCACAACAAAAGAACAATTAAATGATTTTCGTTATAAAATCATCCAAATCCTTCAGCAACGTACCTATCGAAGCAACTGGAAACATTTAAGTGTCACAATCACTAGCTTATCACCAGCAAAAATCAAGATTCAATTTATCGATGTATACCAACAAGAGTATCTTATACACACTCAAACACCCGAAGAAATCGCATACGACTTTGAACAAAACTTATTCGAAGAACTTTGCAAGCTCTACAAGAAAGGAGTTATCCCAAATGACTGTAACCATTAACCAACTCTCGCATACTGTCAATCGGTATGCGACGATGTATCACTTACACACAGAATTAGAAGAACTATCCGAAAACATGTTAGCTATTACCTACATCGACAAAACCACACATTTCAAGTTCAAACAAGTCATTGACTACTTAGACGCACCAACCGATGAATCCATCATCCGACGTGTACAATTCGATGTGGACAAAGCGATGCTCTTATGGAAACAAACCAAACACATCATTAAAGATCTGATTGCCCTGTTTCCAAGTGTGCTTAAACAACCAATCATGATTCTTGATTCGTATCGCAACGAATTGACACGTCAATGGATTCAAAATTATAATTTCCTCTTTCAAGTCAAAGAAGAAGATAAAGACATGCACAACACTGTTGAGCTTATCTTAACTCATCGCGGTAACACGTACCGTGGAACAACCCGGTGTTTCCACAAGCCCAATTCATTACGAACAAGAGCGTATCACCCTTGACTCTATCGAGAGTCCAAAACATATCGAAGCTCTTGTTTACCAAGTCTTAATCAACGATTTACACTATCGTGATAAACTCGATTTTAAAGACCTTATCAAATAAAGAAAGAAGGTATCAGAATGAATGAAAAAGAAATCAAAGAGTTCGTACTCACGGTTATCCCCGATTATTTCACGTTTCGTATTCAACGGATGAATAGACCACGTGCCTATTATGTAGTAATTAAAGACACTATCGCAGACATCGAGTTTCATGTAGAAATTGACTTAAATCTAGTGTCTAACGACAGAGAAAAACCATACATTAAAAACAAAATCGTACACGCATTGGTCTTTTACAAGAAACACCAATCACAATTAGAAGAAGAACTCAAACCATTTGAGCAATTCTTCTTCGGGGGTGTCCACATTCACCATTACCCATCCACAAATAAGAGATACATTTGGTTTATTGCCAAGCGTAATGGTGACGAAGATTATACAACAGTACGTATTTATGACAATAAAACAGAAATCGACCACGGTGATAGTACCCATCGAAAGAAACACAAACAAGACAAGTTTCAATTATTCGATGTGGTATCAATAGATGGTGAAAAAGGACGCATCATGAGTAAAAAGTCAAAAAACAGGCATACAGCTAAAATCGAACACTATACATCTGTTGCTGGATTTGTTCCTGAAGATGAAATAACACTCATCAAACACACATCATTACCTACATTGAACATCGGTGATGAAGTTGTTATCCATGATATTCCTGACCATGAACAAAACACTTATCCCTTAGGTTGGACGATGCCTGATACGTTCATTTATCAATATGATAAACCACGTCGTATCACGGATATTATGTTTAACCCTAAATTAAACATTCCATCCTATCAAATCGACAATGAATACTGGTTCACACCGTATCATTTAGAAAAAAATATAGCAAAGGACTGATAAAACTATGCCAACATTAAACGACCCAACTATTGTATCAAGTCGCAATTACTATCCATTCATCACAATGTTAGCGGATAGATTCGAAGATGTATTAAGACATGTGACCAAAGATGACTTCTTCGTTAAATACGTGGATGCTCAACCATTGATTAAAAATCAAGATATTAAACTCATCATCACGCACCGTACAGATTCAACCGTGAAAGAATCATCTGAAAATATGATTCGTACACTCTCTCGTTATGTATACGAACAACTGTTAAACCAATACCACGATTGTGACAAAGTTAAATCTTTCAATATTGACATTGTGCTCGAAAAACGACAAGACTCAAGCAAAGAAGAAGTTGTACTATTCTCACACAAAGGTCGAAAACCAACCTTAGATTACAATGCCAACACAGCAACAAATGAAGACGGTCTTCGTTTCAGTTTCATCTTAGGATACAACGCACAACGCAAAAAGTGGTATCTCGATGAACATACAACAAAACGTATCGACGAATACAACGAGTGGTTCAGCAACTACCCTGTTGATTTTGCGACCGCGAAACTGATTTCCGAAGCGAAACAACTGTATGAATACAGCGAATGGTAATCTATCAAAACAAAGAAAAGGACTGAAGAAATTATGCCAACATTACATGATCCAATGAGTAACCCAAATCACTTATATTATGCGTTCGTCACTTTCCTATCAAACAAAATTGATTCCGTATTACGAACCATCACGGAGAACGACATCTTCGTTAAATATGTCGATTGCCAACCAATCGTTTCGAATCAAGATGTCGAAATGGTGATTACGACTCGTGAAGGTGTATCCGTCACCCAAGAAACAGAAAATCTAGTACGTTCTATTTGTGCGTATCTCTATAACAGCACAGTGAAAAGTTACGAGAATGTCACTTATACAAATTGTAAGAACGTTTACTTGAATATCGAACTAGAAAACATTCGTAAAGGCTCTACTCTCACCGGTGAAGTTCTGAAAAATCCTACAGCAAAAGATAGTTTAGTATACAATGTGTATCCACACGAAACTATAGACGAAGAATCCCTTCGTTATCGATTCATCGTAGGATACTATCCTAAAGAACAAAACTGGTCTTTAGACGACCACACGAAGGAATACATTGAAGATTACAATGCGTGGTTCCAAACGAGCACACTTGATGTTGCAACATCACAACTCATTTCCAAGGCAAAACAATTAGTCGAAAGGAGTTAATCACACATGGATAAACTCACCATCAAACTTAAAACACTCTATTTCAATGAAGGTGATTACAATTTCTATCAAGTGCTTGAAGTACCAAATCCGAATGGAACCACGGTTCAATACCGTGTTAAAATCATTTGTACTGAATTTACACCATACAAAGAAAAGATTCTATCTATTCTCACAACGGTGTTCAACGACACGATTCATCCACTCGTTTCGAAAACCTATGATTTAACACAAAAAAATGAAGAAGTACTGACCTTCTATCCGAAATTGATTGTGATAAATGAAGCGAAAGATTGGTCATTATCTGGTATCGAGTTTCAGTTAGACCACAACACTATCAAGTTACAAGTCACACCTGATAAAGCATACATTCGCTACGAACCATCGAACTGTATCAAAGAACCGTCGCTCGTTGCTTCAGACCAACGTTACATCGACGGTTCATACGTGGTTATCAAAGTGGATACACGAAACCCAGTCGGTGATGTATACAGAGTCACTTACAAATATTGTATGTCTGTCGCGAAATCCCCTAGCGCTATCCTAGAAGGAATCGACGACATCTTTGCATTACATTACAAGCACATGTTGTTATAGAAAGGAGTCACCCAACATGGAACAATTTGCAGAAGTTCATTATGGTTGTGGTATTTACGTACCCGACGTAAAATACATCAAACCAGAATACCATCCAAAAACAATCTTCCCGTGGGTACAGATGCTTCAAGCACTGAACCCTAAAGTGTTAGAAGCAGAAAATAGCGTCAATCAAAATTATCACGCTATTGAAAGTTTGTACCAAACTCGATTGTGGTCTATCGACCGCAATCGTAAATGTACTGAAATTGGCTCAGACTACACAGGATGTATTCTTCCTATCAGTATTAATAACCCAAAAATATTCGGTGGTATCGGACATTCATATCAAAATGCACTCAATATTCTACGTGATAAATACGGAAAATATCTCGTTGATGATTTTGATTATGAAGACCACTTTGTTCAATATGAAATCATCGAAATTTAAAAATGACACAAACAGCGGGCAGGCCCGCCTATGGATTGATTGAAGAAAAATACAATCAATAAAAGGTGGTTATTTATATGTACGCAATGTTTGAAGTTAAAACAATCTCAGGAGAAATTTTCCGTGTTGAAGCGATGACGGATTACGAAGCATCCCAACAAGTCGCACTTGAAACAGATGAACTTGTGGTAGATGTCACTTTCTTATACTGGATTTAATCGCGTAGAACCCTAATCGGGTTCTACTTTTTTAATCGCGAGCAAGCTCGCCGATGGTTTAATTGAAGAAAATAACAGTTAAGGAAGTGTATCATCATGACAAAAGTATATTACATTGTAGACAAATCAAAAATCCAAGAGTTTCCGTTCCAAGTAGGTAAAACCTATCACCAAGAATGGTTACAAGAACATTTCGAAAAACACTTTGGTACAGGTCTTGTTTGTTACGCTGATGATAACCACGAAGTACAACATTTCAGTGGCCCAGCAAACATCGAAGACGCATTAAATACAGTGGACGAAGAAATGAAGAATTGTGTGTTACTTGAATGTAAAGTAACAGGTAATAATGAACCACTCTACTTCGGTATCGACACATTCAACCACGGGCCAGAACTAGCCGTTCTAAATAGTCGTGAATTTAATTCTATCCAAGAATTTTACAAATTATTCTATGCACAAAATATTATAAAACCAAAAAAAGGAAGTGTACCATTATGAAAACATATATCATCTATACAATCGACCGTTTCTTATTCATCAATGCAGAATCAATCGAAAAAGCAATGGAACTAGGACAAAAGAACTTTAAAAATCAATTCGTTGGTGTGTTACCATACACTGGTACACGTCCAATACCAATTACAGTTTTAGACTAAGAGAATTGCTTGCAGAGCAAGCCGATTGAATGACTGGAAGTAAAAAAGAGAATTGTCATAAGGAGTGAAACATATGTACAACGTAACAATCGTCATGTCAAATGGTAAAGAGTTTAAGTATTACACAGATAATCATTCAAAACTAAACAAATACCTATATTGTCATGAAAACAATCAACTGTTTTGGATTCCTGTCGGCGACGACGGAATATATGTCAATCCAAATCACATCATCTATGCCGAATTTAAAAATCTAAATAAATAAAAGAGTTAATAAAGGAGAAAATCATCATGAAACTATACAAATTTAACATCCATACAAACGACGGAATCGCAACAGTTATTGCTCAAACTAAATTAGACGCTTACGAAATTGCACTAGGAATCTGGACTGACGTTCAAGAAGTGGAATACGCAGGTATCGCTTAAAAAAAGTACTCATTACGAGTACTTTCTTTTTTTTTAACATTGCACCACTGGTAGCATCTTCGAAGCACCCTTGTTCCGTCCGTGGAATATCCCCGTGCCGACGCACACGTAAGGTGCAATCGCTTGTAAGGTTAATAACCGACAACCATCCGCTCGCTCAGACATATTCTCGTATCAAAGACCCACCACGTAACAAGAATATGTCTGAGGTTCGCTAATCACCCATACTCGATTATTAACCTTGCAACCAGAATCCGTCACTCGTCTGCGCCTTCGTAACGGATCCACGCACTGGGCACCGAATCTGCTTCTTGCTTTGTTGAATCACCCAATGCCGTGGGGTTGGCATAGACGCGCACAGAAGCTGAACCGGGTACATGCAATCATCCTTGTGAGGAAGCCACCCTACGTGCCGGAACGGGGATATTCTGTTACCACCATCGCATCATCCATTCGCTTCACGCTTTCGCATCACCAACGTTCCATCGTGTACCCACCGTGGGTACCCACGGGCACACTCAGGGGCGACGCGTCGTATTCCTAGCGTCCCCTTCGTGTACCACCCAAGGAACCATCAGGGGCGGTGCGTCGTATTCCTAGCACCCCCTTCTGGTTCCAATCCCGTTAGGCACCCCACTATTGGTGCCGAAAAGGTACACTCGGTCGCACAATCTATACCAACCGGTGTGTCGCTTATGGTAACCCCCGCCTTGCTCGCTTCCCACTGGGAAGCAGGCGGTTGATTCACAGACCATAGGACGCGACACACACGGTACACCGACCGTGGAACGACCCATGAATGGTACAGTGAACCCATATCCTGTACCACCTAGTACGTATCGCACGGGCGTTCGCCCGTACAGGATGCACTATATGGTACATTGAATCCACTAATGGTACGCGCTATGGTACACGCAAGGGATACACACCCTTATGATACACCTTGCATGGTACACTGTACCAGACAGTGGGTACCCGAAGGGATGAATCACCTACTTTCTCACCCTTCTTTGGCACTCAGTGGTACACTGATTGGTACCCACATGGACACCCACACCACGTTCCGCCTTCGGCTTCCAAACAATGTGATCCCTAGTCGGTATCACAAGCCGTCAAGGGGCGGTGCGTCGTATTCCTAGCACCCCCTTGACAATGGATTCCGCCTTCGGCTTCCGACTCATCGACACCCTGTTTGGACTCGCGTTTTGATTCCACACCCCTGACTCAAACTTCGTTTCCACTCACTGAATCCACTGGTCATTCCTATAGTTAACTAATGAGCCAAACGCGGATTTTACTTCTACTGCGAACCGGCATTTCGACACCCCTACTTGCTTCATATATGAACCAACACGGGGTATCAAAATCTCTTATACTTACTACAAAATTTGCAGTAGAAGCAAATGCACCACTCATTTCCGCTATAGTTAACTATAGATTATCCCCGTCATGACGCGGTTCGTGGCACGTAGAGATGAGTCCAACAGGTGAATCACCAAGATGAGTCTAAAGAGCATAAGGGGTGGTGGCTCCAAGACTCGTTCCGAGTCTTGTCGGTCGGCATAGCCGACACCACTGAAAACAACCTTAACGGTTGTTTTCACTTTTGCCAACTTCGTTGTCAAAAGCCCTTACTTCGCATCCTTCGGATGCTCGATTTTGCTCGCATGAGCTCGCAAAATTGCTCTTGTCCGTCTGGTTCCGATGTGACTCGTCACACGGAGCCAGACATACGAAACAAATGGAACCAACATCCTGTAACCAGCACCTTGTTTCCCTTCGTTTCTCAGCGATTGGACACCCCGACTGGTACACAGAGTTTCACTCGTGAAACTCTTGGATGTTCCGTCGGTGTATCCAAACCCGAATCCAAGGATACTGTTCCACTGGAGAGCAATCCAGTGGAACACCCATAATGAATCCGAGTTTGCCATAAGGACAAACTCGTTCTTCATTATGATCCACATTTGGATTCGTTATCCGAAGCCTTCGTCCACGTTCGCCTTATGGTTGAACGTGGTCTTGTCTTCTCACGGTCTAACACAGTTGGTTCGGAGTATCGCTCGCTCTACTCCGAACCAATGCTTCCATCATAGATACAGCTATGCGGAATCACAGTGTTAGCCCTTTATAGGTGCTTATCAGCACCCTAGCCATTGATTGACGCAGAATCATTGTTGCCTATAAAGAAACAATTTTCCGTTTACTAGATTCCATCAACCCACTTCTGGAGTCGAACTACGGCAAATGTTTCAATAAACTAAAACAACTTTGTCATCCGTTAGGAACAAGATTATGTGATTCAATGGTTAACGGTACTCGCTAATTCGAGATTCTCGTTCCAGAGCGCATTACGTTCGCGACGTAGGTACCGTATAGGGTTTCATTCGTACCCCGACCCCCAATGTCGAAACACGAATGGTAACGTCCTTCATTGTGTGAGAACCAACTTCTTACAGTTTTAAAAACATTTTCTCTTTTTAATGAATTGATGCATGATGTAGATATTTCTCAAAAACACTTCCAACGGAAATAGCTAGTAAAATTTTCTCTTTACAAATTTCTTTTTAACATTTTGAAAACACAAATTTTATACCCAATCACGCAATCTAAAGGACGTTAAATTAAGGAACTACTCTAACGGGTAGTTCTTTTTTATTCTAAAATCATAATACATAAAAGAAAGAAGGAATCACTATGACTCACAAACTAACACCTGACCGCACGTTAGCGATTGCCAGATACATCGTATCGCAACGACCAAAACAATATACGAAGTTGCATCTGACATTGTTACTCTACTATGTCTATGCGTATCAACTGTTATGGTACGAATCATCGAACGTGAGTGGACAGTTCTATCCTAAAAAGGAAAACAAGAAACTATTACTCTACCATAAGGAACTCGAACACTGGTTACAGCGAGTACCAAATGGACTCACGTTAGAGTTGAAACATTTTCCTAATGATCCAACAAACGTTTCGTATTTAATAAAACAAGACGTATCAGACGTGCTTCAAGAATACGGGAAACTTACTGAACACGAACTCAAGAATCTCGTTCAAGATTCGTATCCATTGAAAAGAGCCAAATACAAACAAAACAAAAGCACATCACATTCGCCTGTTGTCGTTAGCGCCAAAGACGTTTACGATGTCATGTTGGCATCTACAATGAACATCAACATTGTAGATATGTCTTCGTTATCTAACCGAAAGCAAAAACAACTCACTCGGTACCATCAAAATAGAAACAGAATTAAGAAACACATCATGTAAGTATTCAAGTGATGTTGTCTTCTGGACTTCGCCACACCTAGCGGTGTCGGGCTGGTTTTTGACGGAATAGTTCTTATTCCCTGTTTACGAAAACGGGATTGGACAAAAGGTCTTATTCTCGTGTAGAATAAACACAAAGTTGTTTCATTTACGAAACAACCTTTACAAAATTTAAAACACCAAGGGGGAACGACATATTATGTCTAAACATTTAAGAAAAGGTGCTGTCGCAACAGCACTTGTAGGTCTAGTATCAGTAGGCCAACAAATCCATGCGGAAGAAGTAGGTTCTGTTACACACAGTTTCACGAACACTACAGAAGAAGTAAGTCCTACGACTGAAGCCGTAACAACTACACAAACAGAAGCGGTAACAACGACTCAAGCATCAACAGAAGCACCCACTACCGCTACATCCACAACAGCAACACCAGAAGTTGCAACTACTACTTCAGAAACAACGACTACTGAAGTTTCAAAAGAAAGCGTAGAAGATGCTCGTAAACAATCTAACGAAGCAAACGCTAAGGTTGAAGCTCAAAAAGAAGTTGTCACTGAAAAAGAACAAGCGAAAGCTGACGCTGACAAAGCTGTTGCTGACCAAGAAAAAGAAGTTGCTAAAAAGAAAGAATTAAAAGATGAAGCAACACCAGAAAAGATTGCATCTGAAAAAGAAAAAGCAAAAGAATTAGATAAAAAAGTAACTGATTCTAAGAAAGCTGTTGAAGATGCAAAAACAGATTTAGCTTCTAAAGAAGAAAAACAAAAAGTCGCTAAAGAAAAAGCTGATGCGCAAGAAAAGAAAGTTCAAGATGCAACAGCAACACGCAACCAAAAACAAGACGCTGTTAACAAAGCTCAAAAAGCATTAGACGGCACTGATGAAGGTAAAGCGTTAAAAGCCTTAGAACAAGCACAAGCTGTTAAAGAAGCGAAAGCATCTGACGTTGCTACTAAAGAAACAGAATTAAACAAAGCAACAGCTCATGACAATGAGTTGAATCGTCAAAAACAAGAAAATGCTTCAGAATTAGCCAAAGCTAAATCAAACAAAGCAACAGCAGACGCTACATTAAAGAGCGCTACCGACACAAACGCTCGTAACCAATCAGCGTTAACTAAAGCACAAACTGATAAAACAAATGCAGAAAATGCGTTGAAAGAAGCTACTAAGACTGATAACTTCTTCGATGATGCGAATCCACACGTTCGTGAATACTCACAAATTATGCGTGAAATGTACGGTGGTTCTCGTTCATTATCTGTTACTGAGTTCATGACGAAATACAAACGTTTAGGTGAACTAAGTAGATTGATTAAACAAGAATTACCTTACAAATCAGACGAATCATTATCACGCGTGGTTGACGTATTAAACATGTCAGAAGCTGACAAACTACGCTTTGAAAAATATGCTGAAGACTTACAAAACCAAGTACGTGACGTATTCGGTAGCGGACATTCTGTATACAACAAAGAAATGCGTCGCTTTACTGAAGAAGTTGCTCGTGGTTATGAAACTGACCGTCACAGCGTATTCGGAGTTTCAGCAGAAGCTGACCGTTTACAAAAAGCTGGTGCGAAAGCAAACGAAATTCCAATCGGTCACGATGCTTATGCTATCAACCGTGTAGCGAAGAAATATGGTTTACCTGTAAGTAAAGGTCAAAGTGAGAAAATGGGTGGTCAATATTACGAAAACCTATACACCACTTCCGACGCTCGTACAAAATTGACTGTAAATGAAATTTACCAACGTATCTTCAATACATTCTCAGGATTCATGTTCAATGGATATGAATACGACCATGCAAAATCAATCGCTGACGTATCAAGTACAACAAAAGCTGGAGATACTAACTATGCTGGTATCGCCTTCTCTGTTACACCTGATACAACAACAAACGGACGTAGAAACGAGTTCCATGTACACGTATTAGGCGTGAAGAAAAGTTTATTAGAACACCGTACTACACCACGTGAGCGTGAGTTCGATACATCTGTTTCACCAAATCCGATTGATACATTAAAAGCAAACTTGAAGAAAGCAAATGATGCGTTAACAACAGCGCAACAAAATGCGAAAACTTCAGCAGACGCTTTGAAACGTGCTACAGATACTGTCAAAGATTTAACAAACCGTATCACAGCATTAACTGACCAAAAAGCTCGCTTAGATAAAGAATCATTCTTAGCACCTAAAGCTCAAAAAGCGTTAGAAGATGCAAAAGCTGAATTAGCTAAAGCAGTTGCTCAAGTTCAAACAGCTCAACAAGATGTAGACCGTTACCGTGCTTCTATCGCTGAAAAGACAAAAGCATTGAATGAAGCGAAAGCTGAACTCAAAACAGCTCAAGATTCATTAGCGAAAGAAGAAGCAGAACGTATCGTTGTAAACTCAGCATTAGATGAAGCTACTAAGGCTGTCGAAGACCAAAAAGCATTAATTGCTGAATTGACTCAAGCACACCAAAGTGCTGTATTCGAAGTTGAAAAACAAGCGAAATACATCGAAGATTTAGAAAAAGCTGACGAAAACTATCAATCAGCCGTAACTAAATTAGAAACATTGAAAACTGTTGCTGAGAAAGCTGACGAAGCGTTAAAAGAAGCAACAAAAGTGTTAGCTGAACTACAAGAAAAAGCAAATACATTACAAATCAACGCAGACGACCTTGAAGCGAAATACAACGCTCAAGAAGCAGAAAAAGCTCGCTTACGTCAAATTGAAGAAGAACGTATTACCAAAGAAAATCGTTTAGCTGAATACGACCGAATCATTGATAGTGTTGAACCTGTGTCAGCAAAAGAATTACCAAACACTGGTGTTCAAAAATCAGATACTACAGTGGCAGGAGTTATCCTAGCGTTGTTAGGATTCGGACTCGTACCCTTCAAAAAGAAAAGCAACAAAGAAAACTAATTGATACACTTGTTGCAACAAGATTGACACACTCTCGATAAGGAGCCTTCGGGTTCCTTATCTTTTTTTTTACATACAAAATACAAAAACACCGAGCTATTCAGCCCGGTGTTTCTTTTTTTATTCAGTTCCATTTGTCCAACTCACGTCGAAAGGTTTAATCAAGTTTTCTGATGCTTCTTTAGCGGATACCTTTTCTGTAAGTGTAGCCGTGATTTGATACCTGTCTGTACCGTTTAAGTCCGTACATGTAATCAACGTTAGTAACTTCTGATTCGGAACATCGTCGATAACATCTACTTGTGTCGGATGAATCTGTTTCACAGATTGAATAGTATACACATAAATGTTTTCCATATCCGTGAGATACACCTTCATCCCTTCTTTTGCATCCACAAGTGGTGAAAACAAAATCTTCTTATCACCAAAGTAGTTGTGACTCGCTAAGGCATAGTTCCCTTCGCCCATTTTCTGATTCGGTTTCATCGTTCCAGCCCCTGACGACAGTACATAATTAGATACCCCTTTGAAGATTGGCAACTTCATATTCAAATCCGGAATCGCAAGTTCCCCTAACGCGTATCGTCCACCCTGACCACGGTTCTTCGCGACGTTTTCCAAACTTAGCGGTTCCACTTGCGAGAAATCAAAATTGACATCTTCTTCGAGTGCGTCATTTTGTTTCACTTGTTCCGCGGTTAATCCACTCAGTACTTCGTGACCGCTTTGAGCATCCTGTTGAATCATCATTGTTTGTATCGGCTCAACCAACAACAATAATGATCCAATCACTAAAAGAATAAAAGCCAACACATAACGCCAATATCGTTTCATCCATTGTTTCATAGTATAGAATCATCCTTTCTGTATTTTGCATTTTAAGGTACCATAGAGCGATTTTAACTCATTTAGGTCTAATTACCCTAGTTTTGAATTAAAATCGCTTGAGCCTAGGTTATTTTTTAAAATTTGAGTATTACTTCTTGTTTCAAAAGTCTTAGCGACTCATTTAACTGTTTAAGAGCTTCAACCGTTCTGTCAGCCTTTTCTTCTGAAAGGTCTTCGTCTTCCACCTTCGATGAAAGTTCTTCAGTATACATCAACTTATCCATATCGGTCATACGCTCACATCCTTCTCTTGATGTTCTTTACTCATTTTCTGTCCTAACCTAATGAAATACAACAGGCAACAAAATCCAAGTATTAAAATCGGTACCGCACCATAAGTAGGTGATACCAGTATCACATGGAACAATACGTAAAGCAAGAATACAACTCGAAGATTGAATCCAGTCCATACAAATACGAAAGTAGCGACAACACCTAACACACCGTAAAACAGACCTAAGATAGGCACAGATGCGTGATAAAGGAATCCATAAAACAGACCAATCAATAACATCGTTACCCATGTTGGTAGTTTTTGTAAGAATTGAATTTGTATCAAATAATGCGTCAGAAACGCCATGAATACAGGATGCCCTAACCCAACGAATGTATACAACCAAATGTTATCCCATAATGATTGCGATTCTTGAATCAATGTTTGCTCTGGTGTTGCAATCGTCACCCAACCAATCAGGAATAGGATTGCTAGTAAAATCACACTCATAAGAACAGTTACGAAGGTACACATCAACGCTACAATCCAAGTGTAACCACTCGTATACGATGTCTTCAGTAACAAGCGACGTTCCGATTCGTGCATCCCAAATTGTAAGACACCTATTACAAACATCAAATCAATCACGGTCATCCCTAGGTTCCAGTTCAAGGATGGAAACACCTTGAACGTACCATAGGACATGAATAACCACCATACAAACAATCCTAGTGATGCAAACTGGTCTTTCAGTCTATTCGGTTTCTCTGTTGGATTAAAAAATCGTTTATCCATCTATTCACACCCCGTTTCGTCTAAGTCGCCAATAAATTGTAATGTCCAAATGTCATTGAAGCTATTCCATTTGAGTTTTCCGTTTACGACAAACGTTTCGATTCCTTTTTCAAGTAATTCTTGAATCAGCGTTCCGCTTCGCCAGATAAGGATACAAGCACCACTTTTAGTAATAACTTTCGTTGTTTCCCCGTCTTGACCTAAGTATTGGATACTATCCACGTCTTCCATATTGAAACGACATTGTTGCGTAAATTCAGTGAATCCTTTTCCAAATGGTCTAAAGCTACGAATTGCTTTGTTCATATCACGTAACGTTTTAATGGTAAGTGGAAATTCTTCTGTACCAAAAATCACTTCAGGTTCTTCTTCTTGAATCTCAATCGTATCCAAGGTATCTGGAACATCTTTTTGTAAGAACGCTAAACAAGATTCAAGCTCAAAGCGATCTTCAAATCCGATACCAAAAGCCCCTTCGTGACCAGCAATATGAAATCCTTCTCGTGTCAACTTCGTGTTACATGGATACCATTCAGGCGAACGCCCTGAACCATGATACGTGTTACCGTCTAGTGATACCACGAATGTTGGCAACCCAGTTTCTTCGATTTTCTTTGTAGCGAGTAACCCAAGGATTCCACCCGGTGCTTGACTAATGTAGATGTACGGTGCGTATGGTTGCAACTGTTCGTTCATTTCAGCGTAATACTTCTTCACTAACAACTTACGTTTCTCGTTCAATTCCATCAATTGACTAATTGCAAAATTACTCTTAGTTGGATTGAAGAATACGTCATACGCAATAGAGATTGGTTGATTCAAGCGTTTGAGTGTATTAAACATCGGTGCGATGTAAAACCCAAACGTATCTTCTTCGATAGTATCTTGAATCTTCCCAGCTTCGTACAACGCTTGAAACAGATTGTATAACCCATAAAAGGCACTCACGAATGTATCACAGCCATGGATAACCTTCAATAAGCTGTAATCTGGTGTGCTGTAGAGCATGTCAATCGTTTTACCCGGTTCATATAAGGCGTTACAAAATGATAGTCCATCTCGTAACAATTTACGGTTTTCATAAAGGACTGGCATCATATCTGATACAGTACCTAGACTTGCAAACACACGTAGCAATTCGATGTTATAAATTTTATCAATACCACAATATTCATTTGCGTATTCATATAAGCATTTCCATAATGTGTAAGCCCCACAAATGTATGGTGTTTCGTACATATCATCAATACGGTTCGGGTCTACAATGACGTCCGCTTCTAGTTTATCTCTATCTTTTTGTAAGTGGTGGTCTGTTACCAATACGTCGATTCCTAGAGATTTCGCATAAGCAACCCCTTCGTAACAAGTGATTCCTGTATCACAGGTCAAGATTGTTTTCGTACGTGGGTATTGCTTTAATAAATCGTCGATAGTTTCCGGTGTGAATCCATATCCTTCTTCTGGATGTGGTTCATAGACAGCTACATTAAATCCTAATTCGCTGAGTCCAGCGTGTCCGATGACAAAGGATGAAATTCCATCCATATCAAAGTCTGGTAGAATCGTTACTAATGATTGTGTCACGTAACACTTATGTAAGGCTTTGACTAATTTATCAATGTCTAATAATTTATCTGTCGTACTTGTTTCAATTTCATCTAAGTATTCTGGCGTGTATCCACGTTTGTTCATCAAGTACATACGCATTTCTTCTTTATTCATCGCCTTCCCCCTTCCTGAATCAATGTGATTCCTAAGTTTCTTCTAGCTTCTGTTAACCAATTATACACAGTAGCGCGTTTCACATGATATTTCTCAGCGATTTCACTCGCTGTCAATAATTGGTTATGGTATAAGTCAATCAATGTTTCATCTTTCGGTCTTTTACGTGTAGACCGACGTGCGTAGGTTCTAAGATAACCCATCATTAAATCCCCTTTCTTATCTTTCTATATCATTATATTAACATAAGTTGGTTCATAAATCAAGCATTATATAAGGTTACACCTTAAAATAGTAAAGGCTACAAATGTAGCCTAGATAGTGGCTGAGAACTCGTATCCGACAATCGGATAAAAGAGTGTATCAGCCGTAGATGATAGTCATGTACGGTTTTCATTGTTGCAAATTGCCTGTCCGTTTATCGGGTAGGTAATTTTTTATCCCACAACGGAATCAGTTATCCCTTAAATTGCCCTACTAATTAAGGGATAAAGGATTCCACAATACACTGAAAGGAAGGAAAGTACAATGAAAAAGCTCAAGTATTATTTGTCGATAGTCATTACGATTCTTTGCGTACTCTATTACTATCGAAAACCACTGATACAACTGTATCACCAGTTTGAGTCACACCAAACAACAAATACACCGAAGGTGAAAACAACGAATGTGACATTATCCCCTGATGATTTCAACGTTACAGATCTGGTCAAGACCTATCCGAACTATACGTATCAAGTGGATATAGCCGAAGAAGACAAATCAACCTATCAACAGTTGTTTCAGTCATTAACACCAGACGTAGCCGTGTTTGAATCCAAACCAACCAAACAAGGGGATGCCCCTACTCGTGCAACCGTGTTATTGAATCATACGTCTATCACACGACAAAAAGGAAACCAACAACATTTTGATAAGAATACGATTGGTTGGACAAAGAATCGTGAAGTATATATTCATAACCCTGTATACAAAACCTATAAAGGACATTTTTGGAACAGGTCACATTTAATCGCAGATTCGCTAGGCGGTGAAGCAACACCAAGAAACGCTATCACAGGAACAAGACCACAAAACGTTGGTGGGGATAACAACAGCGGTGGGATGCGTGTACCAGAAGTACGTGCACAAGAATATATGGAAAAGCATCCGAAAGCATTGTTGTTATACGACGCTGTTCCACTTTACTTTAAGGATAGTGACTTAGTACCTTACGCGGTTCAAGTCACGTTATGGAACGATGATATTCAAGAACGATACATCGTTTTAAATATCGCTTACGGTTTCGAGATTGATTACGCGACCGGTAAATACCACGAAGTCACAGTGAACTGACATTGTGAATGTTTGAACGACGGATGGAATACAAACTACAACTTTTCAAAAATAAATTTATAGTATCTATAGAGCGGAACAAATGTACGAAATTATCGTTTATTTTATCGAATAATTTTGTCCAAATACCCTATCTATACATACCTTCTTTTAAAAATAATTCTTTTATATATATTGTAGTTTCTGTATTCCATCTCGTCTAAACCCACGTGGTTGACATGTTTCTACGGAATACAAGAAAAATACCATTTGTATTCCGTTTTATCTGACTTTCGCGTGGTTGACACGTTTCTACGGAATACAATCGAAACTACAACTCATGCAAAAATCATCATTTTCCTGTCAAAAATGATATGGAATGATATATGAATAGATAAATGAGTGATTCCGATTTGAATCATTTTGTCGCATCCGATGTTAACTTTTATAGTAACGATTTTCTTCCACTTATTCTATTTTCATGCTTCAAAAAGTTAACATTGCGTGCGAAAATGACTTTTTTTAGGCTGTCCTAACAAATGTCGATTATCGTTATCATATCAAGCCGAATCGTTATTGTGAAAAAGGTAATTAGTAGGGGGTATTTTGTACTGGAAAGGTGACATTTGACCGTTTTGTGCACTGACGGACATAATAAATCAAGGGTCAAAACCTAAAATCGAACCCTATTTTTCGGAATAAATCCTAAAACGGAATACAGAAATAGTCGATTTTTTCGATTCACAAACCCGATTTGTATTCCGTTGTATCCAATGTTGTATTCCGTGGAAACAGCGTTGTATCAACAAGAATCGACATTTGACTACAAATCATCGCAAAACCAGTTGTATTCCGTTTGTATTCCATTTGTATTCCACTTTTTAGAGTACATTGTGAAGGATTTATCAAAGAATCACCCTATTACAGGGGTTCTCGTCTTCTGATACAAACTTTATAAAATATAATATTATACCTATAATATTACATAATAATACACTTTATGATACATATTGTTTGATTTATGTTTCATAGTGGTATATACTATGGATAATCGAAAGAAGAAATAGTTACATAAATAGTTACATGTTTGTGAAAATCACGTGTCGATTCCCCTGTTGGAACAATCAGCGAAATTCACAAACTTGATGTTTTCAGACGAAAAAGAACAAAACCCAAACACTCGTCTTTCGCATCATATTAATCCTAATTGATAAAATATGCAGATTGTGACAAACTTCACTCTTTCGACCCAAAATACACTGAAAGGAGATTGTGAAATAAAATGAGCACTGTTGCAAATAATGGTAAATCTGTCGGAAGACCATCGAATAAACCAGCAAAACATATCTTAGAAAAAGATTTGAAGCAATACCCTTCTATCCAAGGGATTGCTAATAAATATAATGTGACAGAACATACGGTACGTGCATGGATGCGTGAGTATCAATTACAAAAGAAAAAACAAAAAGAACAAAGACGTGCTTTTAAAGAACGAGAAAAACTTACCTATTTATATGTCACAAAAAAGAAAAACATCAACCAGATAGCTGAAGAATACAATGTAGCCCGACAAACTATTAGTAAATGGTTAAAAGAATTAAACATTGAAACAAGCCGAAAACGAGCACTCGATAAAGAGAAAGAAGAATACAACAAACGTCGTAAACAACGTGTTTACGAATTGTATCATTCTTATGGACTCAGTATCGCAAGTATCGCATTGATGTTTGATGTGCATCGAAGTACGATTCATCGCTGGTTGAACCAAGAACAAGAAAACAAAAGCAAGAAAAAATCTTAATGAAAGGAGGTAGTCGAATGTATGACTGATTCAAAACAAGTCAACAACACCACTGAATCAGGAAGTAAGCAACTATTACCGCGTGACGTACTCATCAAAAACGCAACCAAGCAATTTATTGATGAGAAACTTCCTATATTACGAAAACAAAAATTAGATTATCAATCGGTTGCTTCTCTACTCTTTGAAACAACCATGTTAACGATTGAGAATCACAACTTGGTTAGAAGTAAAAACGCACAACTTCGATTCCCACAAAGTCTAACACCGCAACAAATCGGTGATTTGATGATGCAATATCATTCTATCAAACTAATCGACTTTATCGGGGATGCAACCAGTCGTGATAACTTGAAACTAGCATCTTATCAAGACTCTGGTTCTGAAAAAGGATTGTATACAATCTCTAATGAACGGTTACGACGTATCGCTCGTCAATTCAACTATGAATTATCCGATAATGCGTTTGATGAAGTTCTGTCGTATCTTCAAGAAACAGCAGAATTAGTCATCCCTACTCAAGATAAAAATCTAATCCCTGTTAATAATGGAATCTTCGACTACAAGAAACAAAAGCTGATTCCTTTCTCGAAGGATTATATTTTGATGACGAAAGCTCGTACCAACTACAATCCGAAAGCAACCAACGTCACGATTCATAATGACGAAGATGGAACGGACTGGGATGTGGAATCATGGATGAAAGAGTTATCCGATGATCCACAAATCGTAGAAGCACTCTGGGCAACCGTCACTGCATCCATTCGTCCATTCAATCGCTGGGATAAGATGGTGCTACTCTATTCCGAACAAGGGAATAATGGTAAAGGTACTTTCTGTTCCATGATACGAAACGTATTAGGAACTAAAGCAACCGCATCTATCTCGTTGTTCCAGTTCTCGAAACAGTTTGGTTTGACTTCATTGATTGGAATCAATACCGTTCTAACAGACGAAAACCCGGTTGGTTCCTTCATCGGTGATACCGCAGCCTTAAAGTCCGCGGTGACTGGTGACTCAATGATGATTGACATCAAACATAAGGAACCTATCACTTATAAGTTCAACGGGTTTATCATCCAGTGTGTCAACGAACTACCAAAGACTCAAGACCGTTCGGATTCATTCTATCGTAGACAGTTATTCATCCCAATGACGAAACTATTCACTGGACGTGAGCGTAAATACATCAAAGAAGACTACTTGAAACGCCAAGAAGTCCTAGAATATATCTTACACCGTGCTTTACATCATCAGATTACAGAACTACCTGTTCCAGACTCATCAGCGAAGTTCTTAGACGAATATAAATCATACAATGATCCGATTCGTGAGTTCTTCTATGAAGTTGAATCTGACTTGAAGTGGGATAAAGTACCATTCTCATTCTTATACGACTTATACAAATCATGGTCACATAAGAATAATTCAAGCGGTAAAGTGAAAAGTAGTTCTACCTTTACGAATGAAATCAAACAAATTTTAATCAATAGCGATAAGTGGGATGTGTTACCAAATGCGTTCAAACCGACCGCTAAGATGAAAGAAACACCTGAACCAATGATTCTACATTACAAACTAGATGAGTGGACAAATCCAAATTACCGTGGAAACAATCCAGATAAAAAGGCGTTACCACATTTTATCAAATCATCTTATCGTGGAATCCAAAAACGTTAACAGAAAGGAATTAAGATTATGTCAAACAATTTAGCAACAACACATCAAAAATTCTTCCAAGATGTAGTAGAAACAAAACCAATCTTACCTGAAGGGAGTATTTCTCATTCGCAAGATGACCCCGTTATCATTGTATTTGTAGAAGGTGGATTAACGACGTATACACAAGCGACGGAATCCAAGGCAACCTATCAACAAATGTATCTTCCAAATGAATCACTTATCAATGCGTTGGCAGATACAGGGGCCTATATTGCCGTGATTTGTAGTACGCAAACATCAAATCCAAAGCTACTTAATAGTGGACACCATAATAATATCGAAATGCAAACAGCTTTGTTACAAGCACAGTTGATGTTATTCAATACGCATGTGGCACCTGTATGGTCAAAAACAAAGAAAAAAGTCAGATATGCAGTGTTTACACATATTGCGGATAACAACCAACCATTACCACAAAGATTTACTGAAATGTATCCTTCTCTAAAAGCAGTAAATCAAGATAACTATTGGAAAACACCGTTAATCATCACTGGAAATCCAGACCATATGAAATTAACAGACCAATATCGAGCAAAAGTATTATGGAACAAAAATCATAAAACACTATGTGCGTCAGAATACCAAATCTATGATGTGTTACTTAAAACAGAAGTAAATCGAAACACTCATGAGTTTACAAACGAAGCCGACTATGGAACATTTATTAACTTCTTCAGCTTCTTGTAAACCCAACTATACTCGTAAAAGAGTGACTCGATGCAAAGATACGAATAAAAAGCGTTATGCGACCAAACTCGACGCACAAATTGCCTTAGTTCGCCACCAATCCAACACAAATGCGGATTGGTGGAAACAAGACATTCGTAGGGAGTATAACCCGATTCGTTATTACAAATGCCCGTTTTGCCACGGGTACCATCTGACGCATCAACCCATGAAAGTAGAACAATAACAAAGAAAGGAGTGTGTGATTCAATGACACTAAACTTACATTTAATCCCTATGGACACGTTGGATAGTGAATCGCAACAAAATGTATTCATGACGGCTGTTTACAATAACCGTACCAATAGCAATACGTATTATACGATTATTGATAACTTACCCGAATTACTCATGAAATATATCCACAATCCATTAAAACCAACTCAAGGAACCTTAGCGTTTCAACAATTAGTGTATATTTTGCACCAAACCTATCCAAATAGTACAACCGAATGGAAACAACAATTTGTATCCATGTTGAAAAACCCATATACAGATGTGAAAACCCCATCTGTATTCACGGATGTACTCACTAAAATTGGTTATGCCTTATTAAATGTATATGTTGCAGAAGCGATTAAAGAAAATGTACCCGTTTGTCCGACACCTAAACTTAGCATCCGTAATATCAACGAAGAAATCAACGCGGTTGAGTTTGCAGAGTTTCTAGGTGTATCTGTAGAAGAAAATGTCGCAGTGAAGGTGAAACCACACGATACCCCTTTCTGGTATCCAGATGATTCACCTATCTTGAAACAACTCGGTAGACAACCTGAATTTAGACCTGTATGCGATACAGACCCTGAGTACGACCCTGAGAAACATCCTTATAAGGTTCATTTCAATGGTAAACTGTATGACTTGACGATGTTTGCTCTATGGTTAGACGAAGCGTTCGGTCAATCAACAAAGAAAAAAGGGATTCAGTTCTCAACCGTAAGTGCTAGACAAATGCGTCAATACAATGATGAATTATTCATGCCTGAAATCAAAGGTTGGATGCCAAAACGCACCTTACTCAAAACAAAAACAGAGATTGGTACGCCTGTCGATTTAAACGCAAAACCAGACTGGAACGCACCAGCATGGAAGATATACAACAATATGAACCGTACCAACCGTTACGTAGATATGAAGTTCTTAAATGATGCGTCTGGTATGCGATTCAGTCCATTGAAACAAATATTTGCTTTACGTGGATACCAAATCCGTGAATCAGACCGTCTATCCGCAGGGAAAGAAGTATCTGAAACCCTTGAAGATTTGATTGATTTATTCCTATATAACTTCACCGATACGTATTATATGGAACCAACTATCAATGACATTACACCGTATCGTAACAGTCAACCAACCTTATATCAAGGTACGTTCCAAACTAAACAAGGTCTGATTGAAAACTACCCAGACACGGTATACGAAATCGACGAAAACGGAAACGTCATTAAAGATCCAAACCATATCAAGAAAAATCGTAGTTTTATCCAAATGACCAGTGCGTCCTTAGCAGTAAACCTAATCGCACCAAATCAACCGGTCAAAGATTACGAAACCGTTCATTACTTGTTCCCAGCTCAAACCTACATTGACCGTCATCCAGAATTAAAAGAACAAGGAATCAAACAGATTGACGTACTCGAAACAGTCTATGACATTATTAAGAAACTATATAAAGAACACCCACACGTCATTGATGAGTTCACACCAATTTACAACTACTTCAAGTCATTCGTAGGTAAAAACTTCAACGATTCTCAACAATACGTTGAAGACTATGGAACGGATGGAATCTTACCAGACGAACTCGAACCACAAAACATCTATGCAATTCCAAAACCAGATAAACTTATCATGCCGTACTACTTCAAAGACGGTACTCATTCCGGTAGCGTGGCTCAGTTCAGTGTTGGTGGGTTACATGGACAAGAATTGAACATCTGGTTATATTCCGCTTCTCATCGTCAATTAGCACGATTACAAGCGTTTATTCAACAAGCAAAAGACGAATATGGTGACGCTGTCACCTTACGTCAATCCGCACATAAGCATCCAAATCCACATCCATCTTTAGAGAAAAATGCTAAAGAGTGGGTAACGATTGGTGGGAAAGAATATCGCTATAAAGAAGTTATTTCAAGTCCTACGATTGCTAAATCCACCTTCAAAGAACTACCTGAAGTGAACTGGTATAAAGCATCTAAGAGTGGAACCTTAGAAATCATGGATAAATGGAAGTTTACATCCGTTGGATACATGAACCACGAAGACTTTAAGTCTTACTATCCAAATGAACTTCGATTCATGGACGCGTTCTACAACTTCATCACGAACCAAGACCGTTTAGGTGAGTTATACGACGTAAAAGAAACTTACGGTGCGTTAATCAAACAAGCACAAAAAGACGGTGACTTCACATTAGCGGACGCTTTAGGCGTGAAGCGTGAAGGTGCCAAATTAGGTCTAAACTCATCTACTGGTAAATCAGCCGTTGTTGGTGAGCAAGAAAATAACCTAAGAGCCAACAACAAGATTTTCGCAATGCGTGTCATCGGTCAATTAAATACCTTTATCATCGCCTTGTTCCAAGCGTATGAAGGTGCTCGTATGCCTTCTACCAATACAGATGGTCTGTTCACTATCTTAGGTGAAGAATTAAATAATCACTTACTAGAAGAAGTGAAGAAACACATCAATATTGGTATTCCGATTGAACCAGAGCGTGAGTTCGTTATCTCGAAAGATACCAACAACCGTGTAGAGTTCGATTGTGACGACTATGAGAAAGCGCGTGTGCTTGCTGTAGGTGGTGCTTCAACCGGTGCGTACTTTGGTGTTCCGTTACGAAACACGATTGACCATCCAGCAATCCTAGACTGGTTCTTAGTCGAATACATGAAATATAAGACCATGGTGGAACGTGACTGGTTGATGATTCAACCATTCGATAGAGAATTTGCAAAAACGTTGATTCAAAAAGCAAAAGATACCTTCACGCATAAAGGTGAATTGCTACATCGCTTGCAACATATCCTATCGTCTAAGCACAACGATAAACAAAAGAGCTTCTATTACATGTTGATAGACAAAGATACAAAGAATCCGGCTCGCATCATCCAATTACAAAAACAAAACCGTGTGTACTATGTTCATAATGATTACAAAGGCGCAAACTACTTACGTCAAGCATCCCTTCGTAAATCAGACAGTAAAAACGCCACACATGATCCGCTCGCGGTTCATGTATTAAGATACCATGGTGTCACAGAACATGATTACAACGAAAAATATGCAACAAGTCCTAAAATCAAAGGATTAGACCTAGACACAAAAGCTATCATTTGTAACGAAGATTTGTGGCATCTAACAGATAAACAGGAACAACACCTAATCGACGCTATCAACTGGGATGTGTACCTAGACATGTTGGATAACACATATACCAACAGTTGGATGAATACCATCCCTGAAGAAAAACTTGAACATGCAAAAGCTGTCGTGTTCGATGAAAACTACTATCAAAAACAATTATCTAAAATGAGTGCCTAGGATTCCTAGGTACTCGTTTTAAGAAGAAAGGATGTGTTTTGATTGCCAAAACCAGAAGAAACGATTGAACTTTATTTCAAGAGTCAATCTGAAAAAGCAGGTTTCCTTTGTTATAAGTTCGCACCAAGCGGACAAAACGGCGTACCAGACCGTATCTTAGTGGGTCATGGAACCGTATTGTTTGTAGAAATCAAACGACCGAAGGCAAAACCCCGACCGGAACAAGTTGTTCAAATCCGAAAAATCAATTCAAAAGGTGTCGTTGCAACCTACGTCAGCACCAAAGAAGAAGTAGATAAATTACTCGCACCATTCAAAGAAGGTGCTAAGAAATGACACATAAACGTAAACGTTCTACCATTGATTTTAATTTAACCGGTAAGAAGGTAGCCATATACGGGATTCCACCGAATATGATTACTGGTATAAAGAACGTACTCAAGAAAGAAAAAGGCGCTCGAAAAATCGAAATCCAACGACTCGGTACGTATGACAATGGGTTCAAACTCGGTAAATCAAAAATGTTCAACGATACTGATGTGGTGATTATCGCTAAGACTGGTGTGAGTCACGGAATGTCTGAATCCATCATCGCTGAGTGTAAAGCTCGAAACATCCCGTTTGCTTATGCAAATCACCCAAGTTTGAAACGGATTGAAATGTCGATTTATCGTGCATTAAATGGTTATCCTAGCGACGAAATCAGCGCTGGTGACTTACAATACCCCGAAATACATTAAAGAAAGGATGATTCTATGTTAGAACTATTTTGGTTTCAAAGAAGAAAATATTACGTTGCTATATTACGTGAAATTATTGATGAAAAAATAAGTCAATTAACACCTTCCGATGATGATTATCCATGGTTATCTTTTACATCGTTACGTCATGCTAACTCACGCGTATCTTCTTTGTGGAATGATATAGAATTTAAAGAATTTCACCTTCCGTTTAAAACTGTAATGACCAAACAACAATATAATCGTGAATGTGTGAAGTTCTTCAAAAATTATTTACCAGAAATTACAACCGAAGTATATGACGGTGAATTATATATCACTAACAAATCTATACGTACACTCGTTAGAGAAATAACCAAATATCACACGAAACACTATGAAGAACCAAGCCTTACGATTCCACGAACAGCACCGTTCGTGGTTATCGACCCTAGGGGTGATTCCTTTGTGACAACCCCTGAAACTATTGCGAAAGGAAGTACAATTATGCTAAACACACTTGATTACAAAGCGGATTCCGTCCAAGGAACCGGTCATACTAACCACGATACTTATGGTATCTACCACGACGAAACCCACCAACGTGACATCTTGTGGGTGATTGACGGTGCAACACCATTAGAACAAGAACCGTATCCAAAAGCGTTACATCGTTTGGTACATTTATTCTCTAGTCACATTACCGATGCGTTAGATGCAACGATTCCTAAGAAACTACCGCTCAAAGACATCTGTAAGATTGCGATTGAGCACACGAAGAACCAAATCTTGAAAGAATGTCCAAGTTATCATATTGATGTACCACATCCTGAAGATAAAACTTTCACCGACTGGTTACAATCTCATGGTACATTCTCTATCGTGATTGCTGATGTAAGCACACAAAAAGGTGTCATCAACGAAGTGTTACAACTCGGTGATTGCGGAATCTTAGTCGATGGTTGGTATCATACAGACCGTCGCGTACACCGATTCCGTCAACTGATTGACCATAGACACGATAAATTAGTAGCCTATAAACTGGTTCGTAGCAAAGCGAACCAACCCGGTGGATACGCTATCGGTGATTTAACGGGTGTTGGATTCGATGATGCAATCATTGACTACGCATTTCCGTTCTCTACTGGATTCACCTTAATGTCTGATGGATTTTACGACATCTGGAACCGTTATGGTAGCGTTCCTGTATCCATCGAAGAACTTGCGTACAAACAAGAAAATCTTATCAAACGTGATGATGCAACCTATATTACACATAATTGCGATAAAGAAGGTGAATGATTATGGTATCCACACCACATACACCGATTCATCCAGTGATTAACGCCTTGCTCGTTATTACATCACTGGAATTATATATCGTCGGAATCACCAGTGTTGCGTTTGTCTTGCTTCTAGTCTTGTTGAAGATTGCCAAACGCTATCCCAAGCTCTATAACTGGTTCTTACCGAAGTCACAACAACCGTTGACAGCTAACCGTGTCGAACGTCTGTATAACATCGTCGATACATGGTCTTCGCGTTGGTACAACATCATATACCATGGATTTTTATACATCCTTGTGTTACCATGTCTTGCCTTACTAGCGATTATGGTCTTTTAGACACAAACCAAAAAATCGAATCCATACTGGGTTCGATTTTTTGGTTCTGGGTTTCTAGCCTACGGCTGAAACCAGTCACGGGTCATCTACAATGATCCACAAATCCCGTGCGAGTTTATTTCCGAATCATTATAATATATTCATATTATAAAATAAAAATAAGGAGTGATTCATTATGTCAACACCATCAATCGAACATATCTATTCTAATTGCGTCCGCGTGGATGTAGAAGAAGGAACTTACTTATTCAGTTACAACAGTCCTATCTTCCACGTTGTCGGCAATCGTATCATGCACATCTTTAAAGATTATGATTACTCACGTACTACATCTAAACACGTGAACTACTTTATTGATTCTTGTGGTTCGCTCTACTTAGGTGAACATGATTTAACAAGATACGAAAACCGTAAACGTAAACAATTATTAGATGAGTTTTATCGCAAACAAGAATCTAACAAGTAAAGGAGAAATGACTATATGAAGAAAAAAAATCATTTTTGCAAGCAGTGCTACTCTACTGACATTATTCGCTACAAATCCTGTATCGGCGAATGAAAACACAACAGAAACACCTGTTGTATCCACAGAAGAAACAACGATTGTTTCAACAATTGAAGCACCTACTACGGTTGGTTCCACTACTGAAGAAACCACAACAATGACCCCTATTACTGAAACAGCAACAACCGAAGCGGTCATTGAAAAACCAGCAGAACCAACAAATGTTATAAAAGAAGGTAAAACAATCACAATTCAAAACCCTTCTGTATCTGTTGCGTTTCCAAACGGAAAATCAAAATACGCATCGTTCACAGTAGCGTATAATGATATTTCTATTTCAGATTCAGTAACGATTCACGCTGGAGATACATTGACGATTCAAATGTCTAAAGAAACAACATTCACAACAAACTTCACGTTCGATGTACGTGATGCAAGCGGTGAAATCGTTGGTCAAGCATCTACAGATATTGCATATGGCGTGGTGAATATTACGTTCAATAACGTGTTTGAAACAAAACCATTGAACAAACATATCTCAATGACCTTCGATGCAAAATGGAATGATACGGTAAAACCTGAAGAAACAGTACCATTAAACTTCAGTGGAACAATCGTCAATGTCACTTTAGCGAAAGAAGAAGGCCCTACACCGGGTGAATTACTCGCTAAGTGGGGTTCTCAAGATAAAGATGATGCACAAGTCATCAACTGGACAATCCGTGTCAATAGTGACAGCAACACTATCTCTAATGCTACCCTACGCGACCGCTGGGATTCTAATCAAGAATACGTTGCTGATTCCTTCAAGATTTACTTCGTCAAAGACATCATCAACTGGACGGGTATTGAAGATGCGAAATCATATCTCAATATGTTCAACGTGTTATCTGACGGATTTGATGTAAAATTAAAAACATTCAATAAAATCCTATACATGGACTACAAAACACGTCTAAAAACACCAATTAAAGACTCTACAAATCCAACCAACCACGTGAACTACAAAGCTGATAATAATGTCGATGTTAACAATTATAAAGCTATTGTATCCCTTGTTGGTGGACGTGGATTCGCCACTGGTGAAAACATCGTTGTACCACCTGTTGATGAAGAAACAACAACTATCATCAATGCTACACCCGATACAACAACTACTACAACTGAAACAACCACTACTGAAGAAGTGACAACAACAACTGAAGAAACACCAACTACAACGGTTGAATCAACAACAGACAACAAAACAACTGTTGCAGATACGCCTGTTGAAACAACAGAAGCTATCAAACAACCAGAATTACCAAACACTGGTGTAGAATCTATTGCACAATACATGGTTTCTGGTCTTGTTGTATTAGGTGGTGCGTTTGGAGTCCTAAGAAAGAAAGGTGAATAATCGTGGCAAATCTATCAAGTGCCTATGGACGCATTTCGATTACGGCTGAATCTAAGACATTATTAGCCAGCTTTTTAGTCCTTCATGCGTTCAATGACCAATATACCGATTATCCTACTCATCTTTATTTCGATGATAGGATCATCGAACCAAGGTTAGTCGAAAACGCTGACCCTGAAACGCTGTATAAATACATGCTAGATGAGCTAGAAGAATCTGACATTGAATTGGATTTTTCAGGTATCGGACGTTGGAACTTCAGTTTCAACATGGAAGAAATTTTCTCATGCCTTCGCTTAGAAAATTATCGAAACAGACCAAAACCCCAATTCTTGCTCAATCTAGCAGATACGGTGGTTCACCATACCTTTACTATAGCTTTTACAGGCGTGGATATGGAAGAAGGAGTTGGATTCATCAATAAGTTCGAATTTGAATCCAAATATACACCCTACTATGTTGAAATACTCAAAGAAGCCTATTATGCGTTACCTTACAACAATAAAACGCTAAAAGAATATGGATTCATCGACTAATATTCATATATCCTTGTTACAATCCTATTGTAGCAAGGATTTTTTTTACTTTCGGCGGATGACAGGGCGTACGCCCCTAGTCCAATCCTAGAAAAAATAAAAGAAAGGAAGTGTTATGATGAGTACACCATGTATGATTTTTATGGATACACCTATTCGTCCAAAAGGAATTTACTGTCATTACGACGGTACATTAGAACACACTGGGTTAACACTCTATCAACATTACAACAATAAAGAAACAGTAAAAGGAGTAATGTATGAATATTCCAGAGAAAATGGCGATACTTTTCCAATAATAACATATCCAGTGCACAAAAAGAAAAGTGATAATAAAACAATTGAAAACACATATTTAAGAAACATAAGTGATTATTATCAATCAGCAATAATTGCAATATATGCAGAAAATATAGCATCAATTGCACAAACTTATAATTTGAATGCAAATGTTGAAAAAAATAATATGAATTCATGTATAGTATTTGACATGAAAGAAGAAAAAGAAGCCTATAACATAGGAAGAGCAATGCAACAAATAAATGAATTATTAGCATTAGAAATAAATAAAAATGAAATCACAAAAAAATATGAAATAGAAAATGTAGTAGCAAA
>ERZ773018.212-NODE-212-length-38905-cov-7.792844_pt1 | contig 38905 bp, 46 predicted proteins | sample MGYA00580840_ERZ773018 | MGnify/ENA primary metagenome ERZ773018 (study PRJEB29015, sample SAMEA2738125) | human oral metagenome | biome: human oral; feature: human-associated habitat; material: saliva | place: China | collected 2256 ... | reverse complement strand
ACTTCCCCTCCTTCTCTGGTGCATGGCGCCTCTCGAAGGAAGAGTTCATGAAGCCTCTCTATCCTGTACTGAGCGACCTGAAGATCCGTGCTTCGTGGGGTCTCCTCGGTAACCAGGAAGCTCTCAATGACTACTATCCTGCACTCAATACCTACAACATCGGTGCTACCTATCCCTTCGGTGGTGCACTTACCTCAGGCTATGCACAGACCGACCTCAAGCTGAACAACATCAGTTGGGAGAAGAGCCGCAACGTCGGTGTAGGTCTGGACTTCGGCTTCTTCGCAGGACAGCTGACAGGGTCAGTAGATCTCTATGCTCGTAAGACGACCGATATCCTGATGAAGGTTGACGTCCCCTCTGAGTTCCCCCTGCGTCCCTATCACGCTAATGTAGGTGCGATGGAGAACAAGGGTGTCGAAATCGCACTGAACTACAAGACGCACTTCGGTGACTGGACGCTCGGCGTAGGCGGTAACTTCACCTACAACAAGAATAAGATCCTCAACCTCGGTGCTAACGAGTACATGGACTATGGTGCTATCCGTAATGCTGTCGGTCACTCCTACGACACCTACTACATCTACAAGGCTGACGGGCTCTTCCAGTCCAAGGAAGAAGCTGATGCCTTCGTAGCTAAGTACGGTACGCCCTTCGGATCTCGCCCTCAGGCTGGTGATATCCGCTATGTGGACGTCGATGGTGACGGGAAGATCAATGGTAAGGACCGTATCTTCTCTAATCCAGTAGACCCCGCCTATACGTTCGCTATGAACTTCAACCTGGGCTGGCGTGCCTTCGACCTCTCAGCTATGTTCAGCGGTGTCGCAGCTGCCTCTCGCCTCTACAGCTCTGAGGTCTTCGGTGCCTTCGCTGGGGATACGGGTCACCCCTCTACTGAGTGGCGTGATGCATGGAGCGCAGACAAGCCCTCGGGCAAGATGCCTCGCATCTACCTCGCTGGTCAGGCTAACCACAACGAAGCAAGCTCGACCTTCTGGCTGCAGGACACGCATTACGTGCGTCTGAAGAACCTCCAGCTGGGTTACACCCTGCCTAAGAGTCTTCTGAAGAACCTCGGTGTCTCTTCCCTCCGTGTCTACTACTCTGGTGAGAACCTCTTCACGCTGGACAACATGCGCGGTAATATCGACCCTGAGGCTACGAGCCAGCGTCTCTCCTCTTACCCCCTGCTGCGTACGCACTCTTTCGGGCTGAACGTATCCTTCTAATGTGACTACGATAATGAACAACCTATATAAGTACCTGCTGGCTGGCCTCCTGACGGCTGGTAGTGTCTCCTGCTCGGGCTTCCTCGATACAGCCCCCCGCAACCAGCTCTCTCAGAAGACTGCTTGGAAGACTCCCGAAGACGCTGAGAAGTTCCTCGTCGGCTGCTATGATGGCTGGGAGAGTGGTGGTACGATCCTCTACATGGACTGCCTCTCTGACTTTGGCTTTAGCTTCCACGCTCACGAAGGCTTCCGCTCTATCGGCAACGGGACGATGAGCCCCACCAGCCCAGGTGCCTCCTTCTATGGCTATGGTACTATCGGCCGCTGTAACCTCCTCCTCAAGCAGATCGAAGAGATCCCCAACATGCCTGAGGCACAGAAGAAGCGCATCATCGCTGAGGCTAAGGTGATCCGTGCCTATCAGTACTTCACGATGAACTTCCTCTATGGTGGTGTGCCCATCATCGAGCTCCCTCAGAATGCTGACGAAGCTCGTCTGCCTCGTAAGACCGAGGCTGAGGTGCGTGCTTACATCGCTAAGGATCTGGATGAAGCGATCCCCGATCTCGAGGCTAATGTCACGCGTGGTCGCTTAGGCAAGGGTGCTGCTCTGGCTATCCGTATGCGCGAAGCGCTCTACTATGGTGACTGGGAGGTCGCTAAGGCGAAGGCTAAGGAGATCATCGACCTCAACGTCTACAGCCTCGAACCCAGCTACCAGAAGCTCTTCACCATCGCTGGTCAAGGCTCTGCTGAGATCATCGCTGCTGTGCAGTACCTCGAGACGGTAAAGCCTCACTATACCTCTATCGGCTCGATGCTCAATAACTCCGTCGGGGGCTGGTCTTCGATGGTGCCAACGGCTAACCTCATCAATCTCTATGAGATGAAGACTGGGTTGACGACGGATGAGTCGGGCTCAGGCTACGATGCCACGCATCCCTTCAAGGATCGTGACCCTCGTATGGCTATGACCGTCTGCTACCCTGGTGCTAACTACATCACGCCCGAGGGCAAGACCGCGATCTACAACACCCTCGACCAGACTCTGCCTGGTGGGAAGAAGAACGAGGACTATCCCGAGAGCGCGAACAACAGCTCTAAGACGGGGCTCACTTGGAATAAGTACACCGCTCCTGCTAATCAGTATGCCGACGTGTGGTCTACGAATGCCAGCCCTATCGTCTTCCGCTATGCTGAGGTCCTCCTCTCGTATGCAGAAGCTGAGAACGAGCTGAATGGTCCTTCGGCTGATGTGTACGCTAAGATCAACCTCGTGCGCCAGCGTGCAGGTATGCCTGCTGTCGACCAGACGAAGTACGGTACGAAGGATAAGCTCCGTGAGCTGATCCGTCGTGAGCGCTCCGTAGAGTTCGCTGGCGAAGGTCTCCGTCGTGCTGACATCCTTCGCTGGAAGGGTACGGACGGCAAGATGATCGCTGAGACGGTACTCAATGGTCCGCTGGAGCGTATGGTCGGTACTGTCGATATGACGGGTACGAATCCTGAGACGCGTGCTACGATCAATCCTTCTGCTCCTGCTGAGGCTAAGCTCGTAGAGAACCGTATCTTCAAGCCTCACTTCCGCTACCTCCCCATCCCTCAGTGGGTCATCGACCGTAACCCCAACTTCGGTAAGAATAACCCCGACTACTAAGCGCACAGCTTAGCTCTATACAGGATAAGCCCCCCAGCTCTCAGTGAGCTGGGGGGCTTGTCTTTATCTGTGTATGATGACGGCTCTGTAGGGGAGGGTGATGCGAACCTATATTGGTCGGCGGGCTGACCTATATAGGTTCCTTTCTCGACCAGTATAGGTCATGTCTGCGACCAATATAGGCCAGCCCGCCGACCAATATAGGTCTGTATCATCATCACATAGGATCTATCTGCACCCAAGCAGGAGTATAGCGCTTCGTCTGTATAGGCGTAGCCCCAGGGCTCTACCGCTATTAATCACTACATTTGTATAATATAAACTTGAAGTATCCATTACTCATCTCAATACAGTGCCTTATGAATGTACTTAAGACGCTTTCTCTCGTAGCGCTGGCAGGCCTCTCGGGGCTTGGCTATGCTGCTGCACAAGAGCCCCAGCGAGTCATCGCCCATCCTGGGGTCAATAACGCTCGCCCTGCCGATGCGCGTAGCCTCAAGTGGAAGGTCGCCGTCGGGCGCTTCTCCAATGAGACGCAGTACGGCAAGGGCATCTTCTACGAGCGCGACAATGACCCCATGGCGAAGCAGGCCCTCGATATCCTCATGACGAAGCTCAATGCTTCGGGGAAGTTCATCCTCCTCGAGCGTAGTGACTCGGAGAAGCTGGAGGCAGAGCTCAAGGCTGGGCAGGGCCAGCGCATCGGTGCTGACTACCTCATCCTCGGCTCGATCACCGAGTTCGGCCGCAAGACGACTGGTCGGGATGGCCTCTTCACCTCGGAGAAGAGTCAGACGGTAGAGGCGGGTGTGAGCATCCGTATCGTCGACGTCGCGACGGGACAGGTCATCTATTCGGAGGAAGGTAAGGGGCAGGCTCAGACGACGAGTAAGAGTACGCTGGGCCTTGGCGGTAAGGCTGGCTATGATGCCACCCTCAGCGATAAGGCCATCTCGGGGGCTATCGATCAGCTCGTCGAGAACATCATCAATAAGTGCACCGACAAGCCTTGGCGCACCTACCTCATCAATGCTGATGCCGATGGTATCATCATCGCAGGCGGGGCCGCTCAGGGCATTCGTCCTGGAGATACCTTCACGCTCTACAAGCGTGGCAAGCAAGTGAAGAACCCTCAGACGGGTGTCTCCTTCTATCTGGCGGGTAAGCCCGTAGCACAGCTGCGCGTAGAGTCCGTTGATGGCGATACGCCCGATACGCAGTACGCTATCGTCAGTGTCGTCTCGGGGAGCTTCGATAAGGGCGCCTTAGACAACTATTATGTACAGCAGTAAGACCGCAGCGATCATGAAGAAGCAACCATTCTACAAGCAGTGGGCCGTCGGTCTACTCTCCCTCCTTGTCCTCCTCTTCGCTGGGACAGCCTGCGGTACGACCTCGTCGATCTCGGGCGGGCTCAATGACGAGTCTTATATCGTCGTAGCCTCCTCGGGCGCCTACGTCGGGAAGAAGGTCTTTGTCTTAGTCGACGACGTCTCCGCTGTGGGGATTGTAGCCGTTCGCCCCGACGCTGTCACGCGACATGCGAAGCGCATCACCATCACCCCAGGGCGCCATACGGTCATCGTCCGAGATGCCGAGGGGCGCACGCTCTTCTCCAAGGAGATCTTCATCTCCAGCCGAGCCGCGAAGACCATCACCCTGCAGTAATTGTAGATTCTTTTTTGCAACAGATGAAGCTAATTTATACCGTCGCCGCACTCCTGCTCTTTGCGGGACTCCTCCCGAGCTGTGGCTCCTCACCCGCATTATATTCGTGGGGCAACTATGAGCAGACGGCCTATGCCGTCGCACAGAATCCCACCCCCGAGCGCCTTAGGGCTCTCGGCATGGTCTACGAGAAGCTCATCACTCAGCCCGAAGGCCTGCGCAAGATGCCTCCTCCAGGGCTCTGCGCTGAGTACGGCTACCTCTTAGCTAAGCAAGGCGATACCGAGCGAGGCGTGAAGCTCCTCGAGAAGGAAGCCGAGCTGTACCCCGAGAGTGCCGTCTTCGTCCGTCGCCTCATCAAGCAGCTGAAGAAATGAAGATCCGACTACACCGAGCCTTCATGGCCGTAGGGGCATTCGCCTCGCTGGTACTCCTCTCCTCTTGTGGACTGCTGAGCGAGCAGACGCAGCGCCGTGAGGACGCCTATGCCACGCTCTACAGGGAGAATCCCCGCTCCATCGTCATCATGCCCACGATCAACGAGACCAATCAGGTCGAGCTGAAGGATAACTTCTACGCCACGCTGCTCAAGCCGCTGGCTGAGCGTGGCTACTACGTCTTCTCACCCTTCCTCGCGAAGGAGCTGATGGAGCAGGAGAGTGCCGCCAATGCCGAGGACTTCATCCAGGGGAATGTAGCCCCCTTCTACCGCGTCTTCGGCGCAGACGCCGTCCTCTTTACCATCATCCATCGCTGGGAGAAGGTCGCCCTACAGTCGAAGATTGAGATCGATGTCGAGTACCTCCTACGCTCTACGAAGACTGGGGAGACGCTCTTTACCCGCCGCTTTGAGGGCGCCGTGGATCTGAGTCAAGACAAAGGAGGGCGTGGCATCCTGAGTACCTTTGTTGATATCCTCGTAGGGGCGATCTCGACAACCATGACTGACAAGGTCGTGGCTGCTCGTCTGGCTAACCGCGATGCGCTGGAGAGCCTCCCTGCGGGTGCTTACCATCCCCGCTATCTCAAGGATAAGCGCGACCAAGTCGGCCCCACGCACGTCACAGGGCGTAACCTCAAGTAGCGTGTACCATGGGCTCCACGGTACACCTCTTAGTCATTGACAACCGCGACTCCTTCGTCTATAATGTCGTGGAGCTTCTGCGCTCACTCCCCGAGCTTACCTTCGAGGTTATCCCCGAGGGTGAGCTCGAGCTCTCTTCGCTTCCCGAGCACGATGGGCTCATTCTCTCCCCAGGGCCAGGCGTGCCAAGTGAGTTCCCCCGTATGCAGGCCCTCATCCGTGCCGAAGCGGGAGTAAAGCCGATCTTGGGTATCTGCCTCGGGCATCAGGCACTCGCCGAGCACTACGGCGCTACCCTGGTGCAGCTCCCTTCGCCCCGCCACGGGCATGCCTCCGCACTTGTCGTAGCAGATCCTGCAGATCGCCTCGTTGGTGCTATCCCCACGGGAAGTCTCGTCGGGCGCTACCACAGCTGGGCGGTCGACGAAGCGAGCCTCCCGACCAGCCTTGTCCCGACGGCTTATTGCGCCGATGCGGGTGAAGGCCGTGTGCTGATGGCGATGCGCCACCGCACGGAGCCCGTGTGGTCGGTGCAGTTCCACCCCGAGAGCATGATCAGCGAGCACGGACGTGCCTACCTCTCGGCCTTCGCCACAGCCGTCCGTGCTTGGCGCCGATAGCCCTTCCCATCCATCTACATCCCTTAGCCTATGTACTTCAGAGATATTGTCGGTCACGATAGCCTCAAGACGCAGCTTCTCACGACGGCTCGTCAGGGGCTCGTCCCTCATGCCCAGCTCTTCACGGGGCGTGATGGCGAGGGCGCTCTGGGCTTGGCTTACGCCTATGCCCGCTACCTCAACTGCACCGACCGCGGGGAATGGGACGCCTGCGGGCATTGCCCCTCCTGCCGTCGCTATGACGAAGTGGGGGATCCTGACCTCTCCTTCCTCTATCCCATCGTCAACGCTTCGGGGAAGAACCTCTGCGAAGACCATATCGAGGACTGGCGGCGCTTCATACAGCAGGGCCCTTATACCTATTATGATGAATGGCTGGGACTCCTCGGAGGCGATGGGAAGAAGGCCTCGATCTTCGCCCGCGAAGGCGAGCCCCTGCAGCGCATGATGGGCTATCAGACCTCGGGGCGTGGCTACCGCATTCTCATCATCTGGCTACCCGAGCGCATGCAGGAGGCGCTGGGCAACAAGCTCCTCAAGCTCGTCGAAGAGCCGCCCGAGCGCACCATCATCCTCATGGTCACGATGGACGAGCCGTCCGTCCTTCAGACGCTGCGCAGTCGCATGCAGACCCTTCGCCTTCGCCCCCTCACTGAGCCCGAGATCGAGACGGCACTGCGGGCGACCCCGACGGACTATGCCGAGGCGGATGCCCTCTACGCCGCCCACCTCTCGGAGGGCAACTACCGCAAGGCGCTCGATCTCTACGAAGGGCGTGCCGCTGAGCTGGGCGAGGAATACGCCCTTCTGCAGCGCATCCTCCGCGCGACGGTCAATGCGCAGCCCCGCGAGATGAAGCTCCTCGCCGAAGACCTCGCAGCACTGTCGAAGGAAGAGCAAGCGAGCCTCTTGGAGTACCTGGCGCGCATGTTCAGAGAGTTCTACCTCTACAATCTCTCCCTCCCCGACATCAATTACCTCACGAGTCGGGAGGAAGGCATCGCTCGCTACCTGCGCTCCTGCATCACGGGGCGCAACGTCCGTCAGGTCGAGGCCGAGATCGACGAAGCTGCCCGCCACTTAGCGCAGAATGTGCAGGCGAAGATGGTCTTCTTTGACCTCATTCTGCGCCTCACTTCGACCCTCGCTCCGAGCTACAAGCAGGCGGGGGTAAGGTAGTTTTTGTGCCTTCTCCCTAATTGCTTATTGTGTAGGGGGATAAGCCTCCTTCCGCAGAGGGCGAAATTTCCTTGCGGAAGGAAATAAATTTTCGTGCGCACGAAAATATTTTTTTGTGCGCACATATAATGCGGAAAACGAATTGTAGCGGGTTTTATAAAACGAAATGAGGCAAGACGGGAAAACGAATTGTAGCGGGTTTTTCCTGAATATATAAAGAGCGGTGAAGCATTCTGTTGCTTCACCGCTCTACTTTTATGAGTGTACTGATGACTACTTAGCCAGGAGCTGTGCGATCGGGAGCGCAACAGCCGTGATCGTGATACTTGTGAATTGGTTATCAAACCAAGAGTTCGGAAGAGTCAGCTCAAGACCCTCGTTAGGAGTCAGCGACCAAGTGACGTGACTCATAGGTCCAGCCTGAGGCATTGACACTGACACCTGAAGACAACACCTCTCTGGTCGCAGGAGCGAATGGCGATAGTCTCGCAACTTAAGCGTAGTACCTTGAGAGATGAGATCACCATATCGCATAATACCCGAACGAACCCATTCACCGCCCCTCGTCTTAGACAGTGTACCGATGATTGTATTTGGACGAGCATGCCATGGAATGTCTGAGGATAAGGTCTCATGTGTAAACTTACTAAGCCGAGGTGCGATGAATCTCTCGTACACCACACCATGGCGAGTGGTGAGAGTTTGTGAGAGCCCAGGGCGACCGTCAGAGACCGCGTCAACAATTTGACTCACCAGGATAGCCCCCTTGAGTTCATCTACAGGGCTACCTCGGTAGAAAGGATTCTTGGGGCTATCATATCCTGGGTACGACTCGGGGAAGGTTACGACATGGTACACTGGGAAGCCTTTCATAAAGTGGGCATCTGTGACATCATATAAGGGCACATCAACCGAGTTCTCAACGATAACAGAAGATTGACCAACTTTCTCGAACAGACTGTCAATATCATCCGAGAGTTTATCTATCCGTTTTGTCCCATCCGACAGATACAGCATAGAGTTAGTCGTCATAGTGCCATCTCCATGCTTTACCAGAGTTGCGACACGCATAGTCCGCGCACCCTTATACACATCGTCTGCAGTGGAGACATCTACGGTAGTCTGCTTGAGCTCCAGCTTATAGGATGTGTTTGGCACAAGTGGTGCAGATAAGCGGGCCACTTCCACGACCTCGCCGGAAAGGATCGCAACACCGGTCTCTGTAGTTGTCGGAGTTTTGAGCATGACCGTCTTATTCCCTGACAGCTTCGCGAGGTTAGATAGTAGACCGATCTGCTGCTGAATGAATTCTAGAGTCTCTGTAGAGAGAGGATAGTGGCCGGCCTCTCCCGCACGGTTTACCGCCGTGAGATAGTTCGCTGTATTCATAGATTAAATAGTGATTAGGGGGTGATTAATTAGTTGTCGGTTGGGATAAAGACAGGGCGTCGTGTCGGCAGCTTATACTGCTCAACCAGCCACATCACGTCAGACAGTCTCGTGTTATACACATCTCGGGGGACATACACACGAAACCCCGATCTATCCACATTGGTAGACCCTGTGAATGCGCGAAGCACCTTAGGGGAGCGATTAGGGTGTGCGACGGGAGATCCGCTACGGACACCACTAAAGGTATCTACGAAATGCCCCGATGGAACAATATCCTCAATGCGATAGTGGATGCCTCGAGATGATGGATACTTCTCCTCGAGCATACCGAGAAGGCTACATACCTGACCATTATGATCAAGACGATATCTATCCTCATGGATAGCTCGCTCAACAAGAGCATACAGGGTCCTCAGTGGGGCGGTAGCAGCCAGAAGTAAGGCGATAAGCAGTGGCCTTTGTAGGAAAGACGGGAGCGCATCAGAGATGATCTTTCGCCAATCGATGTTAGGTGTAGGGCTCATAGGGCTTATAGTTAATTTGGAGAGATGTGAGATTGTAGTAGCCAGCCGATGGGCGGTGATATCCGTCGAATGCGATGAAGCTATCATAGGTAGAAGGACGAGCCGATGCCTCCGAGATCGTCGAAGCCTCGACTCCCAGTACATGGGAGAGGGCAACGACCAGGTCTGAGGTACGAAAAATACCGTCAAATGGCAACCCAGATATACTACTGTTTATCACAGATCGTACTTCCTTATCGAGCGACTCTGTGGGCTTGTCAGACGACATCATCGTTGGGTAGACATAGACCACCAAGGATAGCTTCAGTTCATCTCCAGGAGAAGACACTACACGAAGAGGCACACCTGCATCTTTGATCATCGCCATATATGCAGTAAGTGGCGTAACAATGCTATCTGACAGGACGACTGGAGCCCCCTTGGAGTCTGCTCCTGCGACCTTAAGAGTCACGACGCCCTGGTACTCAGAGGCGACGGCATAGCGCACCACGGTGGCACGCTCCTGCTCCTCGGGGGTGATGGTGGAGAGGTCGTATCGATCTTTATAGGGTGGCAAGGCGTGACCATGGAGGTAAGCCTTGGCACGCTGTGCGTACCAGCGCAGCGTGTGGGGCTCGGCTTCGCTGACGAGCTGGGCAACCTCGTTGCGGTGCTTGGAGAAGAGGGACTCGAGGGTGTAGACGGCTGAGGCGAAAGCCCAGAAGAGGATGCTCTCCAGCGAGACCTTACTGAACTGCTCCTCAAAGGTCTTGCCCGTGGTGAGCTTGTATGATCGCTGGACGGTCGGGTCAGCGATATAAGCAGCGGCTATTTCACGACGGATATCTGAGATAGAGCGAGGCATAGTGAATTACTTGAATGTGAGTTCGTAGCCAGAAGGCGTCTGAATGAATTGATCTGCGGGGATGCTACAGTAGTGCATCTGCTTGATGGTGGCGGTTGGGAGCATCGGGTCTCCTGGACCCGCCAGATGCTTGCGGATGGCAATCCCCAGCGTCGGATATTCGCCGAACTCCCCCGGGACGGCCTCAAGGAGGAAGGCGGCTGTCTGCTCGCGCACCTCACCAAGGGAAAGACGCCCCTTAGAGAGATCTAAGTCGCCTGTGTCGATAGAGAGAAGAATGCCTAACATAGAATGAGGAGATGAGTGGGTATTTTGTTAGTGCTTGACGTTAGGGTCTTCATAATCCTCGCGCTTGCTCTTCTGTAGTTGCTTGCCTGCCCACGAGGCGACGGCAGCCTTGAGGGCAGCACCGCCATCGGAGGGGATAGGTGTCCAGGTGGAGAGGGCTTGCTTGAGTGAGTTGATGTCCTGCTCAATGCTGTTGAGCTTCGTGGTCAGCTCCTCTATCTTGATAATGCCGCCGAGCTTCCCCCCATTGAAGACGATCCCCTCGGGCATGAAGCTGAGCGTCTTGTCGCCGATCTTGACCTCAAGAGCGTCGAGCTCGTCTGTGAGAAGCACGACACCAGTGTCTTGTCCGTCGACGAGACCGACGATGACGTAGCTCCCTACCTTGGGGAGGAGCAGGAAGCCCTCTTCGCCCTCTTGGTCTCCCTGGAGAGAGCAACCGAGGATAGGAGCGCTCTCATCGAGAGGCTCGCAGTCTACAGCCCGTGCATCACGATCAACTGACGTGACGGTGCATATCTTCAGAACGGGAGGAGCACCGCCTGAGAGCTGTCCGATAAGTCTTGCTATTTGGCTCATATTAGTCTGCTACACGGAAGCCGAGAGTCACGTCTTGGCGTAGCCCCTCGGTACCGTACTTGATGGTTACTTTCTTTACCTGATAGACACCCTTCTTCTGCCCGTCTATGATGATGCCTACGGTGTCGAGCTTGTCAAGGAGCTGAGCTCCAAAGGTCGTGACACTGCCTGTCAGTCCGTCACGCTTCAGGCGCTTCATCTCCTGCTCAGCCCAGGCACGCAGCTCTGATTCGCTCTTGCCATAGGTGTGGAGGGTACGGAGCTCGCCGTCAGCGTCGCCCAGCTCAAGCTTGATTTTCTTTGTCTTCCCCTTCTTAGCCGTTGGTTGGAAGGAGATGGCTTTTATCTTGAGACGCATGGTGTCTCCGTGTTGCTCCTTGAGGGAGGAGTCGCTGATGAGGTTGATTCCCGAGGCGATGACCTGCGACGCCTTTCCTGATGCCTCACGGTCAAAGACGACACCGCAGTAAAGGATGGGCTTCCCATCCTCGTAGCGGAAGAAGCTACGCACGCCTTGCTCCTTGAGCTCACCCAGGAGGGCGGCCACATTGTCCGCCTTGATCCGGTAAGCTCCGAGGGTCTGTTCACCGAGCACTTTGAAGTCGGAGAGACCTTGATCGGAGAGGATCTGCGATAGAGAGGCATTGCGATAGGCTTTCTTGACCGTGGGCTTCTGCTTGAGATGGTACATCTCATCCTCGCACTCTATGACCACGGGTGTCTTGAAGCCTACCTCGCGGATATAGCCTACAAAGGCAAGCTGTAGGTCGTCATCGTAGCCAAGGGATATGCGCACCTTATCACCACGGCGGAGCGGTGCACCTTCTTTGCTATCCCAAAGCATTCGCTTAGGGAGCGTGAGCTTGCAGGTGTCAGTGAGCTCATCTGTTGAGCGCTCAATCTCGCAGGCGGTGATCTTATCGATGACCCACTTGCGCTCGGACTCTATCTCAACACGGGCGGTAAGGCGATACATAGGGGCTAATAGTCAGATGAGAAGACGTTGTACTCGTTATCAGAGAGCGCGCTGATGGTTAGCTCCTGGTAGTTGCTCTCGGTGCCTTGTGTAAGGGAGTAGCTCTTGATAACAAGGCGGTTGATCTCGAAGAGGTCGAAGAAGGCACTCTGCACGCTGATAGGCTTTTCTACCTCAAGGAACTTGCGGAGCTCACGAAGGCCCTCCTCGGGATAGACGTTCGCTACCTTCCCATCCTCGACGCCCTGGATACCGACAGCTATGTTGATATCGAAATCGCCATCAGATATATATTCCTTCACCGTGCCGGACATCCCTACCACTTGGGTAGTGACGATCTGCTTGGTACGAGTCATCGCCACCACAGCGTCAGGGATACTCATCTCTGTACCATCCTCGAGTCGGAGGAGGAGGGGGCAAAGCGTGTAGGCACCGAGCCAGTCGGCAGGATCTGTGATAGGCACACCGACGGGCGAAGGAGCGAACTCCCGCCCCTCTTTATTATAGGAGTGCGCACCTGTACCATTGCCGGGGAAGCGGTAAAGCATCACCTTCCCTGCAGTGATGGATATCGGGAGGACGGTTGACAGAGTACTCATTGCTATTGGGTGGGCGATGCCATCAGCTGGGTGACGTATAGGTCTTGATACTTAGTGATTGTCTTGATGAGTTCTGGGGTGAGGTCTGTGTCTATTGACATACGGTGCTCCATCCATTTACCGAAGGCGATGAAGACCTCAATAGCCGTGACCACGTTGGCCTTCTTGTCGAGCTTCTCAATGGCGTCGCTGAATCCCTTGAGCTGCTTACCGAGGCTTGCAGCCGCCGCTGGATCATTGCTGTTGAGCGCATCGGTGAGGAGCTTGTCGATGGAGAGCAAGATCTTATTCACCAGCTCTGGGCGGGTGATATGCTGGGCAGCACGTAGCGACTGCCACTGACCAGCTTGCACCCACTTCGAGATAGTAGCCTCCGAGACATTAACACTCACTGCTATGCTCTTCTGCTCTTTACCTTGTAGGTAGAGGAGGCGCGCTAACTCGCGCTTTTCCTCACGTTCTCGTGCTGTCATTGGGGTCGGTGTGAGGTGGTTCAGAGGGCGTCATCGACTCCTCTCGCTTCTTACGGTCTTCTTCCTGCCATTGCTTCTCGAGGGCGCGGGCTTCGTCCTCGGGCATCAGCTCGTAGAGGTGTGCGTCTTGCTTTGGACATCGCACGAGGTAGCCTACGCTACGTCTCTCGCGGCTATCACGTCTCACGACCATCTGCCCCTTGGGCGCTTTAATTCTCACTGAATTCAAACGTTTCATAATCAATCTGTTAAAGGGTTATTTATAGTTAATTGTCCAGCCCTTGTCGCTGGCCGTATCTCCGAGGTCTCCCAGCTCTTCCTCGTGCGCGTCAAGGAGCACACGGCTTAGGTCGATGCGCTTGCCGCTAACCGCCTGCGCATTCTCGATGAGGTAGCGTACGCTCTCCACGGAGAGGTTAACGCAGGGGGAGAGGTCGAGGTCAACCTTCAGCCCCTTTATGCGCACCTCCTCGAGAGATTGACAGCCCCGAAATGCCCCCGCAACCGACTCCGCACTTGAAAGGTCGATGACACCTGTCACTCTATGTAGATTTGTGCAGCCAAAAAATGTGTAGGAGAAATTTTTCAGCAGACCTCCCGAGAGGTCGATTGACACGTCCTTGAGGCTTGAGCAGCCAGAGAAGAGATACAATGCATTGGTAGCATTTGGCGCCGCTCCTATGGTCACGCTCGCAAGGGAGGTGCAACCCGAGAATGCACTTGATATGTCGGTAGCTTTTGTGAGCGCTCCAAGCGATACATCTATGAGAGATGAACATCCAACAGCGTACGACGATATATTGACCGCTACATCGAGATTCTCCACGTTCGGGAGACTTTTCAGCGCCTTGTTATTGCCGAAGCAATAGCTAAGGTTTGCCTGATTGTACACTTCTGCTATCCTCATAGGTGGAAGCTCTACGTCAACATAGCCAAAAAACTGCTGCGTTCTGAAGATGGACATCGTCACAGAAGCCTGCGCCGTCATCCCCTCCACCGCCTTAATCGTGGCGACAAGTGGTGCGTTCTCCGCCACGACTGCACCCTTCCCTGCGAGAGCCTTGTTGAGTTGTCGGAGCTTGCTGTTGAGGTCAAGCACCGCCTCCTCTGCTCGTTGCTTACTACTCTGCTGTGCCATATACGATAGTCTTTATTAGCTTCGCAAATGAGCCGATGGTATCTGCCCACTCAGCCCTTGATAGCTTCGGATTGTCGTCTGTCTCCTGACGGTAGACTTGATAGGCGTCATCGCCCTTGTCGCCCTTCGCTCCCTTTTGCTTCTCGAGGAAGTCATCAAAGGAGCCCTCGTAGCCACGCTCGACAGCTGCCTGATAGAGGTCTTTGCCTGGTGCTCCGTGCAGGCTGGCGAGATAATCTACCTCCGTGCCCTGAAAGACACCAAGCTCCTTTGCCCGCTCGTAGTTGCTTTTCCCTGGAGCACCAGGCGCTCCCTTTTGCTTCTCGAGGAAGTCATCAAAGGAGCCCTTGTATCCACGCTCAACAGCAGCCTGATAGAGATCTTTGCCTGGTTCGCCGTGCAGGCTTTTTAGATATGCCTGCTTTGTGCCTGTAAAACCTTCCTCTTCCTGCGCCAGCTCGTAGCTACTTTTCCCTGGATCACCCTTGTCACCTGGATCCCCCTTGGCACCTTTCACAGCTTGAGCGACATCGGCCGTGATGACGTAGGCCTCGGGGCTGTTAGCTCCCTTGGTGCAGCCGATGACTTCGGCGAAGGACTGACGCACTCTGTTTTGTCGATAGCCTCCACCATCTGGCGTCAAGAAGGTAATCTCTACATCCCACTTACCTGGGCGCTGAACAGACGCAGGATAGTGGACGCTAATCGTGCTACCCTTGACCTCGAAGGAAGGTGTGATAGGTCGCCAGCGCATGTAAGGGATGAGGCGAACAGAAATATCCTTCGCCCGGCTGAGATCTATCTTTGAGCGCTCGACGTAGCTCTTGCCCTCGTTGTCGGGGAGGGTGAGCGACTGGCTGTGCAGCAGCACCGAGACGGTCGTGTCGTTACCTTGGATGATTGTGAGCATAGTTACTGTATAGCGAGATTAGCGTCATTGACTGCGGAGATCAGGAGCTCGGTGATGATGCCCTTGACCTCGGATGGGTCGGTCGATAGGTTGGAGGTCTTGATGGTGAGGTTATCGACGAGCTTGCCGATATGGATAGTTACGTTGGTCGCCTTGCCAGAACCACCACCACCCGAATGCCTGCTGGAGGAGTCAGTTGAGCCACCACCACCACCGCCAGGAGTGGATATTATCGGGAGATCAACATTCCCGCCTATTCCACCTTGTGTCCCAGCATTGGAGCTTTCTCCCTTGCCTTTGGACTTCTCGGCTTCGGCGCTCTCCTTCATCTCCTGGTCATAGGCTTCCTTAAAGGCATTACCCGTCTCCTTCCCAAACTTGGAGAAGGCTCCTGTCATCTTGCTGATGGCAGCGGAGATGCCATCACCGTCGAGACTGAAGGCAGCCTTGATGAGATCGCCGATACCCGAGAAGACGGTCTTGGCCATCTCCCAGATATTGGAGAAGGTTGCCTTGAAGGCAGCCCACAGCCCTTTAAGTGTAGCTCGGAACTTTGCAGATGTGTTCCAGAAGTACACCCCGAGGGCTACGATAGCAGCAATAGCAGCAGCTATCCACCCGATGAGGGGGATAGACATGATCGCAGCACTCACTACTCGGCAAGCACTGACGGCAGCTGTCTTGAAGGAGGCGAAGGCAAGCTGTGACATCATAGCGAAGCCCAGCTGAGCACTACCACCTGTAACCAGCGAGCCGATATAGTAGAAGAGAGCTGTGGCACCACGGGTCAGGAGGGTCACGGCCAGCTTACCAACACTCACAAGGGCCGTGAGTGCGCCCTTGCCGAAGAGAAATAGACCCTTTGCACCCTGGAAGATCCATATAGATACACCCTTCACAATCGGGAGCATACCCGACAGGAGAGGCATCAGCTGAGCCAGCGGGATAAGGGCATCAGAGAGCGCGCCTGCCCACAAAGAGACATCTCCCGTGGCATTGAAGATGGTGATCTTGAAGTCCTCTATTTGCTGACGAATGCGAGCTTGTCGCTCGGCAAAGCCCTCCATCACGACAGCAGCCTGATCATTGGCTGACTGCGTGCCCTGGATAGCTTCGGTATATCTACCTACTTCCTCGGTGCCACCAACCAGAGCCATAGCGGCGTTGGTATTCTCCTTACCGAAGAGCTTGGCGAAGAGTGCAGCATCATTCATCACAGGGCGCAGGAGCTCCAGTCGCTCCTTGAGGCTCTTACCACGGTCGGCAAGGTCCGTCACGTTGATGCCAGCTTTCTTCAGCTCCTTCTGGACATCCTTGGGGATGAAGCGCCCTTGAGAGAGGGTCGCTATGACATTGCGCAGGGCGATACCGCCCTCACTACCTTTCTTGCCCGCCTTGTCGAGTACCTGGATAGCTGCGTTGGCTTCCTCGAAGCTGACGCCTGCACCCTTGGCGGCCATACCAGCCTGCTCAAGAGCTTCCTTAATCTGAGGCAGCTCGGCAGAGCCTTCCTGACCAGCGGCAGCCATCACGTTCATCATACGCGCCATCTCCTCGCTCGCCTTGATCGGGTCGGAGAGGTCGACGCCGTACTGATTCATCGCGGTGTTAAGTGTCTCGGCAGCCGCGGTGGCATCACCACCCATCAGCTTAGAGAGTGTCGCCACATGCTCGCCCATCGCCTTGAGTGCGACGGGGCTCTTTGCCAGCTCTGGGGAGAGCTGTCCGAGGATGAGCTTGTAGGACTCTACTGCCCCAGCTGCGTCGATGCCGAAGGCCTTAGCCGTGTCACGTGCATAGCCCTCTATCTGTCGCAGTCCCTCGCCCGTGACCCCCGTGACGGCCTGAAGGTCGGTCATCGAGGTATTGAGGGCGATGCCTGGCTGAACGATATCCCCTAAGGCTTGCGCCATCTTTGTGATACCGTTGCTAAGGATATCGACCTTAGCAGCCATCCCAACAAAGCGATCAAATACGCCTTGAGACTTCTGTACCTTAGATGTAAACTCGCCTATAGCAGTAGACATCTCCTCCATCTTGGCGGTGAAGTTGCCGTCAATGCCAAAGAGATAATTGAAGGAAGAGGTATTCATAGAATGGCTATCTTAGCGGGTGAACTAAATATGATAAGACAATGGAAGGCGGTTTCTTTTTAGACCTGTTTATGGGCTGCTGCAAGCTCTGCGTATTGCTGACCTGTATGCTCTTGCTATTCTTCTTCTTCGTTATGCTCCCCTACTATATAGTTCGGGGCATCATCGACGACTTCAAAGGCAAGCCTAAGGGCAGTCTATCCGATAGCTTTATCAACTTCTGGTCAGCTCATAGTGACAACTAACCGTCCTTGCCAGAGAGAGCAGACGCAATAGACGACCTCATCACCTCCATATACCGATTCTCCAGCCATAGGGACTGGGTCAGTGCGCTGACCCAGTCCTCTTCGTTTAGGGCGTCGGGGTCAATATGGAGGTAGTGGCGTATCAGGGCGCACCCCTTGACGATGCCATCGCTGGCATCGTCGGAGGCAAGGGTGTACGCCTCTATACGTTTTTTAGGACGGACTTGGCTGAGGTGAGGAGCGAGGAGGCAGCCGAAGCTGCAGACACGAGGAGCACGGCATCGTCGAGGACTTCGCTCGCCCCGCCGACCATACAGTTACGGATGAAGACCTTCGTCCCCTCGATCTCATCGGTCTTAGAGACCTTGGAGACGGCCTTCAGCGTCTCGAAGTCGGGGCGCTTGAGGTAGATGCAGTAGGTATCTCCGTCTTCCTCCACTTCGACTACCTTGATCTTACCATACTTTCCCTTCATAGTGAGGAGCTCTTCGGGCGATGCTTCGCCGATGCGCTTCTTCTGTTGTTCCATCATTCAATGATTAATTAGTGATTAAGCACCCTTTTCGCCCCACACGATGTGTGAGGGGGTAAGGGTGAGATCTACCTTGATATCTGTATCTCCTTCGCTCGCCTTTCGCGAGGTCTCGGAGAAGTGACAGTTCTTGATTACGTCGGTGACGACGACACCAGCGGGAGACAGATAGCTCACCGAGACGTCGAACATACCGAGGTCTTGCAGACGGCCGTTTGAGCTCTTAGCCTGCAGTGCCATAACCTCCTCGAGGTAGAGGGTGATCTTCGCCTCGGAGGAGATACGCCCGAGGCCACGGCCTACAGGGTAGCGCCCTGCGCCGTACTTGTTCGTCACCTCCTGCTTGTCGCTGTACTCGACGGACGTGATGCCCGTGAGGGGTACGCCAGCGATGGCGACAAGGACCTCAGCCCAGCCGTAGAGGATGCCGTTGACTAAGGGGATGCCGTTGCGGTCTACTGTTGCCATGTGTTAGAGTTTTTGAGTGAAACCAATCTTGACCTGCAGGGAGCGCAGGACGCCCGTGGGGATCTCGCGGATGACGACCTCGACAGTTGAGGTGGCCAGTACCGACTGCTCAGGGTTGATGTAAGCGCGGTAGCCTGAGAGCTCACCGGCACGCTCCATCTCCTCGAGGGCTCGAGAGGCTACCCCCTCGAGGTGCTTGACGGTGTAGTCCTGCATCTTGCCCGTCTCCTTGTCGATATAGATGTTGCCGCCCAGCTCGGGAGTGAGGTACTTTCGCACTCCGCGGACGGCCTTGTCCATCGTGCGGACACGCTCGATGGCGTTGTAGTCGCTGGTGGGCTCATCGAGGGTGTGGCTGTCGGAGGCGTAGCAGTCGCCGATAGCTGGATAGGTGACTGCGAAGATGTAGCGCGCCTTGTCGAGGGTGTCGACGACGGCCTTGTCCAGGGCACGCAGGAGCGTCCCGTCGCCGAAGGCAGGGAGGGCCAGCCCGAGAGGGTACTGCTGCACCCAGCCGATGGAGTGATGGACGGCAGCGCGTGATAGGATGCCGATGAAGGTACCCAGAGCGGAGACCGAAGCCTTGGCCGCATTGTTGGCCGCGTCGGTATAGAGGGTCTTGGCCACGCCTTCGCCATCTTGAGCGATGAGGATAGACACACGGCTCTTGCCACCTCCTGCGAGGTTCGTAGGCAGGGAGGCTACAGGGGCGGTGACCTTGGGAGCAAGGAGGACCGACAGAGGCATCTCTTCGCTATCGAGGGTGTCAGCGACGCCCTGGAGGGTCGTCACGAGTGAGGCATCAGCCACCTTATCACCGAGCCAAATGCCTACCTGACGCAGGCGCCCCGAAGCGTAGCGCTGGAGTGTCTTCAGCTCAGCAAAGGTGTAGCTCCCGCCCGCTGGCTTGGGGTAGATCGCCAGATAGAGGATGATGCCGGGGTTGGTGCGGAAGACCTCGGAGAGCTGGTAGTGCAGCAGGCGGATCTCCCAGCTGGCGTTGTCGGGGGTGATACCCAGCTCTTCGGCACGCTCGATGGTCGACACAGGGCGGATGCGCTCGGTGGCGGAGAAGCCATCGGTGATGCCCGACTTGGCCGTAGGGAGCGTGGCGAGGTAGAAGAGCATCCCCGTGATGTGGTCTTCTCCTGGCAGTGAGGCGGGGATACCGCCATTCTGTCGGAGGATCTTTACACTATTCATAGTTAGGCTTGCAGGTGCTTAGGTCGGAGTGATGGGGGGAGGAGCTCGCGCAGCTCGTCATCCGTAGGAGGGGTAGCGAAGAAGTGATAGACGTCCTTCACCTCGAGCGTCTGCGCATAGTTCAGGGCATCGGAGTAGCCGTAGAAGGCGGTGCCGTCGCTGGTGAGGAAGACAACTTTAAGGTCGTGGTCTCGGAGGATCTGAGCGGCGAGGTCTGAGAGAGCCGTAGGGGCTACGTCCTCTGCCTCGGGGGCTTCATCCTCTTGGGTATCCTCAGCTTCGGCAGCTTCATCCGTCTCAGCATCTTCGGGGACGCCCTCCTCTTCTGTGGGGGGCTCTTCGGTAGCTGGTGGGGTGTCAGCGCCTTCTACGGGCTCTTCCGCTGCGTCTTCGTTGGGAGCCTCCTCGGTGGGGGTAGGCTCACTCCCCGTCTCCTCGGGGAAGGTGGGGGTGATGGGGTCGGTGGGCTGGAGTTCTTCGCCCTCGGAGGGCGTTACTTTCTTCTTTGCCATAAGATGATACTTGCTATGGGTATAAGGATTGCGATGAGGGTCCAGGGGAGGGTGTCGGCTAAGCCCGCCTTGGCCTCGCTCTTGGTAAGGGCAGTGGTCGTCGCCTGCGTGATGTGCTTGGCAGCACGCTCCTCTATGGAGGGCAAGACGGTCTGGCTATCGGTGGTAGCCGTCGCCTCGAGGGAGTCGCCACGTCGGGTGAGTGCTATGCGTGTCACCCCTTGGCGGCTATGGTAGCCAGCGCCCTCGGGGAGATCAAGGAGGGTCGACAGGGGGAGGCGAAGTGTCGCCTTCGTCTCGGGAAGAGCTACGGGAGTCGGTCGGATCTCTACCCTTTCGCTGACGCTGTCGAGGCGATGGGACTGAGACGTCTGGGAGCGGCGGACGCTGCAGCTCGCGCCGAATAGGGCACTGAGTCCAAAGACGGCAAGTAGCGCCCATCGCGACAGCGCGCTCGAGGCGGGAGAAATCTGCTCGTATATGCTTGTTTTCATCACTGAGATCGAGTAGCTGGTCGTGCAGATCATCGTACATCTGCTTATAGGTATCGTGGACCTCTTTGGCTGTACGAGCAGCGCGCACTCGGGAGTTTGTGAGCCACCCTAAGATCGCCCCCAGCCCTCCCGCAGGCACCAGCCACTGGAGGAGGGTGAGGAGCTGATCCATCGGTGGAGAGTGAATTATTGGTTGATGCCTATTGACCGAAGCCACTTAGGCACGTCGAAGGAGGGGCACGCCTTCTGGGCCACTTGGTTGTGCCCGATGATCTTGACAGTCGGATAGCGGCGGTGGAAGTCAAGGACGTACTTCTTCATTGCCTCCAGCTGGAGGGGCGTGCGGGTGTCCTTTGGAGTCTTGCCGTCACGAGCACAGCCGCCGACATAGACGACGTGGCGTGATACGGAGTTATATCCAGCAGCGCCGTTGGTTACCTCCCAAGGGTCTACCTGGGCATCCTCATTGTTCTTCACGAGGCGCTCCACACGGCCGTCGAGGTGGATCATATCGGTGTAGCCGACTTGCTTCCAGCCTCGCCCACCCTGCGAGGGAGCGGCGGTGTGCCAGCGACGGATCTCATCGCTGGTCACAGCGCGCCCCTCGGGGGTGGCGGTGCAGTGGAGTACGAGGTACTTCAGTTGTGCCATAGGTTAGGCGTTAGCCGAGATGATAGCTGCGAGGCACTCCTTAGAGCGAAGTGGAGCGCAGATCGCTCTCTGGCGCACGTTGTAGAGGTTGCGGTGATGGATTGGGTCATTCTTCGCCAAGCTCTCGTAGATGGTGAGGCTACCCGTGGCGCGCATACAGCTCTTGGAGTGGTAGGCTACCGAGGCGGGAGCCGTGCCACTACCGGCGATAGCTCCAAAGGCAAGCTTCGTCTTCGTGGCGACCGTGTAGGCAGGAGTCTCCGTGTACTCGTAGATGTCGAAGCCATAGAGGCGACCGACACGCCCATCTTCGTTGTCGAGGTTGTACTGACGCGTGAAGTTCTCGCTCACAGCGAGGAGATCCTGGACGTGGTCAGGGCAGAGGACCAGGATGCGATCCTTCTTGGGGGTCTTCCACTTGTCAAAGGCCTTCTTCAGTAGTCGCAGGTCAGCTAAGGATAGCTGTTTACGTCCGCCCTCGGGAGCTGTCGCCCCCGTAGTCAGCAATACGGGAGAGCCGTCTGAGTGACTCTGAGGTGCGAGTGCATGCAGTGCCTTGACGTAGATGCGCTCCTCGACGACCTCCTTGTGGCGCTCTCTCACACTGCCGAGCTTGTCATAGCTGATGGTGTCAAGCTCCTTGTCAGAGATAGCCGTAGCTTCCGTTTCGAAGTTGTCAAGCGACACAGGCTTATCGGCGTCGGTGACGTTGGAGATATTGAGCGGATAGGTCGTGTTATTGACCAGCACCTTCGGGTCGCCCCCCAGCTCGGTGAAGTGAATCGTATCGTTGTCTACATACTGGTCATAATTAGTGATCGCGGCAAACCAGCCGAGGTTTTCCAGCGCCTCTCGGAGCTTCTTGAGGACGACGCCCGTCCACACCTCCTGATTCACTCCAGCGCGAGCCGTGCTACGGCTGGTGACGAATGGTCCCACAACGAGAGCGATGACGTTAAGTGCGACGGCACCCGTCCACAGGGGGAGCCCCAGGAACGCAGCGATACCTGCTCCGATGAGAGCATTGAAGGATACCGCTGCAACCATCACAGCAAGTGCGATGCCCAGCGATTTGATGAATTTACACATAGTTAATCGGTAGTTAATAGGTGATTAGTGATTAGCGTGAGAGTGAGGGAGGTGGGAAGCCGAAGTGATCGGTGTAGAGGCGGGCATACTCGTCAGGGTTCTCCGCCTTGAAGGCCTCGAGACGATCGGTGGGGATGTCCGTGAACTTGGCGAACTTCGTCTGCTCCATCTGAGAAGAGGGGCGGATGATGGATGAGGCGCGCTGTGGCGCAGAGAGCGTGGAGAGCGTGATACGCAGGGTCTCGGCGCCCATGGTGAGCCCGATCTGTCGGTAGGTCTCTTCCTGCTCCTTGGGGAGCTTGCCAGACTGGACAGCCGAGGCGAGCTGCTCGTCGATGAGGGCGAGCTTCAGCTGCTTAGCTTGGTCTACCTCGGCCTTGAGCTGAGCAATGGCCGACACGGCTTGCTCTTCGGTGGCTTCGGCGGAGAGGCCGAGAGCGAGGGCAATCTTTTCGTTCATTTCATTCGGGGTATTAAGTGTACTGTGATTAGAATCTGTGGTGAGTAGCGGCAGATCGCTGGCGAGCTCCATCTGAGAGAGCGTGAGTTGCTCCCCTCCAGCGGTGTAGAGCGATACGGCCATAGCGTCGTCATTAGCGCCGATGTCGACGATAGACACCTCCTCGAGCTTACTGCGTGTGATGGTCATTCGCGTTTGCCCCGGTAGGACAAGCGATGGGTCATCCGAGAGCTCTACGATAGTAAGCCCTGCGGATGCCATACGCAGAAAGTCATTATCCCACTTATCGGCGATCTTTTTGGCGAACTCATCCGAGCGGTCAAAGACAGGCGTACCGATGAGCTTATCCCCCTCGAGGTGGATGTCCTCCATGCGCCCGATGGGCACGTCCTCACGGTCTCCTCTGCGGTGCATCCACAGCAGGACGGGGTTACGCTTGTACTGCTCGAAGTCGATACCAGATGTGAGCACACGAGAGCCGTAGGAGTTCACGGCTGAGGTGCTGATGACTACTTTCTTCATAGGGTCTGTGACTGTTTTCTCTGCAAAGATCGCTTGCTAATCTCCCGACTCACAGAAACGGTGCAGAGCTTTCAGTATTAGTTTATTAGCCCTTATTTGCACCCGACCTTTGTAGCGTAATCAATACGTCACCCTCATGGCATCGATCAAGAATAAAGAAGTACTCGAGCGCTGGAAGCTGCGCTGTGAGGAGGTCAAGAGCGCTACGGCCTTTGCCTCGAAGGAGACCCCTACCGAGCAGAGGAAGCGCATCCTCCATCTACTGTCGAACTACAACGCTTTCGTAGAGTACTACTTCCCCCACTATACCTATAATGAGGCCCTCGGGCGCAGCATCCCCAGCGCCCCCTTCCACCTCGCAGCCGCAAAGAAGATCCGAGACACTCCCAACCTCAAGGCGGTCTTTCAGTGGGCGCGTGGCCACGCCAAGAGCACCCACATGGATGTCTTCATTCCTCTTTGGCTAAAGGCGCACGCTTACCTCGGCAAGCGAGAGCTTAATGTGATGGTATTAGTTGGCAAGAGCGAGACCAACGCGCAGACGCTGCTCTCCGATGTTCAGGCTGAGCTCGAGTACAACCAGCGCTATATCGCTGACTTTGGCCAGCAGGTATCTACAGGCTCCTGGGAGGTCGGGCGCTTCGTCACCTCGGACGGCGTCGCCTTCTTCGCCTTAGGCCGTGGGCAGTCCCCTCGTGGTCTGCGCCACCGCTCCCACCGCCCCGACTATATCGTCATCGACGACCTTGATGACGACGAGATCGTGCAGAACCAAGACCGTATCAACAAGCTCACCGACTGGGTGCGTGAAGCCCTCTTCGGTGCCCTCGACGGGGGGCGCGGCCGCTTCATCATGGTTGGCAACCTCATCAGTAAGACCAGCGTCCTCTACAACATCTCCCACACCCCCACCGTACACGTCTCCCGAGTCAACATTCTCACCCCAAAGGGCGAGGTCACCTGGGGGGCGAAGTGGACACGGGATGAGGTAGCAGCGCTCGAAGCCTTCAGTGGCTACCGCGCCTTCCAAAAGGAGTACATGAACAATCCTATCACCGCTGGCAGTGTCTTCCGCGCCGAGTGGATCCAATATAAGAAGCTCCCCCGCCTGACCTCCTATAGTGGGCTGGTCCTATATATCGACCCCTCGTGGAAAGGCACGACGAAGAACGACTACAAGGCAGCCAAGCTCTGGGGATCCCTCCCTTCGGGCGAGCTACACCATATTAAAGCCTTCCTGCGTCAGTGCTCCATATCGGAGATGGTCCGCTGGGTCTACGACACCTATGAGTGGGTCAGAGGGGAAGGTGCCAGCCTACGCATATACCTGGAGGCGGGCTTTATGCAGGACAGCCTCCTTGACGACTTCTCCGCTGAAGGCAACACCCGAGGCTACCAGCTCCCCATCAGCCCCGACCGCAGAAAGAAGGAGAACAAGTTCGCCCGTATTGAAGCGGTCTCTCCTCTCTGGGAGCGAGGCAAGGTCTACTATAATGAGGAGGAGAAGTCATCGCCCGACATGCTTGTATCCGTAGAGCAGACCCTGTCGATGGAGAAGGGTATGCGCGGCCACGATGACGGCCCCGATGCCGACGAAGGAGCTATCTGGCTCCTCCAGCGCTCCTCCCGTACCCTCGGCGTCACTCCGAAGGTGGGCAGACGCACCACCAGCATCAAAAATCAATGGTAACAGAACTATGTTAGTCACATCTTGGCGCTATGGCTATCGCGCCCTTCGTCTCATCGCATTCAGCATCCGATGCCTGATAGCCGCCTATCGAGCAAATCGTCTCGCAAAGCTTGCAAGCGAGCGCATGCTAATCATCCCTGAGGTCGAGGGAGACGAGCGGACACCCATGCCCAACATCTACTGCTACGCTGACATCAAGCAAGACCTGCGCGAGGTAGCTCTGCAGCGCGCCATCTACGACACTCACCCTAACGCCTGACGACTATGTATATCGACGAACAAGACTACCGCATAGCTATCGACGAGCGAGAGCAAGCGATCATCAGTAGGTACCCCGACGAATGGCAGCGGGCTGAAGCTGTAGCCTGCGAGATCGCTGCCGGCTATCTGCGCACCCGATACAACGTAGATGAGGCCTATTCAAAGCTTGGAGAAGAGCGCAACCCCCGACTCATCCAAGCCATCATACACATAGCACTCTACCAGATGGTCCATCGACTACCCCAGAATATGGGCTACGAGCGCTGGAAGGACCGATATGAAGAGGCCATTGCATGGCTGGAGAACGTACAAGCGGGGAAGACCTCACCAGCCCTCCCCCTATTATCTGACCCCAATACAGGCGAAGCTCAGCCCAATGGCGCCCTGCGCTTTGGGAGCATTGAGAAGAGCACCTATCACTATTAGACTATGGCTGAATTGACTTTAGAGGAACGCGAAGCACGACTGATGCGCTTCGCTCGACAGATCACCGGCACAGGTGGGCGCGTCACGGCCGAACTCATACGCAAGGCTGACGCCCTTACCCGCAAGGACATCGCCACATGGCGAAGCGCCTGGCAGATGGCGCTCTCTGTCGACAACCCCCGACGCTTGGCGCTCTACGACCTCTACACCGACACCCTCGTTGATGGCCATATCACGGGGGCTATAGAGCAGCGCAAGAGCAAAACACTCTCCCGACCCTTCAAGCTCATCGACAAGGAGGGCGCGGAGAGCGACGAAGCATCCGATCTATTTCGTAGAGAGTGGTTCCGCGACTTCTTAGACCTCGCCCTCGATGCCACCTTCTGGGGGCATAGCCTTATCGAGCTGGGAGAGGTGGTCAAGGATGATCGAGGTATGCGCTTTGCTTCTGCAGAGCTCATTCCTCGTAAGCACGTCATTCCCGAGTATGGCATGATCCTGCGCGAGCCAACCGACGACATCAAGCGTGGCATTCCCTTCCGCGAGGGCGACTTCTCCCGCTGGCTCATTGAGGTAGGCAAGCCTCACGACTTAGGTCTCCTGCTCAAGTGCGCACCCTACTACATCAGCAAGAAGAACATGGGAGCCTATTGGGACACCTTCGGCGAGATCTTCGGCATGCCGATGCGCGTGGCCAACACGACCGCCACCACCAGAGCTGACCTGGACGAGATCGAGCGCATCATGGCGTCAATGGGGGCAGCGTCCTATGGAGTATTCCCTGAGGGTACGACCATCAGCTTTGAGGAGACCAGCCGTGGTGACGCCTACAACGTATATGACAAGCGTCTGGAGCGATGCGACAAGGAGCTCTCAAAAATCATCCTTAACCAGACGATGACCATTGACAACGGTGCATCCCTCTCTCAATCAGAGGTGCACCTGGAGATCTTCGAGAACGTTTGCGCCTCTGACGCACGCCGCCTCTCCTACATCATCAACGACCGTCTTCTCCCTCTGATGATCGCCTCAGGCTTCCCCCTCAAGGGCCTCACATTCGAGTGGGACTACAGCGACGAGATGACGGATGCTGAGATGCGCGAAGAGGAGCGGACAATTCTCCAATACTACAAAATCGATCCTGCCTACTTCGCCGAGAAGTACAACATCCCGATCATCGGCGAGCGTGACAGCTCTTTAGAGCAGGAGGGAGAAGCGAGCAAGCAACTCGCCCGAGGGGATGATTTTTTCTCTTAGGGGGAGGGGCGGAGCTTCAGCTACCTCTCCCCACGAGATACCTCCAGCTACATAAGGAGCTCGACGAGCTATATACCCCATGCAGCTGCCCTTCGTGCCAGCTATCAAGGCATAACACCCCGACGAAGCGCACCTACCGCCCCGAGGTCTTCATGAGGGCTGCACGCTATGTCTACAGAAAGGGACGCTTTGATCGCAAGATGCTGAGCGATGCACCCGTAGTGGCTGCCATCCGAGAGACCTACGAGTGCTTACATCTATCACTGGACCACATCAGTCACTCCACACCACAGGTCGTGCGTGACGCGCTGGACAATAACGCCTTCATCTTCTCAGGCTTCAAGACCTACCACACGATGCGTGAGCTGGGCTTGTCGTTGACAAAGGACGACGGGTCTATCAAGCCCTTCGCTGAGTTCTCCGAAGAGGTACGCGCTATCCACGACCGCTATAATGTCCGCTACCTGGAGAGCGAGTATGACCACGCCGTAGGCTCTGCCCTCATGGCTGACCGCTGGCACTCCTCAGCCCCGAAGAGCATCCTCGAGTACCGCACCGCTGGCGACGGCAAGGTGCGTCCCGCTCACGAGGCTCTCGACCGCACCTGTCTCCCCAAGGAGGACAAATTCTGGCAAGACTACTTCCCGCCCAACGGCTGGGGGTGTCGATGTGACGCCGTGGAGGTCCTGCCCGAAACACCGCTATCCGATCCCCGCTCAGCGTGGGAGCGTGGTGATGCTGCCCTCCGTGGCAACAAGCAAGAGCTCTTCCGTGGCAACCCTGGACGAGACCTACGCCTCTTCCCTGACAAGCACCCCTACTACGGCAAGCGCGGTATCTCCCACTGCTCCATAGATAAAGAAGACAAGGGGGATGAGTGTGCGGTGTTGAAGAAGATAAAAGAAGTACATAAGCTACAGGTACCACCCGAAGAGTGGGCTGAACGGAAGCGAAAGCAGAAGGAGGCTATAGTGAGAGCTAAAGCCTATCGTGATGCGCACATCCCCAAAGGTGGAGCAAGAATAGTAGCAGACAATTTAGCCACAGGGCAGCTTCTCTTTAGGCGTGGTAGTGTAAAAGAGATCATTGGGCATAAAGCATTCCTTGAGGTGGTTGAGTATATGGATGGAGTGCTTGACAAGATCAAGGATTGGCGCTACATCGGCTGGAGCGAGGTAGAAGAAGGGAAGCACCCTGAAGTACAGTGTTATCTCTACTACGAAGTACCCATTGGCGATCAGATCTTCTACGCCAATGTAGAACTTCACAAAATAGAGAAGACAGAAGTGGTTTACACGATATACAAAACGACCAAGGAGACAATGCATAGGGATAAGAACTTCCCACACCTTGGAGACGAAGAATAAAAAAAGAACGAAGTAACCAGAAAGCGCTTTCGGCGTATCCACTATACGCTGAGACTTACATCTGATAACTTCGTTCTTCTCCTGCAAATATACAACTAATTTCATAATCACAATGCGCAGCAGTAGACAGGTCTTCGAGGACATCAAGCAGGAGGTACGTGTCGGTCTCACTGCGGAGTTTCACGAGAACTTCCGCCGTAAAGCATTCTTTGACCGCCCATGGAAGCCCCGTGGCGAAGGTGGCTGGAAGTCGTCGAGGAAGCGAGCACAGCGCGGGTCGCTACTCCTTGTCACAGGCAAGCTACGACGCTCACTGAAGGGGCAGGTCATGCCATCGGGTGTATCCTTCACCTCGGCGATGCCCTACGCTTCGCTCCACAACGAGGGCTTCAACGGAGAGGTCACCGTCCCTCAACACACTCGCAAGGAGACGACGGCTATCCGTCTGGTCAAGGGCAAGCGAGGCATGAAGCGCAAGCGTGTCAAGGTGCGCAGTCACAAGGTCCGCTCCTTCAAGCGACGGCTTCGTATGCCACAGCGCCGCTTCGTCGGCGACCACCCCAAGGTCGAGGAGCTCATCCAGCGCATCGTCACCAAGCACGTCGACCTGTGGCGTGAGGAGCTGAATGCCCGACTACACCAATCAGAACAACTCAATCAATCACTGATTAAATAGACATTGAATATGAGACGAGAGATCTACCAAGCACTCAAGGAGCGCCTACAAGAGAAGGTCACAGACCTGAAGCACATCGGGCTGTGGAACGAAAACATGGAGGACCTACCCAATGGTATACTCTTCGAGACACCCGCTGTGTTCGTAGAGTTCGCCCCCATCTCCTACACCTCGGCAGGGCAAGGCACCCCGCGTGTGCCTATGGAGATCGTCCTACACCTTGTACACAAGTACACGCCCGAGGATCCGCATGAGTCGCTGGAGCTGTCGGACGATCCCCGATGCTTGGAAGATGACCCGCTCGCTTACCTCGACCTCATCGAGCAGGTGGAGAGCGCTCCTATCGGGCTGGCGGGTGATGGCTTCAGCGGGCTACAGCTCATCTCCTCCGACCTGGACCACCAGCACGGCGAGCTGATGCACCACTGGGCTACATTCATCACAGGCGTTGGCTACCCCTCCCTTGTGCAAGGGGCGCAGGAACATCAGCGCTACCGACAGCCCCCAAGGGGAGTCCTCCTACGGGAGTAGCCTATATACAGAGCAGGGCGGCCACTGGTGACAGTGACCGCCCTGCTGGCTTTGGATAATATGGTTGGATTAGTTGTGTCTCTTCCGCTCGTGCCGAAGGGCGAGAAGCGAGCCAATTAGAAAGACTGCAAGACCAGAGCAGATGATTACCAATAGGTCAATTACATCGTAGGGTGTCATCGTTAGCTTCGTTTATCGTTTGAGTTATATCGTGTACGGCGTTCTCTTTCTATCCCACTCCTCGAAGAGGGGGTAGAGTCCAGGAGGGATCTCCCCAGGCGACTGATGCTCACGGGCGATGCGAAGCAGCTCCATCATCGTCCGAAGAGACATCGGATAGATAGGATAGACATAGTGCTGCCACACCTTTCGCAGCGAGCGTCGGTGGTTGCCCGGCTCGTGATATCTGTTGATAATAGCGTAGACATTGCGCGCCATCTCTAATCTGTTCGTTCTGATCATCGCCTGAAGTATTTGTTGTACCTTTGTGGCGATGCGGTTCCTAACGCCGTTTCCTTCATCCATTACCCCCGTCAGTAGCTGAACCCTACTGACGGGGGTGCTTTTTTATGCTTCTGTCATTCCAAGGGGGAGGTCATCCCAGCCACCCATAGCGTTCTTAGTCTGTGCGCGGACAAAGTCCTTCGTTCGCACAGGCCTATAGGCCTCCTTGATGATGGCTACACCTTCCGAGAAGCGCACATCCTGTATGCTCTCGGCATACTTATCCAGCTGGAGCACCTTGTCGGCCTTGAGGTTACCTTTGCCATCGCGTGAGAGGAGGTCAAGGATGATATCCACGAGCTTGCGGGTCTCTTCGTCGCCAGCCAGGGAAGAGATATAGGCCTTGACCTTGGCGATACCATCCTCCACCGTCTCATCCCATCCGTCGCGCTGGTAGTATCCTACGATGATGCGCTTCTTCCCATCCTCCGAGAGGAAGCTATGACTACGCTGGTCGTTAGCCTGAGTCCCCATGACTTCCTTCTTCGTCTCGATGACACGAGCGAAGGCATCGTAGACCTCACGCTTGAGCCCCGTGAGGGCGGTGCTCGCTTCCTCCAGCTTGGGGAAGAGCTCATCGACGGTGGTAGAGGCGAGTGAGCGGTAGGCTTCGCGCTCTTCCTTGGCACGCTGGGCTTCGTCTCGGCGACTCTGCTCCTCCATTGCTTGTTTGTAGCGAGCGAACTCTTCTGGAGTCATCTCTACTTTTACAGTGTCCATATTCTATCTGTGATTAAAGGGTGATTAAATGCTTAGTATCTCTTGGTGCGCATGATCTTACGCAGGCGCTCAGCGCAGACATGGGCGAGGTTAGCGGATGCGCTGGGGTGAATGCTGATAGCTTCCAGGATGTCGGGGTCAGTCGTGTGGCTGATATCCTCGAGGAGGTTAGCGGGGCAGCTCTTATTCTGAGCTATCAGGTGCTTCATCAGGTCGTTATCCTCCTTGGCCAGCTCAAAGAGTATTTCTGGCGGGGTCTTGGAGTTCTCAGCCACTGAGTAGCGCACATAGAGGGAGTCATCGTGGGCGAGCTCCTCAAGAACATTGACACTGGTGTGAGCGCTCTCGGCTACCTTGATGCGCTCCTCCTCGGAGAGAGTCCAGAGCGCGCTGTTACTTTTGAGATGCATAGTCTTATTTATGTGGGGTGTTAGTATCTTTTGTCGTGAAGTTTGGTGCGGGTCTTGTTATATCTCATCTTCAGCTCGATGTGCTCGAGCAAATCGATGTCGTACTGATACGCAATCGCCAGGACCTTGTAGAATGCCCACAGTACAGCATAGCGATCTCCAAACTCCCTACACACGAGATCTTCGGTGATCGAATAGCAGAGTAAGGGGAATGACCCATAGTGGCTGAAGCTGACACAAGACGGACGCACGATATCATCTATTACCCAGCCCATACGTGCTATGATATCAAGCAGACGCATAGCTGTATCAGCCAGCTCCTCCTCTACCGATCCCTTGATATTGGTCTCATAGACGATTGGGAACGCATGATCGTAGAGCTGATCTATGGCAACTATTTTCTTTGCATAGCGTCCTTTCCGATCTGCTTCGATAGCTTCGCACAGCTCACAGACCACGAGCATGAAGCAATGATTCAAGGGATGATCTTCATCCCAAAACCCTTTAGACACCGAGTCCTTGTGTATCCTCACGGATAGCTTTTGCCAGAGTCGTGTGTCTATTGTATCTGTTGTCTTACACATAGCTCTGGAGCTTTTATTTTCCCTTCTCTTCTTTTTCGCGGAGCTGGTCGAGCAGACGGCGGTTGTAGCGGTATTCCTCCTCGAGGCGCTCGCTAAGCGTCAGGGTGGTGCATACACCCCAGAGGGCTACGCAGGCGAGCCAGATGATGATGCCTGCGTGGGCATCGCTGCAGATGGCGTCGAAGCCCAGGGCCAGGAGGAGGCTGAAGAAGCCGAGGAAGATCGTTTCACGTTTCATTGGAGTAGTTATTTATGTGGTGAGTTAGTTTGCGAGGGTTGAGGGTGGAAAGTAGGAAGGCTGTGGAGCGGGCTCTTCGCTGGTGAGGGCGTCGACGGCGCGCTTATCCTTGACCTTGTCGTTGAAGAGCCCGATGAGGTTGCGCAGGCGTTCCTTGGGGATCTTGTTGAAGGAGCGGTAGCCCGTAGCTCGGCAGGCAATACCCTTGATGATCGAGGGGTTTTCAAACTTCCCCTCACTTCGGAGGTAAGCCCCGATAGCTGCCATGACGCGCTTGCGCAGCTTACTGATGTCGGCTCCCTCGGTGCGCTTGTCCAGCTCGTTGGCCAGCGCTGCACATACGTCGATGAGGTCGTGCGTCTCCATATCCTTGCTGGAGGTACAGCCGTAGGGTGATAGGAGCGCTTCCCTATCCTCGGGGGTGAGCTGCAGCTGAGTGCAGAGGGTGTGATATCTTCGGATGGCGCCCATGTGTAGCTTGTCCATCTCGTTAGTTCCTTTGGCTCTCATTGATGTCTATTTCTTTTCGTTGTTTACGTCGGTCTCGTTGGGTGGGGTCAGTGGCGGTGGTGCCCCAGTAGGCGTCGGCGCCGTCCTCCCAGATGATGTAGTCGTCTCCTCCGACCTCGCCCGTAGCGTAGCGGGAGGTGACCATCGCTCGGTAGCCCTCGACGCGGATCTTCACGTCAGCATCGTAGCGGATGGCTTGGGCAAGGGCTCCTTTCGGCTCACCGCCCTTCTCATGGGCAACGACGATGAATAGCTTCTTGCGGTAGCGCTGACTGAGGAGCTGATAGTCGCAGAGGCGAAGGCCTCGGAGGTAGTTGATCGAGTCGATGATGACGATCTCGGGGCTTTGTCGCTTGGCGAGGCGCTCGAAGAGATCATCATAACTCTCACGGTCGAGGAGCTTCACGCGTCGCCCTGCCTCATCCATCCCGCCAGCGATCCAAGCAGCCTGCATCGTAGGGCTTAGACCCTGCTCGAGGCTGTTGTACAGCACACGACCGAACTGTGAGAGGTACTTCGCCAGCTGGAGGCAGAAGGACGTCTTACCCGAGCCACTACCCCCGTAGATCAGCCACGTGCCACGCAGGACAGGCATCCCGATGCTCGCCAGCCACGCCCCGTCGAAGTCGGCGGTCTTGAAGCGGGCGGATCGGATATTAGCGCTGGAGTATGCTCGTGCCATAGCTTAGTCCTCCTTGGATAGCTGATGTTCGCGCCAGACGGCACGCTTTACTCGGCGGAGGTCGCACTGTGCTTCGTCGGCGATGCGTCGCACGCGTCGGCTGTCGGTCAGCCCATTGGCGGTGCATACGAGGGAGATATCTTCGGGGGAGAGCACGCTGAGGCTGATGCACTGACGGCCGATACGGCTGTAGACCTCTTCGTAGCCCTTGCGCCCGATGCGTAGCCCCTTCTGCAGACGCTTCTCGAGGTGCTGCGTGGCGCTAAGTACGATACCGCAGTGGTCCTCCAGCTCATTGTAGAGGGTGATGAAGAAGTAGAGCACCGTGTCGCTCATCTTGTCCGCTTCGTCGAGGATCAAGAGGGGGCGGTCGAAGCGCTTGAGACGGCGCACCACAGCTCCGATCTTCTCCGCTACGCTCAGCCCGCGGGGATCCAAGCCCATCGCCTCCATCACCGCAGACAGCCAACTCCCTCTATTTTGGTACTCGGAGCAGGTGATGCTATAGACCTCTTGGTGCGTGGCCACATACTGGCGTATCGTCGAGCTCTTGCCACAGCCGGCACTGCCGACGATAGCCATCACCTGGCTATCACGCTGGGCGCAGTCAAGGAGCTGGGTCAGCTCTTCGTAGACATTCGTGTGGACGATGGACCACCCCTCGGCAGAGAGTCCGATCTGCTTGCTGACGTTGTGCCACATCCCCTCGGCGATGGTCTCCCAATCACTGTTAAGGATCTTGCTGATGGTGGCAGCGCTGACGCCCTTGAGGCTGTTAGCGGCCTTGTTTTGCCCGCCCTGCTTAGCACAGTAGTCACGTAGGCGAGCGGCGATGAGTTCCTTTTCCTTTGTATCCATGATGATGATGATTTATGAGTTATACTCTATACTCTCTCTAAGATGCTCCTCTTCTTGGGCTGAGGGGCGGGCCCGTTGTCATTATCTTCGGCTCCTTCTCGCTGGAGCTTGCGGTCGTAGCGGTTGTCCTTGACTTGTCCCTGGCTGTCGGGTAGGAGGTCGTCCATCTCACGGCCAAAGGCCTCTGCCTCGGCGGGGGTGTCGTCCTCGATGGGGCGTGCCTTCTTCTTTTCGCAGCGACGGAAGGGCGTGATACTTCTCTGGAGTAGCTCCTGGGCGACGCTGTTCTCCTTTGAGGCTTCGAGGGCCAAGGGCATCATCCTCTTCCACTCGCCATCCACCCAGTCCTCGATCTCCCGCTGATGGGTGCGCACACGCTCCAGATGCTGGAGGTCTTCGGGGCGCTGGTCTTCGACGGCCATGGGCTGGAGGTGCTTCCGCTCGAGGAGATACTTGTATCGTCCATCTTCGCTGACGGCAAGGACGCTGGATAGGTCGCTGGGGTCGTAGTAGACTTGCCAGCGCTGGTGACGCTGCTCCTTGAAGCCCTGCTCGAAGCTCTCGTAGTACTGCACCTCGCCGAAGATCGTAGGCGTGAGCCCGTAGATACTCTGACCGATGTAGCGCCCAGAGGTCTCGCCCCAGTGCTCGAGGTAGATCGAGCGGTCCAGCTGGATGTCGGTGATGTCCCCATCGAAGAGGCTCATATACTCCTCGTGCTTCAGCGCGCGCTCCTGGCTCATAATCGTGTGGATCTGCCCCTCAACTTCGGCGCGGGTGGGGATCTGGTGGCGAAGGTCGGAGGCGACTTCTCTATTCGTCCCCTTGCCCTTCTTCCCCGTGATCCCGTAGCCCGACCAATTCGGCTGCAGCTGGCAGTAGGTCTTGTTCAGTCGGGAGAAGTAAGGCTCGATGATCTTAGCGCGGGCGTTCTTCGCTCGGGCGGGGCTGAGCTTGTTACTCATCGCCTTGTAGAGAGGCGTCAGCGCTCCGATCTGATAGTGGTCGTATTGGATCTCACGGGGGTGGCACTTCACCCCGAAGAGTTCCTCAGTATGGTGCGCTGCACTGCGCAGGGCTTGAGCGATCAGCTGGGGGCATTCACGCTCCCCGATAGCGTAGCCGATGGGGTAAGAGCAAGAGGCATCGAGGATCACTACCACCACGAGGCGACAGTCATAGACCGTCTTCGTGCCCCCCTTCTTGTCGGTAGTCGTGTGCTGGTAGTAAAGCTCCACCGTCCAGCCGTCGTGTACCCAGTAGCTCATAGCGCGGGTGGGCTTCGTCCTCTTGATAGCCGTCTGCACCTGCAGGCGGTAGTCGGTGCGACCCTTGCGCCCTGCGTCGATGAGTAGGCTCTTACTCTTGGCGATCTTCCCCACTGCCGAGGCGGTGAGCTTCTCCCACCCCCGCACCTTGGCAGTCTCGTTGTAGAGCCGTGCCACCTGACTATTGTTGAGGTTGTTGGGGCTGGCAAGGAGCATCAGGAGGAGCGCCGACTGCTCGTCACCGCCCGTCTTGCTGGCGTTCTGATTCTGATAGCCCTTGTGGATAAGGCTTTCATAGCCGTCACGCTGGTAGGCTTCGTGCTTCTCCTGCAGGCGACTCTTGGGGAGCTTGTGGGGGTATTCCTCCTGAGGCAGTGCCTGGATCATATCGGCCAGCCAGCCGTAGAGCTCTCCCTTACCCATAGGTCGGCGCCCTGCCTTACCACGCTTGCTGTAGTGCTCCTGCTTGTAGGCGCTCACTGCCTCGAGGATCTGAGCCTCGGCGGTGTATTGGGCGATCTTGTCGCTGGGTAGGCAGCGCCCATCGGCCAGACGGTAGCTATGGTAGTAGCTCACGGCTTCGGGAAGGGGACGGATGAGCTGCTCAAGGAGACTCTTCACTCTATCCATAGGAGGTATATCAAAGCGCTTGTAGACCTCGGCCTTGTACTTCTCGGGGAGTGTGTCAACGGCATACTGAGCCTGACGCCCACGGCAACCGCGGACGACGATCTGGAGGACCTTCCTCGAAACCAGCTTCTCAAGGTTTGAGTCACTGACAATGGAGGATGCTATAAGCTCGTCCTTGGTGGCGCAAAGTACTCCGTTCACTCGTTGCATAGCACTACAAACTCTTGCCAAATTCTATCACAGGAAGCAGTGTGCTTGCTACCGAGTGATGGGTACTGCATAGCGAGCCATCCTTATTATATAGGCGAGCATCACCGGTAGCCTTATCGAGGTCAAGGTGAGCGCCACCACGATAGTAGCGCACCATCTTGTCACCCATATCCACAAGGACAGCGTCAACAGGTGCCATAACGACGACCTGCGCACCTTTCTCTATGGCGGATCTACGAATGTTCACCAGTAGTTCCGAGTTCCCCAGGTAGTTAATCGCTTGATAGATGGTCTTGCTCGTGGTGGCGAACTCCTCGATCAGCTGGCGACGTAGCGCATTGCTAATGCGGATTTTCTTCTTAACTGAGCTTCGTGTTTCCTTCATTGTACCTTTCATATTATTCTTGTTCGACGGCGTCCTTCAATACCTGCTTGAAGATGTCAGTAATATCAATAGAGACTTGTATGCTTCTCTTAAGCTCCTTCACCTTCACACGTTTCTTACGTTTCTTCATTTCCTTGGGAATGAGAAGGGGCGTACCTGATCGCCTTCCTAGCTGGCGATGCCTTTCTTCAAGGTGGGCACGCCCCTTCTGATGTGTGATTACTGTGCTTGGATGATTTGCTGAACCTCGGGGATCATACTGTCATAGCGGAAGACCAGGGCATCTACCACGTCGGGATAGAATTCAACCTGACCAAAGTCACCTGCTGATAGACGTTCGTTGAAGTCGCTGAAGATCTCCACCAATTCATCACGCTTGACGAGGAGACCATACTGTGTCTGCATCATAGTTCTCATTCTTATAGGCTGGGGATCATCGCCCCAGGGTAGTTAATCTGTATTTGATAGCTGTAGACCCGATCGGGCTCTCCATCTAATGCTTCGACAGTCTCCCAGCCGAAGACCGGGACGCCTGGGCGATAGTTGAAGCTACTGAGGAGGAATGGGAAGACCTCCGCCTCTGGGACGAGGCCCTTGAAGGTGAGATCTTCAGTGAGCATCCAGCGGAAGCCACACATATCCTTTGGTAATACTCCGCTGATCAGCTCAGCGCCTTCGAGGCACATATATACGGTAGCGACACCTCGCTCACGTACCTCTTCTTCCATCGCATCGAGAAGCATTCCCTCGTCGATATGACTCTGTACCATAGTTAGTATCCTTTATTTGTGTTATCTGTACCCGTCGATATTCACTACCTTTGGGGCGTTGGTTATATCGTACCGTATCGGTTTGTATCATCAACACTGCAAAGGTATGCACAAATTGAACAAGCTCCAAATAATTTATGCACAAACTGAACAATAGAGAAAGGTTGGAAGCGCTAATAAACTATTACTCAGAGGGTAATAAATCTATGTTTGGCAGGCTTATAGGGTTACAACCATCAAGTATAACGAACTGGATACGTAGGGATACGCTTGACTTTGAGCTGATATATTCGAAGTGTGCAGACCTTAACCCTCATTGGTTATTAACTGGGGAGGGCGAGATGCTCAAATCTACAGTCCGCCAAAGCAGTTCCCAGCAAGAAGCAGCGCCAACCCAGTTCACTGGGCTTATACAAGAGCTTATGAACGAGCTCCGCCAAAAGAACGAAGAGATAGGAGAGCTTAGAGAGCGAATAGGTCGAGCAGACGGCACAATAGAGTCCCTTCAAAGAGAGCTTAATCGCCACGCAAAATCTGCTGGCGATGTGACCTTAGAAGAGTCTGCCCGTGCAGTATAGTGCCCACATTTAGACTAATAAAAGGAAAAGCGTTTGGAACATAACTACTTATAGCATTCTCAATAGGCAATATCGTGTTATTATCCCCCCTTGAGTTTGTAATTTATAGCCGTTTTTCAGGTAAAAACTACATCTATACCCCCATTCAACAGCTAAAAAAAACATAGTATCTATGTACTCCATTATGTAGCAAGCTATGTACTCCATTGTGTACCCCAATAGGTAATCCATTCCGTTTTTACCGTGGAAAATGGGGCTATTTGCAGGGGATCAAAGAGGGGGTATTTACACGAAATCTGACCGCTTGAGAGCGGGTGATTAATCAGTCCTTAATCACCTGGCACCATCTCCAACACACTTCGGATAAGGGAGGCTCAAGGATGCCCTTATCTGCCACATCGCCTACCATGCCAGCGCCCCACACAGGCGCACGACAATCCTTTATCTAAGCGACCTAACGGCACATCAGCCACCACACTCCACCGACACAAAAGAGAAGGGCTGAGAGCGTCTGTATGACACCCTCAGCCCCTCATTATTGAGCGCAGTTTACCGCCGATTAAAGCGAGCCCAATCTACCTCCGTTCAAATCTCGTTTAAAGTTGAAGCCAAATTAAAGCTGATTTAACTTCTCAGCGCATTTCGTTTTCCTTGCCCGTACCCCTTAACTCCTTGATGCTCCACAACATCCGCACCACCTCTCCACTACATTTCGTTTTCTCTTTCATATGCGCACGCAATTTGAGTGCTTTCCCCAAGCGCTCCTTTCCCCATGTCCTTTGCCTTCTTTTTCCCCTTGCAAATTGCCCTCGATCCCAAGGGGTCTACCTTGGGGTGCTTGCCCTCCAGCGGAAAGCCCTCGCACCCATCGGGGGATATTGCCCTATAAGCCGTATCTTTGCATTCCACAATGGC